>Ga0078972_1007858_pt1 | contig 23148 bp, 22 predicted proteins | sample YelNatPaOPGAMG01_FD_67568 | JGI IMG/M metagenome (GOLD analysis project Ga0078972, IMG submission 67568) | Hot spring thermophilic microbial communities from Obsidian Pool, Yellowstone National Park, USA - OP-RAMG-01 (SPADES assembly) (version 2) | ecosystem: Environmental > Aquatic > Thermal...
ATTCTCAGTTAAATATTTTTACTTCTTGACAAATCTTATACCAATTTTTTTGTATAGCATCAAAAATAATCATCGTTATATAAAAAGACTTATGAGATTCAGATGCGATCTCTAACTTTTTACTTTATTATATAACTGCTCATAATATTTGGTTGCAGGTCCTACGTCTTTTTGATATTCACATAGATTTAGCACTTCATCTGGAGGATATATAGATTTGTTGTTGATGATTTCTGGCTTTATAAATTCACGAGAGGCATCATTTGGATTTGCATACCAAGTGAAATTTGAAATTTCTGCACTTACTTCTGGTCGCAAGATATAGTTGATGAAAACTTCTGCGGTATATTTATTTTTCGCACCTCTTGGAATGCACATGTTATCAATCCATATATCAGAGCCTTCTTTGGGGATAGCATATTTTATTTTTTTGTTTTCTTTCATAGCTTGGAAAACATCACCGCTATATGCTTGGGCAAGCAAAATATCGCCAGAAACTAAAAAATCTATGTAAGTATCGCTGGTATAAGCTTTAACCAAAGGTTTTTGCTTTAACAGCATATTTTCTGCTTCTTTGATCTGTTTAGGATCAGTGGTATTTATTGAATATCCTAATAGTTTCAATGGGGGATTTGCCAAACCTCGCATATCATCTAACATAGATATTTTCCCTTTATACCTTTCGTCCCAAAGTATCTTCCAGCTATCTATGTTTTCTGTTATTTTTTCAGAATTATAGCCTATCCCAGTAGTCCCCCAGAAATATGGTATTGAATATACGTTTCCCGGATCAAACGGCAAGTCTCTAAACCTACTGCCTATATTTTTGAAGTTAGGGATATTTTTCATATCTAATTCTTCAAGCAAGTTTTGCTTCCGCATTATACCTACCATATAATCACTTGGGAATATTACATCATAACCGCCTGCCCCTGTTTGTAGTTTAGCTAAAAGCTCCTCATTATTGGAAAAGTTGTCATAGATGACTTTTACATTAAACTCTTTTTCAAAATCTGGAATGGTCTTATTACTTATATAATTAGCCCAGTTATAAACATACAATTTTTCTGAAAGTTTTCTTCCCTTTTTGCTACATCCAATGATTGTCAAGCTAAAAGCAGTGAAAGCCCCAGCTAATGTAATTTTAATGAAATCACGTTTAGTTATTTTGTCCATTGCTTGTCTCCTCCCATCATAAACCTTTGGGCAATTAGAACTAATGTCATAGTAAATGCCAATATGAACGTGGATAATGCGTTGATCTCTGGTGTTACTCTGGTCTTTATCATTGAATAGACATGGATCGGTAGTGTATTTGAACCGGGGGGACAAACAAATGATGTTATCAAATAATCGTCAAAAGATAGAGTAAACGCTATTAATGCACCAGCAATAACACCAGGGGAAATTAATGGCAAGGTCACCTTCATAAATGTTTGAAAGGGGTTAGCACCAAGGTCCATAGCCGCTTCATCTAAGGTTTTATTGTATCCATGAAGCCTTGATCTGACGACAACAGCGACAAACGAAATATTAAAGGCTACATGTGCAACAATTATTGGGAATAAACCAAATGTGAAACGGATAATATTATAAAATATAGCTAAAGAAATTCCCATAACTATATCTGGAATGATGATCGGCATGTATAGAACAAGATCAAATAGACGTTTGCCAAAGAAATTATACTTGTGCATAGCAAACGCAGTCATAGTGCCTATAATCGTAGAGATGATAGTAGAGACTATGCCGACTATAAGGCTATTTTTTAATGCTATCAGTATATTTGTATTTTTTAGTAATTCGCCATACCAACTAAGAGTAAATCCAGTCCAGACGGTATTTATGCGTGAAATGTTGAATGAAAATACTATGAGTATGACAATAGGTAGATAAAAAAACAGATATACTGTCCAAGAGTAAAAAGCCAATGAAAATTTGCCTATATTTGAATAAGATTTAACTGCCATTTTCTTCTAAATCCGTATGTCTGACATAAAAAAACAATGCAAGCAAGACGATACTTAGGACAATAAAAGAAAGTGCCGATCCAAAGGGCCAATTCCTTATAGTGAGATATTGCATTTTTATTGAATTGCCGATCATCATCACTTTTGCCCCACCAAGCAGATCAGGGGTAATATAAGCACCTATTGTCGGGATAAAAACTAATATAGAGCCAGCAATTATGCCGGGTGTTGTCAATGGTAACATTATTCTTAGAAAAGTTTGGAAACTATTTGCACCCAAATCGCTAGCTGCTTCAAAATATGAAGGGTTCACTTTTTCAATAGACGCATAAAGCGGTAAGACCATGAAGGGCAAATACCCATAAACTAATCCTACGATCACTGCCCCTCTAGTCCAGATAAGTTCAAGTGGGGTTTGGATAATCCCTAATCTCATCAATATTGTGTTTATCAGTCCGCTTTCCCTCAGAATTATAATCCAAGCATAAGTTCTGACCAAGAAATTTGTCCAGAAAGGCAATATCACTAATATAAGCAGGATAGTTTTAAACTTTGCAGATTGTTTAGAGATGTAATATGCCAAAGGATAGCCAACAATTAGACAGATAAAGGTATTGACAAATGCTAACCATAAAGACCTTAGAATGACGGGTTTAAGATCAACAAAATCTGGATCAGAAGACCATGACGGATTGATAGCTTTCACATAATTATCAAAGGTGAACTCCCAATTAACGCCTCTTGGGGCAGAAGTATTAGGTTGACAGAAACTGTAAACCAACAATATTCCCAAAGGCAGAAGAAAGAAAAAAAATAGCCAAAAAACAGCGGGACTAATAAGTATAAAAACCCTGGTTCTTTCGCTTATTTTTCCGAATTTTAATAAATCTATCAAATTCCGCATTTTTCAGCTTTCTGGCAATATTACGGTGCTGTTGAAATCCCACGAGATGAAAACTTCCTGATCCAAACTATACTCCGAAGCCTTGTTACAATTTTTCTCAAGGATAAATACATCTCTATTTTTATATCTAACCTTGAACTGCATAACTGTTCCTAAGTATACAATGTCTATGATCTTGCCACGTAGAAAATTTACCTCTTTTTCTGGTTTCTGAGTATCAATTTGAATTTTTTCTGGTCTGACCATAGCGATCGCTGTTCTAGGATATGTGCTATCATTAACAAGAGCCTTTATTTCTATGCCGTCTGGCGTATTTAGAACGAGCGTGGAGTTATCAAGGCTTTTCAGATCACCTTCAAAGAGATTTGAAATGCCTATAAAATTTGATACAAACTCGCTTTTTGGCTTATCATAGATTTGACTTGGTGTCCCCAATTGTTCAATTTTTCCTGCGGACATTACCGCAATCTTATCAGACATTGTAAGGGCTTCTTCCTGATCATGTGTAACATATATAAATGTGATCCCTAATTGCTTTTGGAGTGATTTAAGTTCCATCTGCATTTGCTTGCGAAGTTTTAAGTCTAAAGCCCCAAGAGGTTCATCTAATAACAACACTGAAGGTTCATTTACTAAGGCTCTTGCTAATGCGACTCTTTGCTGTTGACCGCCAGAAAGCTGTGTAGTTTTTCTTAAACCCATGCCAGAAAGCCCAACCAATTCTAACGCATTTGAAACTTTTTGATCTATTTCCTCTTTTCTCATTTTTCGCATTTTTAGACCAAACGCGATGTTCTCATAGACATTCATGTGAGGGAATAAGGCGTAGTTTTGAAAAACCATGTTTACGTCTCTTTGATAGGGAGGGACAGAATTGATTAGCTTGTTATGCAGATATATGAAACCTGAATCAGGAGTTTCTAATCCCGCTATTAATCTTAGTAAGGTCGTTTTCCCACACCCACTAGGACCGAGTATGGAAAAAAATTCTCCAGCTAAAATTTCCAAAGAAACATGATCAACAGCGGTTATTTGACCGAATTTTTTTGTTATAGACTCTAATTGAACGATAGAATTCTCCATTTCGTCTCCATAATGGCAAATGCTTACTGATAGCAAATTACCATTACATTGTCAAATGCCACAAAACAGAAAAACCATCATATATCAATATACTAAAATTTGGCTCTTTAAATCAATAAAAAAATAACATAAAATTGCATTATATTATTTCTTTGAATTATTATAGCCCAAGCGGGTAGATAGTTTATTGTCAGTATAACAAATCATCAATCCCCATTCAAAGTGAGATAAATAGTCGATAAATAGTTCCTTCTCCATTTATAAGGGAGAAGGTTAGGATGAGGGTATAGAGAGATGGTATAACTAATAGCATTTCTCACGTCTATAAAATATAAATTTTAGAAAGGATATAAGATGCAGGACTTAAGAAAAATAATTTGGGATTTAGATAAGCTATCAATCCCACCAGAAATATATTCCGCTCCAGAGTTTGAATCAGATGCCGATGTGAAGGCTATATTTTACGATGGTTTGAGATGGAATGGCAAACCGACCAAGGTCTTTGCATGGCTTGGAATACCAAAAAATAAAACTGATGAACCAATGCCTGCAATGGTGCTAATACATGGTGGTGGCGGGACTGCCTTTCAAGAATGGGTTAGATTATGGAACAATCGGGGATATTCTGCTATCGCTATGGATTTATGCGGTTGCATCCCAAAAGGAGTTTATGGCAATTGGAATAGACATGAAAGCGGAGGTCCTCCCGGTTGGGGCGGATTTGATCAAATTGATTGGGAGATTGAAGACCAATGGACTTATCATGCTATATCTGACATTATTTTAGCTCACTCTATTATGTCATCACTTCCAGAAGTTGATCCTAATCGGATCGGTATGACGGGCATATCTTGGGGCGGATATTTAGCCTGTATCGCATCAGGAGTGGATAATCGTTTCAAATTCGCTGTCCCAGTTTATGGATGTGGATTCCTTGGCGTCAACTCCTGTTGGCTACCTACTTTTCAAGCTATGGGAGAGGAAAAAGCAGAAAAATGGTTAAATCTATGGGATCCGTCAAATTACCTGAAAAATACTATGATGCCTACTTTATGGGTGACAGGAACAAATGACTTTGCCTATCCGTTAGATTCAGTCCAAAGATCATATCGGGCAACAAAAGGAGAGCATACACTTTGCATAAAACTGCGAATGCCTCATGGTCACGGAGGGGCAGGCGAAAATCCAGAGGAAATTCATGCTTATGCTAATAGCTATCTTAAAAATGGCAGTCCATTAGCTAAAATTATAGACTATGGAATTGATGAAAACATCGTTTGGGCAAGTTTTGAGTCAATATCTGATATAAATCAAGCAGAAATATTATTCACAAAAGATTTAGGCGATTGGTTTAACCGTGAATGGTATAGCGAACCTGCCAATATTGATAAAAATATAGCTTTTGCGAATTTGCCCGAAAATGCAACAGTTTGTTATCTAAACTTGATTGATAAAGATGGTTTAGTCGTTAGTTCAGAACATATTGAGATATGATGGATACTGGATAAAACTTAATTCTAATAATTGAAAAACTAATAGGAGGTTATTATGTCTTTATTTGGTGATGTATTAGGTGCTTTAACTATGCCACCGATTGGTAGAAACCGTCGCATATCCAGCAATGAACAGCCGAATTGGAATGACGGCAACTTTGATATGACCCCACTTCCTCCGGGAAAAGTCCTTGAAATGCCAATATTAAAAGGACCTGGTTATATTAATCATATATGGCTAACAAGTCACGCTGGAGGAGTAAATGAATTAAACGCTTTAAGCCTCAGAATATATTGGGACGATCAAAAAGAACCCGGAGTTGAGGTCCCTCTTGGCGATTTCTTCGCAGTTGGGCAAAAAGTCGCAGTTGTGAATAGTGTTCCCGTTCAAGTTTCGGAATCAGGAAGTCTTACTTGCTATTGGCGTATGCCATTTGCCAAATCTGCTCGGATCATTGTCACAAACGATAATCCTAATCGCGCAACAGGTCTTTATTGGCAGGTTGATTGGGTAGAATTAGACTCTCTTCCACCAGATACACAATATTTCTATGCACAATACAGACAGGAATATCCTGCGATTATGGGTCAGGACTATCTTATAGCAGATATAGAAGGGCAGGGAAAATATGTAGGAACGGTTATGTCTGTCACAATGGCTCAAGATGGATGGTTTGGCGAAGGAGATGATTTCTTCTATATTGATGGCGAGGAAGTCCCAAGCCTGCAAGGGACAGGTAGCGAAGATTATTTCAATGACGCATGGGGATTTAGGACACGGACAAGCCATTGGTTTGGACAGCCACGATGGCAGGGATATGATGCTGGCGATAACGGCATCTGTTATCGTTGGCATGTTTTAGACCCTGTCGGATTTAATAAATCATTAAAGGTCACCATTGAGCATAAAGGCAATCGCGAAAATTCCGAAGAAGCATGGTTTATTGAACGACCAGACTTTTTGTCAAGTGTTGCATTTTGGTATCAGACTGGAGAACCGAAGCGGTTTGGATACCTTCCGCCATATCCAGAAAGATGCGTGCCTTGGGAAGAGCATCATCTCGTAAGGGCTTTTAGACATGCAAAGATTAATGGTGATGGCAAGCTTACCGTCCAAGCTGTGGGATTTTTTGGTGGTCGTCCATCGCTAAAATGGCAGGAATTAAAATCTGGATCGACGGTGACTTTGCCTTTTTCAGTGAAAAAAGATGGACGTTATGCAGTTAGATTAATGACTTTTACCTCCCCAAATCACGGTATCTTTGATATTCAAATTGATGATAAGACAGTATTATCAGATGTGAGCCTTCAAAATCGGTCATTTGAGGAAAAAGACCTGCTTTTAGGAACTCATATCTTGACCAAAGGGGAACATAAAATAACTTTTTGTGCAAAGCCAAATTCGTCTGGAAATGTCTTGCCTTTATCGTTGGAAAGCATTAAATTGCTTGATCTTCCGCCAGAGGTTAATCGTGAAGTTAAGACGCATAACGAAGCACATTTTATCCGTTTAGGTATTGGAAGGGCTGTATATGCTTATCGTTTAGCCTATGATGAATTGCCTTCATCGTTAGATGTGCTTGTCCAATCGGGCATGATGTCGTCACGTTATCTTAATGATGAGAATGGTTATCCGTTGGAGTCTAATTGTGATGGAGAATATTTTAATGTCAGAAGCACCGCACCAAATGGTTGGGAGCATCGTTGGTTAGGATTAGATGCTAGACGCTAAGAGTAAAGTTAAAGATTGTGTCCATAAAACAACAACCTTCAACCTTTAACTTTTAACCTTCAACTAAAGTATTTGTTCTTCTTTCTTTTTTCTTTTGAAGAAGATGATCAGAAGAATGATAATCGCTATAATTGCGATCCACGGATGCCTGAATACCCAGTTGGTGAATCCAACGGTTATGATCCATGCGGCGATCTCAATGATGATGGCGATAACTATTTTCCACCAAGGGAATTCTGCATATCGCTCTTTATATTTTCTTGACAACCAGATAGCACCGACAATGGTTGCGACGACTATCACAAAGAATATAAAGTTGATTAATGCTATCATTTTATAACTCCTTTTCTCTTCCAAAGGGAATATTGTTGTCATTCTTGCTATAGACTTTTAACCCCGAAGGGGTGATATATTTATAGAAAACACATAAATGAAAAATCTTTTGGCTCCGTCAGGGGCGACATATAACCTTTAACCTTTAACTTTCAACCTTCAACCTAATGAAATTTTTTAGCTTAAAACTGTCCAAAGTTTAGTAAAATTGGGACATAAAATTCGGGATGCAGGAGATAAAATATTATCTTATATCCTGCATCGTTTTTTCAGATTTATCCTTTAATTTCCTCTTTGAGTTTGGCAAGCTCAGGGTCTTCAGCTTTTGGAGTTTCGCCACTTGCCATTTGTGATTTTAGCTTCGCAAGTTCGTCGTCAATGCTTGATTTCCCAAGTTCTGCGAATTGTTTTTCAAGTTTAGCATCGCCGGTTTCTTCTGCGATCTCTTTTGCTGCTTCTGCCCTCGCTTCTTGCTCCTCAACTTTTCGTTTCATTCTATCAAATGTGTTGAAAACTCCTGCATTGGTAGCCATTCCAGCCATCGTTTGATGAATCTGCTTTTGGGCAATAGCCCTCTTGTTCCTTGCGATGAGAAGGTCTTTTTGTCTCTTAGCTTCATCAACTTTTCTCTCTAAATCCCTAAGCGAGACTTTCAATTTCTCTACCGCTGCCTTCTGTGCTTCCCATTGCTTTTTATACTCAGTTGCCAGATTTTCATACTCAACTTTTCTTTCAAGAGCTGCTTTGGCTAATTCATCATTGCCTTTTTGGACAGCTAATTTTGCCTTGTCCATCCATTGTTCGGTCAACTGTTGATTTTCAAGATATGATCTCTCAAGCCTTTTCTCATCAGCAATTGCAATAGCTACCTGTTGTTTGGCTTTTGCCAATTGCTCTTGCATATCAAGGACAGTCTGATTTAACATCTTTTCTGTATCTTCTGCCTTATCAAGAGCAGCGTTTACTTCTGACTTAAATATAGCTTTCATACGACTTAGAATACCCATTTTTTATCTCCTTTTTATTTTTTTAGCTAAACTTAAAAAGCTAATTATTGTTTAGTTTTAAGGTATGGAGTTAATACTTCCATAGCATTTAACGTGTTTTGTGCAAGAGAACTTAATGAAATTTGTAACTCATTTACATCAAGATTTTCTAATGGCAGACTATCAACTAATACTATACGGGGATTTTCGCTTTCCATAGTGTCTATCCCATAACAACTCGGTTGTATTTCGGTATTAAGGTCAAGCAACATACGATATACTTCAGCTATTTTGTCTTTTTTCAGGTCTTTTTCGCCACAGATGTCCACCACAAACTCAATTTGCTTATCAGTTATCGCAGAAAATATAGTGAAATCATCCTCGTCAGTTATTACTAAAACATTACCATCTTCTTTTTCTGTCACTTCATAACCCTCTTGCTTCAAAAACTCAATTATTGATTCTTTTGTGTTTAGTTTTGACATTTTATACCTCCTTAATTCTGATTTAAGAGCCAGCGGGCAACCCAATTGAATGTTAGAAATGCTTAATTCGTTTTGATTATAAAATCAGCGATCTGTTCTTTGATGTCTGCTAATTCTGCCTCTATTGAAGTAAGCCTTTGTTTTATTTCAGTCAAATCTTTGTTTGATGCTGAAAGATCATGCCTTCGTTTGATCATATCTCTGAAAAGTCCAGTTATCATAACGATGGCGACTATCGCAACTATCATAGAAAACGGCTCAGCAAAATGCATAAAATTCCCCTCCACCATATCAAAAGGTAGTTCAATATAAAGAATGCTAATACAAACATAACTATTCCAAGTATCATAAAGCTTATGATTATTGTAAACAATACCTTAAAAACAGCCCGATCATCTTTTATTATCTGTTTCAATAATGTAAAACATAAAATTTTTGTCAAATGATTTACAAAAGAACATTACTGCAAGTAATTTGCCATTCTAATTTTTAATGCTAAAAGATTAAAGCTTTTTTACGGGATTAGAAAGCTTTCCAATACCTTCAATCTCAATCTCTACTACATCGTTTGGTTCAAGGGCATAATCGTTCGGTATCATTATCCCTGTGCCAGTGGTCATCGTTGTTCCGGGAAGAATTGGGTTATCTCTACATAAAAAATCTGTAAGTTCGTCAAATGTTCGTTTAATCTTTGAGGAATTTATCTCTCCAGAGAAAATAACACTTCCGTTTCTGATGATCTTGCAGGTTATATTCAAATTATAAGGATTTTTTATCTCAGAGTTTAGCGATATAACCGGTCCCAAAGCACAACAACCATAGAATATCTTTGATTGAGGAAGATAAAGCGGATTTTCCCTTTCAATATCCCAAGCAGATACATCATTGCAGATTGTATAGCCGATTATCTCCTTTCCGTCGCCGAGGACATAAGCTAATTCAGGTTCAGCAGCGGTTAAAACTGAATCGCTTCTAATACAGATATAATCATTAGGTCCTGAGCATCTTGAACTTGTAGCTTTAAAAAATAGCTCAGGTCTTGTCGCTGAGTAAACATAGTCATAGATGCCTTTTGCGGACGTGGTGTCATCATCTCGCATTTCGGCACTTCGTTTATATGTGACTCCACAGCCCCAAACTTCTGGCGGATAGATGGGCAAAAGTAAATGAGGTTTCGTTTTATCTGGCATAATATTTAACTCGTTATAAGAGAATTTCCCTTTCTTCTCTTGCGATTTCACAATGCTTTCAATAGGCATTTTTAAGAGGATTGACCTTTTTATAAGATCAAGCGTGCTTTGAATGCCTGATGATGTAATATCAAATACTTCATCGCTATTGCCTTCCATTATGCCGACTCTAAGACCCTCGCCCGGAACATAAAATTGTAATATTTTCATCTGTTTTTATTCTCCTGTCTGTTATTTTTGTTTCTTCTCTATAAGACAAAATTTTCTCGTCAATAATATGTCATTTTAGATCGCCCAATGTCAATAGCAAAGTTAGATTCAAAGACTAATGGTATCAATATCAATTTTTTAACCGATTTTCTGCCCGTATGTTGACTTTAAAAGAAGAAATATAAAACTCTCGTCAACGGATTGCGGTCAAATTAAACTAAAATCAAGGTATTGACGTTCTTTGACAATGATCAATAATAGATGGCAATTAACAAAATTGCAAAATTACTTGACTTGTCAAGAAAATAGTGATACTATTTTTAATAGTAGCACGTAAACATAGTTAATGGTTGTAATAAACTATGTTTCAAAAAATAGGAAGGGTCAAAATGGAAAATATAATAATAAGATGCTTACAATGTAATGAACTTTTCTGTCCTACGGAATATGACACTTTTCCATCTTATAGTTATGATCGAGAAACAGATGATTTCATTGAAATAGAATGTGATGATCTCACTGAATTTAAAGATGCCCATAGGAATCACGATACAGTAAAACTTTATGTAGTTGAAGGCTCGTTTTGTAGCCAATATGCCTATTGGGAACCTATAAGGGAAGATTACTTTCTTGCTTCTGATGGAACAGAAATCTATACTATTCGGCGATATAGAACTCATATTAACAGACCTCTCAAATATCAGATCGTTGATTTTGAGATAGTCTTTGGAAAACCGATCGTTAAAGTGCAAGAAGCTGACCTAAAAGCTCAAATGATAATTGACTCAAAAATATATGGATTTAGTAAAGAAAAAATAAGAATTTTTATAAGATTATACAGATCATTTATTTCTCGCATAGAGTTAGAAGACCTTGAAGAGACGGGATTTTCGTTTGATAATCCTATGGTTTCATACGCAAAATTAAAGGATAGAGTTAAAGAGGAATTTCTAAATCGCTGTAAATCTATATTTGATGAAAAAGAGATTGAGAGTTTGCGTTGTTTCATAGACGAAAATTCAGAATATAACGATGTGATGAATGTTGAGATAACAAAACCATATTATCTTAAACCATTATTAACTCGTCTTCAAAACAGTTATGAGGATGCAAATTTAAATCATACAATTCATAAACACTCAATATAACCAATGCAAATTGCATAAGAAAGATGATATTCTATGGCGACAAAAAGTATATTAGTAAATTTCAATGGTTGTCCATCTACATTAGATTCACTGATGCCTGATAATGGATTGGCAAACCTTGCAGGAAGCCTTTTAGAAGAAGGTCATCAAACTATAATAATGGATTTTGGCATTGCTGACATCTTCAAAAGGATGATCCCGGAGGAGATAAACAAAGAATTAAATGCCATATATGAAGAATTTATGGCAAAGCCTATGGATAAATCAAAGCCACTTCCAGTTGATCGCTTGTTAGAATTAGACCGCTTATTAGATGACCATAAAGAAGTGGAATTGAAAAAAATAGCAGACGAAATCACTGAAAAAGCCAATCAGATAGGCGCAGATTTTATCGGATTTAAGTTGTGGACAGGTGAGGGATTTAGCGGATCGGTGAAAATAGCACAAGCTATCCGACAAAAATTGCCAAATATTAAGCTATTTGCTGGTGGACCCCATATTGATTGGTTTATGGAGCATGTCTTTGATTATACAGATGTCTTTGATGTGTTAGCTTATGGTGAAGGCGAGGAGATAATAAAATTCTTAGCAGAATATGCAGAAGGCAATAAAAATTTGTCAGATATTCCTAATATAATATATAAAAATAATGGAAAAACTATCATCAATGAATTGATAAGAATATCTGATCTTAACGCTTTGCCAGAACCTGTATATGACGAATCAATCTATCCAGCGATGAAGGGCGATCAGAAGATAAAATTCATTATGATTGATGAAAGCAGGGGTTGTCCTAATTTATGTTATTTCTGTATTCATCCACAGAAAAGCGGTAGGAAATGGCGAAGGCGTGATCCAATACAGACCGTTGATATGATCGCCAAAATAGGTCATAAACTTAATACTAATACATTTAGATTGGCAGGTTCTAACACGCCGACCGATCTAAGAAAAGAGATTGCCAAAGAGATAATTCATAGGCAATTAAATATAATGTATACTGGATTTGGGCATGTAAGAGGTAACGATGACTATGAGTTACTCAGAACTTCTGGCTGTTTGGCTTTGGCATTCGGAGTAGAGTCAGGCAGTCAGGAAATTTTAAACCAAAGTGTCAATAAAAAAGTCAAAACAGATGATATAGTTTCAGCGATTATAAGTTGCAAAAATGCTGGAATATCAGCTATTGCAAGTATAATTGTGCCTTGTCCTCATGACAATGAGAAAACGTTGGAAGAAACACTTAACCTTTTAATTAAGACTAAGCCTGATTCTGTTACATTACAACTTCCGGGACTTATTCCGGGGTCATATTGGCACAAAAACAGAGATGAATTCGGATTTGAGCTTGATGATGATTTTTTAGTTAGGGTTATGCTTTATAAGATCAAGCTTCTTTTGCCTCCAATTCTTTGGGAGCCTTTGCCATATAAGATGAACGGCAAAGATCATCTCCAAATGATGACCATAGCACAAAATTTAACTATTGAGTTAGAAAAGAATGGGATATTGACTGGGATCAATGACTTCTTGATTTTAATTGGAAAAATTATGAACATATCACCAATTGAAATGCGAAATATCAACAGAAAGGCATTTTTCACTGGTGATTACATGCGGATCAAGGATATGATAAAATCGTTTAACGATCTAACCAAGGCTTCAGTTTCAAAGGGGTAGTCGGAGGGTTTTTTTGAAACATAGGGCGGCAATAACAGGCGTAGGTGTAATATCGCCTAATGCTATTGGGAAAGATGCGTATTGGCAGGCGTTGGCTAATGGCAAATCTGGTATAAAAAGAATAACAAGGTTTGATGTTAGCTCATACCCAACACAGATAGCGGGAGAAATAAAGGACTTTAACCCAAGAGAATATATATCCCCAAAAGAGATAAGAAGGTTACCTTTGGCTGCTCAATTTGCCCTATCAGCAGCGAAGATGGCTGTTGCAGATGCCAAGCTTGAATATGACGGCGAAACAGAGTGGGGAGTAGTTATCGGCGTTAGTTCAAGTGCTTCTGACATAATTGAGTCACAACATGGCGCCTTTATGGAAAAAGGGATATTTAGGGTCAGCCCTTTTGGGGTAACATCAATATTACCAAGTGCATCAGCAAGCAGTATTGTATCAGCTTTTGGGTGTAAAGGCTCAGTTATAACTATTTCCAACGCTTGTGCAGCGGGGACAGATGCAATCGGTCTCGCATATCGCAATATTAAGCTTGGAACAGATAAAGTTATTATTGCTGGCGGTGTTGAATCACAATTGCATCCGTTCGGTTTGGCTTTACTTACTGCGCCAGACATGATGTCTAAAAGAAATGATGATCCAGAGACCGCAAGCAGACCTTTTGATAGATCAAGAGATGGTGGTATTCTTTCGGAAGGTGCGGGGATAATGATTATTGAGGATTTGGAACATGCTTTAAAAAGAAATGCTCAAATCTATGCAGAGATAATTGGTTATGCCAGTAGAGCTGACGGTAAAAAGATAGATAAATCAAACGAAGGAGAAAGCGGAATTGTCAGATCAATATCAGATGCTTTGAGTAGTGCTAACATATCCCCTGATGAAATAGATTATGTCTGCGCTCATGGTCCTTCAGATGATTTTGACAGAATAGAGACAATTGCAATTAAGACTGTGCTTGGTCAGCATGCATATAAAATACCCGTTAGTTCCATAAAATCTATGATCGGAAACCCGCTTTCAGCAGCAGGTCCTTTGCAGGTTATAGCATCTATAATGGTTTTTAAGATGGGAATTATACCGCCAACAATTAATCATAATATCCCTGATGATGATTGTGATCTTGATTATGTTCCGAATAAGGCAAGAAAAGCGGATAATGTTAATACCATACTTATAAACTCTCATGGTTTTGGTGGGCTTAACTCAAGCCTAATTATCAGGCGATTTGTGACATAGTAAAATAGGAAAATGGATGTCAATAGGTTACTACTAATATTAATAATGATCGCTACCTTTTCACTGGGTCTTTTTGTCCTATCAAAGGCTAAAAAGAATCCTGTCAATATATCTTTCTTCATACTTGCTACAAGTATTGCGATATGGACTTTTAGTATATTTGTCATTTTAACTTTATGGAATCATAAAAACCCAATTTGGTGGGTCAGAACTGCCTATGCAAGTGGGACATTTATGGCGACAAATTTCGCAACTTTTTCTGTTACCTTCCTGTATGGAGAATTCCGTCCAACCAAAAAATACATAATAGTGTTAGCTCCATTGTGCATCATTATGGCTCTTGTCTCTATGAGTCCAACATTGATAGATTTTAACTATGTTGATAATAAGATTACCGATATAAAATATGGAAATGGAAATACAATATGGACTTTATATGAGGGTCTATGTTGGGCTATTATATTTTATAGCTTGTTTAAGAAGTTGAGAAGGGGAAGTGGTATTGAAAGACAGAGAGTAAAATATATGTTTCTTGGGATAGTGCCTACAACAACATTTATGGCATTTACCAATATTCTAATACCTGCATGGGGATATGAAAAAACCGTTGTATATGGTCCGTTTTTCACTATGATAATGATCGGTTGCATAGGTTATGCCATCGTCAAACTTAGGTTGATGGACATAAGAGTTTTTATCAGAAAGGGCATAGTCTATTCCGCTTTTCTGGCTGGATCAGCAATTACTATTGCATTGTTAATAATCGGTGTGCCTTATGCTTTTCCCGATATGGGGCGAGTTCAAACTGTCATAGTAGTTATTATCGGGAGTGTATTCATCGCATTTGTGATAAAACCTTTTGTCCAAGATATTAAAAGCCTTATTCAAGCTTTTATTTTTAAGGATCAAAAGCATTATCAATCAGCTTTAGCAGAATTCGCCTTAAAAACAACAAAGATTTATCAAATGGAAAAATTGATTGATCTTATTTTTGAAACAGTGATCAATAATATGAGGGTAAAATATGCGTCTTTGTGGTTAAAAAATTCCAGATCGGGTTTATACAATCTTGTCCGCTCTCATGGGCTTGAAAAAGACGATTTAAAAGTAACTATATCAGATAATAATGCCATAATTTCATATTTAGCAGAGGTTAGAGAACCGATTGTTAAAGAGGAACTTGAGAAAAAACTCCCGCCTGAAATCTTTGATGGTATTGAAAATGATTTTAATCTACTAAATGCTCATGTTTCAGTGCCGATCATCGTTGATGATGAAATTAGAGGAATGCTCAATCTCGGCGAGAGATCAAATAAAAGCATATATTTTGAGGAAGATATATCATTCCTAAAAACTATTATGACTCAATCTGCGATAGCAATTCAAAACGTCAATCTTCATAGACAGGTCGTCAATATGGAAAAGCTATCGTTTTTGGGAAAATTGTCTGCTGAATTAGCTCATGAGATCAAGAATCCGTTAGTCACAATCAGAACAGCATTTGAATTTCTTATGAGCGATCAATCAGAACAGAAGATTAATGAGGATTTCAGAAATTTTATTGGACTTGCACTACAAGAGACCAACAGGATCAACGATTTGATAAAACAGTTGTTAAATCTTGGTCGTTCTCTACCGCCAAAATTTGAGTGGTTTAACATAAATCAGGTTATAGACGACACAATTCTATTACTAAAGCCGTCTATAATAGAGAAGGAAATAGAGATTAATGATCTCAGAGGAGATCATCAAATTGAGATATATGCTGACAGAGATCAATTAAAGCAGGTATTCTTGAATATCGGGCAAAATGCCATTGAGGCAATGAGAAAGGGGGGCAGATTGACTATTGAAGTTATACCAGATTTTGGATCAGATGAATCGTCAGAAGAGAATAACGTTTATCCAGAGAAGATAGCAGACAATCCTTACTTAAAATCATCAAAGCTAACCATTAAAATATCAGACACGGGAAAGGGGATGTCTAGAGATGAGTTAGAGAATATATTTGAGCCATTCTACACAGGAAAAATCAGTGGAACAGGCTTAGGTTTAGCCATTGTCAATAATATAATTAAAGAACATAATGGAAACATTAAAGTTGATAGCATAGAAGGGCTTGGGACTACATTTACATTGGAATTACCAACAATTAGGAGTTTAACTCATGCAAACGAGGGGTCAAGTATTGGTTGTTGATGACGAACTTAGCGTCCGAGAGTCAATGAAAATGATCCTCAATGGACGATTTGATGTCCAAACCGCGGATAGTGGGTATAGTGCGTTAGAGATAGCCAAGAAGAAAGATTTTGACGTGGTCGTCTTGGACATCAGGATGCCAGACCTATCTGGCATAGAAGTATTACGCAATCTAAAAGAGATGGAACATTCTCCTGAGGTTGTATTAGTTACCGCTTATGCTTCTTTGGAAACAGCTAAAGATGCAATTAAGCTCGGTGCTTACGATTATATAGAGAAGCCATTCTCAATGGATAATTTCCGCGAGATTGTGAGTAAAGGAGTGGAACGTAAACAAAAGTCCGCCCAAGCAACCCAACTTGCAAATGACTTTGAGGTGGTCAGAAAGCAACTTATACAGCTTGAAAAATTATCTTCTCTTGGCAGAATGACATCAGAGGTAATTCACGAATTAGCGACGCCAATAACTGGTCTGCTTGGATTCTCTGAGTTTCTGCTTGATCAAGAATGCGACGAGATCATAAAGAACAGCCTCAGAAAGATTAGATCAGAGGCGGAACGTTGCCAAACTATAATAAGAAATATCCTCACATTTGCCAGAAAAACAGAGGGGGAGAAAAAATCTGTTAATATCAATGAGGTAATTACGAAAACCATTGAAATCAAATCCCATCAATTCAGACTTGACAATATCAGGTGCAATTTGGAACTTGATCCTAATCTTCCTGATACATTGGCAGATTTTGGACAAATTCAACAGGTCATAGTCAACATTCTTAATAACGCTCAGGATGCGTTACGGAAGCAAAATCATCCGAAAATAATATCTATAACTACCTCGTATGATACTGAACATATCTATATTATGATCGCAAATAATGGTCCACACATACCAGAGGATATTTTAGAGTTAATATTTGAGCCGTTTTTCACTACCAAAGGATCAGAGCAAGGGACAGGGCTTGGTTTGAGCATATCACGTGATATAATTCGCAGGCATAATGGGGACATTCAAGTATACAGTAAATCAGGAGAAGGTGTTGCCTTTACTATATATCTGCCACTTATAGAACAAAAGGTTGAAGGTTAAAGATTAGAAGTTAAAGGTTAAAAGTTAAAGGTTAAAGGTTAACTGATACTGATCACTGCCATTTCAATGTCATTTTGAGCGAAGCGGAAAATCTCAAGAAAGACCCTTCACTTCGTTAGAGACCCCTTACTTCGTTCAGGGTGACACATAAAAGTTGTTTTGATAGAGTAAAAAATCTCAATGAAAATGGGAAACAGAGTTGTCATTACTGCGGAATTTGTTTCTGCAAAAGAGGCAAAAGATGATAATTGGTTATGACAATGGGTTGCAACCCATTGTTATCGTTGTGTATCAAATAGAAAATTCACAATACTTATCAAAAAGGAGAGGAGTTTGATAATAGCAATTGATGGTCCTGCTGGTGCAGGAAAAAGCACCGTCGCAAAAATATTAGCAAAAAAACTCGGCTATCTTCATCTTAACACAGGTGCGATGTATAGAGCTATTACATTAAAAGCTTTGCAAAATGGAGTTGACCTTGACGACGAAGATGCCCTAGTCAATTTAGCTAAAAACTCGTTAATTGAGTTTAGAGATGGTGGAAGCAGAATAATTTTAGATGGCAACGATGTGTCAAAGGAGATCAAAACACCTGATATAGATAAAAATATATCTATCGTAGTCAAACATCCTCGTTTACGAGATATAATGGTTGATCAACAGAGGAAAATCGGAGAAAAAGGCAATATTGTATCAGAAGGCAGAGATATAACAACTGTCGTATTTCCTGATGCGGAAGTCAAAATATACCTTGATGCTTCTCTTGAAGAACGAGCCAAAAGACGTCTTGGAGAATTAAAGCGAAAAGGATATGATCTAAATATTGAGCAAGTGCAAAACGAAACAGCCCGAAGAGATGAATCAGATAAGACAAGAGAATACGGAGCATTGAGATTATCAGAAGATGCAATTCCGATTGATACAACTAACTTGACAATAGACGAGGTTGTGCAAAAAATATTGGAGATCGTAGAAAAGAGAAAATTATGAACGACAGAAATATGAGACTTCATTATCACTTCTGCCATGTAATAACCCGCCCATTATTCAAATCGCTTTTCAAGTTTCAAGTCTTTGGGGCAAAGAATGTGCCTAAAACAGGTGGCGCGATATTGATGATGAATCATGCCAGTTATCTTGATCCTATATTCATTGGCGCCGCTGTTGATAGAAATCTTTTCTATATGGCAAGGTCAACATTGTTTAAGCCCGGATTTGTTGATAAATTCCTCAGAAGCTTTAATGCTTTCCCTGTCCAATTAGGTGCACCAGACAGAGGGGCAATAAAGAAAGCCTTACAAATTCTTGAACAAGGAAATCTGTTATTGATCTTTCCTGAGGGGACTAGAAGTGTAGATGGGACTCTTGGAAAAGCCCAAGATGGAGTAGGATTTATTGCTTATCGGACAAAGGCAGAAGTTATACCTGTATTTATTGATGGGACTCAAAAGGCATTGCCAAGAGGAGCTAAAATGTTAAAAACAGCAAAAATTACTGTCTCGTTTGGCAAGCCAATAAATATGGACGTTTATCGTTCTTGTGAACCATCTCGGGAGATATATTCCAAAATTGGCGAAGAAGTGATGGCACGTATTGGTGAACTGAAAAGAGAACGTCAATCAAGAAAGAATTGAGATTTAAAATGAAAGTAATATTAGCAGAAAACGCAGGATTTTGTTTTGGAGTTAAAAGAGCCATTAAATTGGCTTTTGAATCAGCAAAGAATTCTAATCCTCCAATATATAGCCTCGGTCCTCTTATACATAACCCCCAACAAGTGGAATTCCTCAGCCAAAAGGGGATCTATGAGATTTCCGATCTTGAATCGCTTAAACCTGATGATGTTCTGATAATTAGGTCACACGGAACAACTCCGTCAGTCATTGATTTTGCCAAGACAAAAGGCATAAAGGTCGTTGATGCAACGTGTCCTTTTGTTGTGAATGCACAAAAACTCGCTCAAAAGCTAAATTCAGAAGGCTATCAAGTGGTCATCGTTGGTGAAGGAGATCATCCTGAAGTTATCGGTATAATGGGATTTGCCAACAATTCCGCATGGGTAATAGACAATGCTAATGCTGTTTGTGATCTTCCACATAAGAAAAGAATAGGTGTAATAGCACAAACGACGCAATCATTTGAGAATTTTCGCGAAGTAACATCGGCACTTCTTGGAAGGTGCGATGAGCTCAGAGCGTTCAATACTATATGTCATGCGACAGCACAACGACAGGAATCAGCCAAAGAGCTTGCCCAGAAGGTTGACCTTATGATAGTGATCGGTGGTCGTAACAGTGCAAATACAAATAGGCTTGCGACACTTTGTAGTCAATATGTCCCTACTTATCATATAGAAACAGCAGAAGAGATTGACGAATCATGGTTCAATGGCATAGAGACAGTAGGAGTGACCGCAGGGGCATCAACTCCAGAATGGATTATCAATGACGTCATAGAGAAACTCAGGTTAATAAATAAGCATAACTAATAAAGTCTTTTTTATAATTTAGCCTGTTAATTATTGACGTTAATTATGCTATTTGTTAGTATTACAATATCGGTTGTCAGTTTTTTAACTAATTAGGAGGGATAAAAGATGGAACCCATAAGATTGGGAATTATAGGCTGTGGTGTGATCGGTAGTCATCACATATCAGAGGCATCTAAGTCGCCGTTAGCAGACCTTATAGCAGTTGCCGATGTTATAGAAGACCGCGCAAAGTCTATGGCGGAGAAATTTAACGTCCCGACATACTATACCAATGAAGACGATATGCTAAACGATGATAGAATAGAGGCGGTAGTTTTAGCTATGCCAACGGGTGTCAGAACGCCAATAGCTTTTAAGGCTTTGGAGAAGAAAAAACATCTGATCATAGAAAAACCAGCTGCGAGCAATTCAGCAGAGATAGAAAAGATGATCTCTATGCGAGGAGACCTTGTCGTCGCATGTTGTTCTCCGAGAAATTCTCTGTCCGCACATGGAGAATTAGCGAGGAAATGTTTTGATACAGGAGTTTTAGGCAAAATTCGTTCTGTTCGCGTCAGAGCGATCTTGTCAGCACCGCCTAATCCAAGCGACAATCCTCCACCTTGGAGAGAAAGTTTTAAGCTTAACGGTGGTGGAATTTTAGTTAATTGGAGTTGCTACGATCTTGATTATTTAATGTATATTACTGGTTGGCAACTCAAACCGCGTGTAGTTTTAGCTAAATGGTGGCTTGTCGGTGAAAAAATGTCCGCTTATGTTGCCCCAGGTTCTGATGCTGATGCACATTATACAGCATTTATCCTATGCGATAATGACATTGTCTTAACTATGGAACGAGGCGAATTTACCAGTTCAACTACCGATCAAGCATGGGAGATCATCGGCACTGATGGGACGCTTCACATGCCTATGACTCCACAGCAAGGAAAGCCAAATGCGGTGATCTTGGACAAGTTCGTTCCGGGACAGGGAGTTGTGTCTGAGACTATTTGGAAACAGGGCGACCCAGGACCAAGTTCAACCATTCTTGAAGATTTCGTTCACGCTGTCAGAGAACATAGAGAACCACGAACAAATCTTGAAAGAGCACTTGTAATGCAGAAAATTACAGATGCTATATATGCTTCGTCAAGAACAAATCAAGCTGTAACGATCGCCTAAATGGAGGAAATATCAATGATAAAGCTTAGTTTTATGACGTTTGTCTGCCCAAATTGGGAGATTGAAAAGATCGCCAAGTTTGCGAAACAAGCGAGTTATGATGGAGTTGAAATTAGAGTTGATGCAGGACATAAGCATAATGTATCCTCTCAAACTCCATCAGATAGAAGAAAATATGTCAAGAAGCTATTTGATGACGAGGGAGTAGATATTCCATGTGTGGCAACATCAGTTCAATTTGGCTCTGCTGATCTTGCAAAACGCAAGGAAAATATAACGTCAGCGAAGGCAAATCTTGATTTAGCAGGTGATCTTGGGGCAAAAGTCGTTAGGATTTTCGCTGGTGGTGGCATTCCGAAATTAACTGATGAGTCCGCAAGTTATATCGCGGAAGCATTTGACGAGGTCGGCGAATATGCAAAGTCGTTTGGCGTCTGTCCGATGCTTGAATGTGGACATGACATCATAGTCGGTGCAGATGAAGCTGAAAATGTCATTAAACGTGTTAAGACATCAAATTTTGGTGTCCTATGGAATCACTCGGTAATGGATGAACGGACTTTTAACGTTATGAGACCTCGTTTAAGGCATTTCCACGTCCACGATGAAGTGCTTGACCCTAAAAATGATAATATTCTGCATTTGTCAAAGCTAATGAAAAGCATCGGTTACGATGGATATTATTCTTTGGAGATTATCAAAAACGAGGACTTGCCTGAAGAATTGCTTATTGAGACTGCGAAAAGATTGAAGGGTTACATTATGCAAGCATAAATTTAAGATGGGCGGGATATGGGTATAAGATAAATCTATATTCCGCCTTGCTTTGTTATTCCTTAAAGCTAAATAAGCTCAACTCTGTTTGCGTATTGGTGATTTCTTCTTTTCCATTTTGAGTTCTATACTTTCCTGTAAATTCGCCATTCTCTTTTCTCTCTTTAAAAGTTTTAGTTACAGTGTGTCTTGCCATTTCTTCTTGCATAAATACTATTTCACTTTCGCAATTTTCAATTCTTTTTTCAGCGAATTCTACATATTCTTTGGAAATGTCAATTCCAATATAATCATGTCCTAATAATTTTGCTGCAACTAATGTTGTCCCACTCCCACAATAAGGATCAATTACTACTCCTTTTCTTTCATCCATGATGGAATATATTGCTCTAATCGGCAGTGCTAATGGAAATGGTGCAGGGTGTGGATTTTCTTTTTCTGGTGAAAATCTCCAAATTGATGTTAGTAATGCATGCTTAGGTTTTAATTCCTCTCCAATTAAATCTTTTCCCTTAGGCTTATATAACCAGTAAATTCTTTCCTCTACTTGCCAATATCTCCATCCTCTAATATTTGCAGCAATCATCCTATCCCAAATTATCTCTTGTCTAATAGTCCATTTTGTTTTTCTTAGCCAATCCATAGGATGAAATAATTCCCCTTTTTCCCATCTTATTTTGTGATTATAGAAGAATGAACCTCCTGATTTAGTAACTCTAAAAATTTCGTTTAATACATCGATCTGATTTTTTTGATATTCCTCTTCTGGTAATTTATCAGTCACCCCAGAATATTTTACGTTCTTTACCAACCAGCCTTTTTTATTTTCTCCTTTATTGTAGGGAGGTGATGTTATACCAACATCCACGATTTCATCAGGCAAACGTTTCAAAATAGATAAAGAATTTCCATGGATTATTTTATTTAAATATTCTTGTTTGTTCATTTTGATTTACTAAATAAAAATTCA
>Ga0078972_1005609_pt2 | contig 23142 bp, 18 predicted proteins | sample YelNatPaOPGAMG01_FD_67568 | JGI IMG/M metagenome (GOLD analysis project Ga0078972, IMG submission 67568) | Hot spring thermophilic microbial communities from Obsidian Pool, Yellowstone National Park, USA - OP-RAMG-01 (SPADES assembly) (version 2) | ecosystem: Environmental > Aquatic > Thermal...
CCATAATTAAAAATCCAATGATTACCGCGATTGTCCCTGCTTCACTCATGGAAAGCATCAATAGCCCTGCGCTCGTTGTATGCTCATGCTCATACTCATAATTCACCAATAGATATGAAAGTATGGACATTGTCTCCCATGAGATTATGAATAAAATAACATTCCAGGAGATCAGAACCATAACAATGGAGGCAAACAACAAATAATAAAATATGCTGAATACCCTGAGGCTGTAATGGGACAGATATCTTTTCAGATAGCCTGCTGAAAAGATTGAGACAGGCAGATAAACCAAACCCGTAACAAAAACAAAAAGGGCAGACAACCTATCAATTTTTACTGCCATAGTGCCAAAATAAGGCAGGGTCCATAGTGTAAATTGGGCAGTATTCCCTGTAACAAGAACCTCAACACCAATTAATAAAATAACAATAGAAGCTATAGAACCTATTATAGACAAAATGAATGGATTTTTTTGCTCGGATGCAAAAGCAGAAATAATGATACCAATACCGCACAACAAAAAGAAAATGATAATATTTGTCTGGATCATTGTCCCACCTTACCTTTCGCTGGCTCTTTATGTCTGACCGCGAGCAACAGCCCATGTATTATCGCCAGTGGCGGCGGGGGACAGCCAGGTATAGCAATATCAACAGGTATGAGCTCATTCACACCTTTACCTGATATAAAACTTGGTCCGAATATACCTCCTGAAAGTGCACATGCGCCTATTGCTATAACACGCTTTGGCTCAGGCATAGCCTCATACGCCTTTAATAAAGGCGCTTTCATATGATCCGTAACAGGCCCGGCAACCAGCAGTATGTCCGCCTCTCTTGGTGAAGGAGTCATAAAAAAACCAAGTCTGTGCATATTGTAATAAGGCTTGTTCAATTGCTCAAGCTCACTGATGCACGCACCGCATGCCCCGGCGTCTACAAATCTTATGTGCAGGGATTGCTCAAACGATCTACCAAGTTCAGCTTCTTTAACCACAGATGCCCACTCATAACCTTTATCCCAGTTTACAGGACGCTGAATACCGTACTTGCACTTAAAACAATGAATGCATTTATTTCGGTCAACTCTTAGTTCATAACCGTAACTATTGATTGCTCCTGTAGGACATATCTGAGTTACTGAAGTATCAACCTTGTTGAGTTCTGTTGTATCTGGTAATCCCGGAGATATGCCAGACGCTGTCTCAGGTTTATCGGGATAATGCGTTGTTTTTATACCACTTGTGATGCCCTTTAAAACCCATTCTGTCATTGTGTACTCCTTTCTTAACGATCACTTTCCGCGGTTGAAAGATCAAAAGTAGCCATGATAATTGGAAAATCTTGAAATGCAAATTTCTCTGCGGCACGATGAAATCCATTCCAGTTATTAAAAGAAGGCGTGGTTAAACGATAGCGATTAATCCTGGTGTCTTCCCCTATGTCTACCCAATGAAATGCTGCACCCCTTGGAGCCTCAACCCAGCTCAGAGCTGAACCTGATAATATCTTTCTGTTTAAAGAAAGTGTGCTGCCGGCTGGAAGAATATTAGCTGCATTGTGGATTATATTTGCAGATTGCCTTGCCTCTTCAAACAGAACCCTTAACCTTGCATAGCCATCACCATCATATTCAACCGGAACAATGAATTCCAGATTTTCATAACCTCCATAAGGGAGTGCCTTCCTCAGATCCCTGTTTATACCTGATGCCCTTGCAACAGGACCAACAACTCCATACGAGATCGCCTGATGTACCGGCAGGATTCCAACCCCCTCAAGACGATCAAGGAAACTATTGGAACGATAAAGCATTCTTTCAAGTCTATTGAGTTGTTTAATAATGTTTTCAACATTCTCCAGGATTGTTTTGATAGCCTCTTCGGTAACATCTATCGTCAAACCACCATAAGTATTCAAACCGAATAGATATCTATGACCGGTAACATGACACGAAACCCTTAAAAGCTCCTCTTCAAGAATTCCAGCCTGACTTGCGGCAACCGAAAAGCCGGTTGAATTGCAAATAGCTGTGATCGCGTTCACATGCTGACGCAGTCTTTCCAATTCTGCAAAAATGATTCTCAAATATCTGGCTCTCTCCGGGACTTTTATATCAGATATGGTTTCAATGGCATGACAAAGAGCCATTGAATGTGCAAACGCGGATGTTCCTGAAAATCGTTCCGATAAAAGAATAGCATGTTCAGCAGTGTTTCCTTCAGCGATTTTTTCCACACCACGGTATTTATAAAACAGCCTTGGAATAGTTCTTATTACATCTTCTCCAACCGTTTCCAGAAGGAAGTGGGCTGATTCGGCAAAATCAGAATATATCGGTCCTACAGGCATCATAAATGCACCAGGTGACTGAACAACTCTCACTGGTGTCCAATCAGGATTGACAACACGGTGCGTATATGGACTAAATGCATCAAAATTCTTCCGCATTGGATTTATTCCGTCCTGCCACTCTTCATGCAACACAAAATCTCCGAGTCTGGGATGACCCTCGAAATTAAAGCCGAAGAGGTCTTCTGCCTCCCTCTCGTACCAATCAGCAGCATAAACATAAGGAGCAATACTCGGAATAGTAGTCTGTGATTTGTTAAGATAGATTATCACCTGTATTAAACCCATATCACGATCCCCGTAGAAGATGTATCTCAGGTTCCATACCTCGGGATGCTCCTCAACGATCATGGTTGCAAAACTATATTTAAGTTCTATAAACAACCATTGTGCAATGTCCTGTAATACGCTTATATCGCATTCTATGGAGGTTGTAAGGCTTTTTGCATCTTCACTTACCGATACAAGCTTACCCCATCTGGAAATTATAATGTTATTAAGTTTTGCAGATGTTTTGCGATCATTTTGGTTCATATATCCTCACCTCCACCATGAAGATACAGCAAGGTTTATAAACTCACTTATTGGAACCGGCACATACAATCCAAACAGGATAACAGGAATTACAGCTATGCCCAGCGCCATACTGTATGAAACAGGTAATTGTTTTGTTGATGTGTACCTCTCTGATGGTTTTCCAAACGCCATGCGGTTGATATTATACATAATACCGATGAAGGATATAATAATGAAAAATGCCATTAAACCTGTAACAAGATATTGACCTGCAGCAACACCAGATTTCAATATGGTAATCTCGCCAAGAAAGACTGCAAACGGCGGCGCACCTGCAATAGCAAATCCGGAAATGATCAAAGCTATGCCAGCTATTGGAGAAATGCGAACCAGTCCTTTTATAGACTCAATCTGCTGAGTCTGTGTTATCGTAAGTACCGTGCCTGCGGCAAAGAAGCAGAAAGATTTTGTAACAGCCTGACTGAACATCTGGTAAAGCGCTCCATAATGAGCTCCATTAGCAAGCAGACCTGCTGCGGTTAAGATTATACCCATTTGTTCAATTGTTGAAAAAGCAAAAAGACGCTTATAGTCTTTTACCTGCAATATAAGAAAAGCGGATACCCCCATAGAGAGCAGTCCTATCACTTCATACCAGTTGCCTGCATATAACGATGAGTCGCCGCTAAAAATCGGTAAAAACCTTAGCAGTACATAAATAATAACGGTACTACATTTTAAGGGTGACAAGAGTGCAGAAACCGGAGATGGGGCTTGTGAATGGGCATCCGGCAACCATACATGCAAAGGTACCAGCCCAGCTTTTGCCCCAAATCCTATCAAAATAAAAACAAAAGAAGTCATTGCTGCGTATGATGGAATACTCGTTGATATTTGTTTTAAGCCGTTCCATGTGAAATAATCACCACCTGCAAGCTTCATTGACCAATAAAGGATCAAAATGCCAAACAGCGCGAATGCAGCTCCCATTGATGTCAGTATGGCATATTTCCATGCTGCCTCTAATGCCTCTTTTGTATTCCTGAAGCTGACGAGGAAAACAGATAAAATGGTCGTAAGCTCTACCGCAATCCACATAACCGCAATCTGTGAAAATATCGGAACTGCAAACATTGAAAGCATAAATAGATTATACCGTGCATAATAGCGTCTAACCTTTGAGTAATTATCTGCCTCGGTAACCTTTTTCATATACCCCCATGAAAAAATAGATGCGGTAAATCCTACAAATGCAGTCAGCACAACAATAATGATCCCAAAGGCATCGGTTGATATCAGATGATTAATAGCTACGATCTCACCTCCCCCGCGATAATAGGCTATTAAAGCTAAATGGAGGGTAATGACGACATCCAATAAAGAGCCTATTACGGTAACCAATGCAGGATAATCCCGGTTTTTAACCGGCACAAGTGATAAAATTGATGCTATTGCTGGTATAAACAATAAGAAAATAAGTTCCATTGTTAACCCTCCTTCAGAATTGTCATCTTCTTAATGGATGTATCGCCCGTATGTTCATGGATCTTGCTGATCAAGATGCCCATAACAAGTGCTATGATCAATACATCAAAGGCAGCGGCAAGCTCTGCAATAAGTGGTAAGTTTGATGCTATTGATATGCCGGCAAAAAACGCTCCATTTTCCATGGAGAGGATCCCTATTACCTGCGGTACGGCTTCTGTTCGCACCATAATTGTGTATGCACCCAGGAGCAGAACAGCAAGTCCTATAGGAAGATTGAATTGAATAGCAACATCGTTTGATAGCTTTAACAACGGGCTTGTAATAAAATATGCGAAGATGGTGATAGCAACAGCAATAAGCAAAGATGTCGGGATATTCAATACCTGTAATATTTCTCGTCTTGCATAAACTTCTTTCCTGATAGTATACCGCAGGAGCCACGGTAGCAACATACACTTAATAACAATTGTAACACCTGCAACAACGAACAGATGGTTGATCGCATATTGATATCCAAGAATGATCGCAGACATAGCAAGCAGGAGCGATTGAAGAATGAACATAATCAAAGAAGCCTGCACCTGTCTCATTGCGATGATCCCGAATGAGGTGAGCAAGAAAAGGGCTGCTGACAGTTCAGCCAGTTCCGTAAATATTGAAAAAGTCGTAGTGTGATCTATCACTGTTTCCTCCTATTTGAAAAATACTGTTATCATAGCTATTATGGAGATGATAAAGGCTGCGCTGAGAAACTCCGTTATCCTGAAAAGCCTGAGCTTGGCGAGAGAGGATTCGACAATCACCAGTACAAGAATAAAAACAAAAATCTTTGTAAGCACAAGAGGAATAGCAAATAAAACGGCTAATAAACTCTGCGTTTGGGCAAGCCCCCATGGCATTGTTATGACATTGAGGAATATGCACAGCAGGACAAAGAACTTCATCGCACCACCCCATTTTATCAAAGCCGCTGAAGGTCCGGAATACTCAAGATTTTTAGATTCATCTATCATGGCAAGCTCGAAATGCCCCGAAGGGTTGTCAACAGGTATGCGACCTGCCTCTGCAAGGATGATCATAAAAAAAGCGATCATGAGCAATATGTGCGATGGATCAAAGAAATTTGATACAGGTGTTACCCAGTGCATTTGCACAATATAGGGAATGGTAGAGCCTGCCACAAAAGAGACGGTGAAGAAAACAATCATAAAAACAGGTTCCACAAGGAACCCAACCATCCTTGTACGGCTTGCCCCCATTGCGCCATAAGGATTGGCTGTATCCACAGAGGCAAGTGCTGCAAAAAAACCACCAAGGCTAAGAATAAAACCGCCTCCTACCATATCACCCATAAATGCAAAAAAGAGTGGATATGTTGTGAGAACAGGTATCAAAAGCGTTACAAAGATCGGGGTGATAAATACAATATAAGGAGTAACCCTGAATATCCATGAGCTGTTCTCCGAAATAACCTCATCTTTATGAAATAGCTTCCAGATATCCCTGTAGGGTTGAAGGATGCTCTGCCCTGTTTTGGATTGAACATTCTCTTTTAACTTGTTGAGTATGCCCTTTATGAGCGGGGCAAAAATCATTACCGTCAATACCTGAATAATATTGTATAAAATTCTCTCGAGCATAAAAAACACTCCTGATCAATTTTATTTTTTTATTTTTAAACAGGCAGAGATTAGGTACAAAAAAAACCTCTACCAAACTTTTATTTAGTAGGGGTCATTAGTCATTATTGACGATTACAGCGGACTCCATCGCTCGCATCCAAATATAATAAGTAATTTTATTCTGTCAAGAGTTTTTGCGTTTTGTTATTCTGATAGAACAACAAACATGCAGAAGACATTGCCTATATATCCAATATTTTTATCTATTTATAATCCTATTATAATCCTAAAAATTGGAGAAAGAAGAATACAGTAAATACAACTTAATTTGCTCTGTGTAATGTTTTTGTGTATGTTTATCGTAACGCATAAACAAAGGCTTAATATGACATTTGCTGACAGAGAAGAATATATAAAATTAAGAGAAGAAGTAAGAAAATTTAATCTCAGAGAACTGGCACCTGTCTCCTCTGAATGTGATGAAAAAGAGGTATTTCCTTTTGATGTTCTAAAAAAGGCTTCAGAACTTGGTTATGTTGGTCCTCACCTGCCAGAGCGATATGGAGGCATGGGAGATTATTATGCAAAAGCTGTAGTTTATGAAGAAAATTGCAGAGTATCCTTTGGATACAATCTTTCTTTGAATGCGTCAGATTTACTGTTCGCCAACAACATCTCAAAGCACGGAACAGAAGAACAAAAACAAAGATACCTGCCTCCTGTCATAAAGGGTGAAAAAATCGGTTGCTGGGCTTTAACAGAACCTGATGCTGGTTCTGATGCTTTATCAATAAGGACAACATGGAGGAAAGATGGTAATCATTATATTATAAATGGCAGAAAAACATTTATAACCAATGCACCTATTGCAGATTTTTTTATTGTAATAGCAAGGAAACCTGGCTCAATAAAAACAGACGGTGGATGTGCATTTATCCTGGAAAGAGGTATGCAAGGACTTTATACAGGAAAACCATTCAAAAAGCTTGGGGGAAGATGTTCACCAACTGGAGAGATCATACTTGATGATGTAAAGGTTACCAGGGATCAACTCCTTGGTGAAGAAGGCAATGGTTTTAAAGATATGTTTTCATCTCTTGATGTTGAACGGGCTTATACACCACTTTCAAGTATAGGTATTGCCCAGGCATGTATTGATGCTGTGGTTGCTTATTCAAAACAGAGAAGGCAATTTGGACGATACATTTCCGAATTCCAGCTTATCCAGGAGAAGCTTGCAGTTATGTCAGCAGAGCTTGAAGTAGCACGCAACTATGTTTACAATCTGATTGAATTAATGGTTCACGGCAAAAGGATTACAAAAGAGGCGTCCATAGCAAAGCTATTTGCCTCTGATATGGTAAATAAAGCTACGCGTGAGGCGATTCAAATTATGGGTGGATACGGGTATATGCGAGAATATAATGTTGAACGATATTTTAGAGATGCAAAACTGCTTGAAATAGGAGCCGGAACATCAGAGATACAAAAGCTTATTATAGCAAAAGAGCTACTAAAATAAACAATCACATTCACCCAAAAAATGTAAAGAAAGAAATCATACCCATTTTATAGTAAAAGGAGGTTTGTGTGGACGAAAGAATAACTGAAGAAACAAGAGGTTTTATTGAAATTATAAAGAGGTTCGTTAACAATGACTGTATACCAGCTGAAGATAAAATAGAGGATACTGGAAAAATACCCGATGAGCTTCTTAACAAGATGAAGGAACTCGGGTTGTTTGGCTTAAGAATTCCTCGCGATTATGGTGGTTCTGGCATGAACCTGTTAGATTACTGCTATGTATTAAAGGAACTATCAAAAACCCATGATGCTATAAGGGCTATAATGAGTGTGAATAATGGTATTGGCTCAATGGGATTGGTGAACTATGGTACAGAAGAACAAAAAAAACGATATCTACCACTGCTGGCAAGCGGTGAGTATATCTCAGCCTTTGCACTTACAGAGCCAGGTGCTGGTTCTGATGCCTCTTCCATAACAACAACAGCCACCAAAATAAATAATGGATGGCTCATAAATGGAATGAAACATTTCATTACCAATGCACCTATAGCAAACATATTCACAGTAATAACGCTAACTGACAAGGAGAAAAGGGCAAAAGGTGGTATCACAGCTTTCCTTGTAGAAAGAAATGCTAAAGGATTAAGTATAGGGAATATTCATAAAACTATGGGTGGCAAAGGTTGGTTACAGGCAGAGGTAATATTTGAAGATTGTTTTGTACCGGATAATGCTCTATTAGGTCAGGTAGGAAACGGTTTCAAGATAGCTATGACAACACTGAACGAAGGAAGGTTGTCTGCAGCAGCATCAGCTATTGGGATTGGTGAAAGACTATTATCCATGGGCGTTGAGTATGCAAAACTACGAAAACAGTTTGGCAAACCAATAGCAGAGTTTGAAGCTATACAATGGATGCTTGCCGATAGTGCGACAGAACTATACGCCGCTGATAGAATGCTTGCCCATACCGCCTACAGTTTTGACAAAGGTGAGGATATAAGGATGCAGTCAAGTATGACAAAACTGTTTGCAACAGAATCAGCATTCAAGATAGCGGACAGAATTCTACAGCTACACGGAGGCATGGGTTTTATGAAAGAAACAAAGGTAGAGAGGATGTTTAGAGACATAAGAGCATACAGGATCTTTGAAGGGACATCTGAAATTCAAAAACTCATGATCGCAAGGGAGCTCTTAAAAGGCTAAACATGGCAACCACTGAATCGTTAATTATATCTGAAAACCTATACAAAAGGTACGGAGAAAAGGTCGCGGTTAATAGAATAAACTTTGATGTTAAAAAAGGAGAGGTGTTCGGTATCGTTGGTCCAAATGGTGCTGGGAAAACAACGACCGTGAATATGATAACCGGCAAATGTGTGATTGAGCAAGGCAACTTATATGTTTTTGGTAGAGATGTAAAAAAACATGACAGATATATAAGAAGGCAAACAGGGGTAGTACCGCAAGAAGATAATCTTGATCCTGATTTAAGCGTTTACGAAAACCTTTTGATCTACTCAAGCTATTTCGGAAGGGTCTCAAGGGAAAGGATCAAAGAACTTTTAGAGTTTTTTGAACTCAGCGAGTATACGGATTATAATGTAATGGAACTTTCTGGTGGTATGCGAAGAAGATTAACACTGGCTCGTGGGCTCGTTAATGATCCATCACTTATTATTCTTGATGAACCAACAACCGGACTTGATCCACAAGTAAGACATAACACATGGGATAAACTCTTACAGATAAAGGAAAAGGGTATAACAATTCTTCTTACAACACACTATATGGAAGAGGTAACAAAACTATGCGATAGGGTAATGATCATGCATAATGGCAATATACTCAGCATTGATACACCTCAAAATATAATAGCTTCAAGATATCCCACAGATGTAATTGAGATCAAATTTAATAATGATACTAAATTCCAAAACATTTTAAAAAGCCTTGAAAAATTTAAATTTAACTACGAGTCATCAAGTAAATTTGGTTTAATTATCCCGAAAACGTTTGATGACGCAATCACAATACATAAAAGACTTATAGAACTTTATCCATCCCTGTATCCATTAAGACGCCCTCCAACCCTTGAGGACGCATTTCTTGCCATAACCGGTACCTCTTTACACGAGGGAGACAATGAATAGAACTACTAAAAAAGAGCATATTAAAAACTTTAAAGCTATATTCCATGTTAACGATGAAAAACGGATAAACATGGCTATAGGAAATATCGTAAACCTTATGAAGGATATTTCACCACAAATACCGGATGTAGAACTGCTAATAAATGGACCAGCGATCATTCTTTTCAAAAAGAAAGCCATCTTAAAACAGCTGCTGACACTCCATAGACAAGGAATAAGAATTGTTGCCTGTAGAAATTCTATAAATATGTATTGCAAAAATAATCCTGATTGTCCAATAGCCGAGGACAGATTACCGACTTTTATCAAAGTTGTTAGCGCAGGGGTGTCTGAAATAATAATAAAACAAAACATGGGCTATGCATACATAAAACCATAATTAATATAGGAACAAAGTATGATTACTGAAAAAGAAAAAATAAAGAAACTTGTAATGGACGAAGAATACAACAAGCTCTATGAATTAGTAAAAGAAAAAAAGGCAAGATTGTATACCTTAATTTCGCTAAGTTATACAGCTGATAATTATGTCAGACTTAAAGTTATCAAGGCAACAGGTTATGTCGTATCAATTATAGCTGATAGTGAATTAGATTTTGTTCATACTATTATAACTAACCTTTTATGGTCTCTAAACGATGATTCTGGAAGTGTTGGTTGGTCATCTCCAGAGCTTCTTGGTGAGATCATAACTCAAAAAATAGAACTCTTCAAAGAATACATCCCCATTCTTATCTCCATGCTTAACATAAAAGAAACATTTTTTAGACCCGGGGTATTATGGGCAATGGGTAAAATTGCTACAAAGGAACCTTCTCATATAAAACCATATGCACCTTATATTAATATGTATCTTTCCGATCCAGTAGCAGAAACGCGGGGTTATGCTGTGTGGTGCCTTACGCAGATAGGGGTGCCAGTACCGGAAGAACACCAGAAACATTTGTTGAATGACTTTTCAGAGATACTGTTACTTGATGCTAAAGGTAACATATCCAAAAAGACTATCTGCGAGCTTACCAAAGAAACAATTCCTGGATCTATTCGTTAACCCGGCACACGATTTTTTTAATTCTACTTGAAAAGTGGCAAAGCCATTGTTTATCTAATATCAGAGGTTTAATAATATGAATAAAGAACTGAAAACTATAAAAAATATATTCTACCCGGAAAGTGTGGCTATTTTTGGTGTTTCGGAAAAGCCAGATAATCTTGCACAGTATATTTTGAAGAACATGTTAGATAATAAATATACAGGCAGGATCTATCCTATAGGCAGGCAAGCAGGAAAAATAAATGGAATAAAGATTTATACTAACTTAGATGAAATAACAGACAAAATTGATCTCGCTGTTATACTTACACCGGCTCCAACTGTACCTGATTTACTGAGAATGTGTGGCGAGAAAGGAATAGAATACGCTGTTATAGAATCAGGAGGGTTCTCAGAGACTGGCGAACAGGGTATGATGCTTGAACAAGAACTTATAAAAATAGCCAAAGCCTACAATATAAGATTCACAGGGCCCAACGGGCTTGGAGTAGTAAATATGGAAAATGGACTGTGTACCCCTTTTTCACCTGTAGTACCTCCGATAAGAAAAGGAAAGGTATCAATTATTTCACAAAGTGGTGGAATGTCATTAACCATTATGCACATATTCAGTTATGAAGGGGTTGGCATTAACAAGGTTATAAGTGCTGGTAACAAGGCAGATATAAATGAGATAGATTATTTATCATATCTTATGGAGGATCCTGGAACCGAAATTATAGCAATGTACCTGGAGGATGTAAAAGATGGTATACAATTGATAGATCTGATTCAAAATAACGAAAAACCAGTTGTAATATTTAAATCTAACATCAATCCTAAAACCAGCCAGATTGCACGCTCTCATGCATCAGCAATTGCTAACGATGATATGGTTGTATCAGAGGCATTTAGAGAAGCAGGTGCAATAAGGGCAAACAATTTAACTGAATTTGTAGAGTTAATAAAGCTATTAAATATTTCAACCAGCTATGGCAACAATGTAGCTGTTCTTTCCAGATCCGGGGGTCATGCGGTAATTACACAGGACGCTTTAGCCCAACATGGCTTTGAAACGCCCAAATTCTCGGATACCTTTATAAAAGAGGTCAATAAACATGTAAGGGCAGGCGTTATAAGCCTGACCAACCCACTTGATATGGGTGATATATACGATTTTGATTTTTATCTTAATGCCACAGAACTTGCTTTAGGTGATCCAGCTTTTGACTTTGTTATTTTTATTCACACATATTCAGTAGCCATGGCAGGGGAGCTTTCCGATGAGATGGCGAAGGGCTTTGCAACATTAACTCAAAAATATAGAAAGCCTATTTTGCCATTATTTTTTACAGAAATCTCCAACTTAAACAGCTTAAAGGAAAGTATTGATTATCCCTTTTTTACGGACCCGGCAATTATGTTAATGTCAGTTGCTAAAATAAGGGACGTCAGTGCATTCAAGCGTAAACTTATAATAAAGCCCCAAACCTTCCAGATCAACAATCATCAACAGAGGATAATCAATACATTATCCCCTATGGGCTCGTTAAATGTGGCTCAATTTCATGGACTGCCTGTAGCACCATGGGGCTATGCTAAATCTGAAAAAGAACTGCAGGAGATTGTAAAAGAGCTCGGATATCCTCTGGTAATGAAGATAGAATCAAGAGATGTTTCACACAAATCCGATATAGGTGGTGTTGTACTTAATATAGATAATGAGGGTAAAGCTCTTGATGCTTATAACTGGTTAACAGATGGTATCAAAAAGAGGCATCCAGAAATCATAATAGATGGGGTAATTGTTCAGAAGATGCTAAAAGGAGATATAGAATTAATAATAGGTGCTAAAAGGGATGCACAGTTTGGACCAGTCGTTATTGTAGGAATGGGTGGTATATACACAGAATTTCTCAGAGATACTTCTGTGGCACTCTGTCCTGTTGATCATTCCTATGCCCTGGAAATGCTTAAGAGGTTAAAAGGTTACCCGCTGCTTAAAGGGGTGAGGGGTAAAAAGCCATTAGCCATAAATGAGGTGGCAGAGTTAATATCAAATGTATCTCAGATGATGATTGAGAGATTTAATATATTAGAATTAGATCTCAATCCTGTGCTTGTTGATGAGGAAGGTGCAATAGCACTGGATGCCAGAGTAGTGGTTGAAAAGGTTGTACCAGTGGACGTCGCTTAAATAGCAAAATCCTCTAAAAGACAAAGAAGGATGGCAGCAATGTCTTATCCTTTATCATTTAAAATGGTTTGGAAATTCAGCCTCTGATCTGATCCCGGGTTAAGAACATCCTGATGTCCGTGCGGAATTGCGTCTTCTAAAGGCATTTTAAGAACAATACGCTTGATATTCGTCAGGTTTTGAGTGTATTTTAATGTTATGAGACTCCTGCCTATACTTATTGCAATGATAACAGGTATATTGTTTGGCGGCTTGCATCCGATCATACCTTTATTCGCATACATTATGATTATCTTGCTAACATTCCTTTCTTTTGCGTTTGTAAAAAACAGATATGTCTGGATCATTCTGATTTCAGCCTTAATGCTTCTTATAAGCATAAGACACGCCATGCCTGTATCAGATCTATGTATTAATGAAGCATTATCCTACGGTGGTGATAGAAAGCTTGTTATATCAGGCTGGATTGTTGAACCTGTTACGAAATATCCGGATAGAGAAAAGCTCATTTTAAAAATTGATAAAATTGATGGCAGACAGGACGTTGCGCATAGCTGTTTGGTTCAATTGTTTATTTTTAACAAAGATAAACAACCAACCTCTTTCATACTTGGAGATTACATCAGCTTCGTTTCACGGCTTAAGAAACCAAAGAATCTTAAAAACCCTGGTTCCTTTGATTTCACCACCTTTTTATCAAGAAAAGGTATAAGTTTGATCACATATATAAATAATCCAGACGATGTAACCATCATTAAAAAATTTACAGAAAAGGGGTTATCCAGAATCATAGACAGCATTAGAGCTGAGCTGAGAAACATTATAACTAAAAATACAAACGATCCCGTTGAACTTGGTATCATCTCCGCACTGGTAATAGGTGATCAAGGGTATATAACCCCTGATGTTAGAAAGATATTCGCATCTACCGGTATTATACATATCATTGTTGTTGCTGGTTTACACCTTTCTATAATAACACATCTGTTTTATTTACTTATTAAATTCATACTATCTCGTTCAACCTGGCTCTGCCTCCGCACCAATATTCCGAAACTTTCTTTTATCTTATCAATGATACCAATGGTCGTTTACATCTTTATAACAGGCGCACACCCACCTGTTGTTAGAAGTGGTATTATGATTGCCGTATATTGTTTTATGTTTATTATAAATAGATCACAATCAAAATGGACAGGTATATTCGCAGCAGCAATATTTATACTCACAATAGATCCGATGGCTCTTTATAGCATATCATTTCAGCTTTCCTTTATTGCTGTAGGTTCCATCATAGCTTTTATGCCTGTATCATCATTTATTATTTCAAAACTGAAGGCAAAAATACCATGGAATCACAGCGAGATTATAATCTCTGTATTAAATATATTACTTATAAGCCTTTTCGTAACCATCGGGCTTGGAGCCGTAATTGCCCTTTACTTCAACACACTCCCCTTATTTGGTATCGTTCTTAATGTTATAGTAATTCCTGTATTTGGTTATTTGATAGTTCCAATTTCCCTTCTTGCTTCTGCATCTGCTTTTGTATTCCCATTACTAAGTCATGCCCTGTTTTTTATTTTATCATTTCTCATAAAAGAAATAGTAAATGTGATACATGCGATATCAGAATTGCCCGGGGCATCCATAAGAGTTGCAACTCCAACGCTTTTTGAAATCTGCCTTTATTATTTAACCATAACAATACTTTTAAATACCAAAAAGATAGGGCTTAAAACAACATCAATAATATTATTTCCTATTTTGTTTTTACAAATAATGGATGCTGGATATTTCTTTTACAGAACCCATTATAACAAGGAGCTAAGTATAACCTTTATTGATGTAGGACAGGGGGATAGCGCCTTTGTAGAGCTACCATATGGAAAGACATTATTGGTAGATGGAGGGGGCGGTGCCTATCAGAGCTATGATACCGGTGAGGCTGTAGTGGCAAGGTATATATGGACATTAAAGAGAACCACTGTTGACTATGTAATAGCCTCCCACCCTCAAATCGATCACATAGGTGGACTTTGTTTCATTGTGAAAAACATGGGCGTTAAAGAGATATATAAGAGTGATTGTGAACCTGCTACAAAAATATATAAAGATTTAATGAAAACGATACATGAAACAGGGGCTAATTTTTACACTATTAAAGATCGGACAAGCATGTTTTATGTTAACGGTGTAAAAATAGAACTATTCCCGGTACCACACGATATATGTGACCCGGCTTCACAGAAAGATGTAAACAATTTTGCTGTTGTAACAAAGATAACATATAAAGATGTCAGTTTACTTTTTACAGGCGATATTGAAAAGAAGGCAGAAGAGTTGCTTGTGAACACATATCAATTAAAACTAAAGGCAAAGATCCTGAAAGTAGCGCATCATGGAAGCAAAACATCAAGCACAGATAAATTCCTTGACGCAGTTAATCCTCTTATAGCTGTGATCTCGGTCGGTGAGGAAAACCCATTTCATATGCCATCAAAGTATGTGCTTAAAAGATTGTTTGAACGACATATCAGTGTTTTAAGAACCGATAGAGATGGTGCAATTATGATCACTACAGATGGCAAGCATATCAATATAAAAACATACGCAAGCAGATATGTCTTTGAACTGTAATTATTAACCCAGAGGATGCATCTGCAAATAAGGGCGAATGAACAAACAAGCCTATTGCATTTTTCGGGTTAATCTTTTTGTAGACGAGCATCTATGTTTACTGTATAAAAGGATCACATGGCTGAGCAAACAAAGAAATTCTACTATCATACCCTTGTAGTTTATATATTTACCGGTATAATAATTCTATTTGCTGGGCTGCTATTCCTGTATCATCTTTCAAAAGATATCCTTTACCTTGGAGATACACCGCATCATGCCGATGCGATTATTGTACTCAGCGGAGACGCTGAACCTTATTTTTTCCGAACCGAAAAGGCTATTAAACTTTACAAAGAAGGATATGCACCATACATAATCTTTTCTGGTTACGGGTATGGTGGAGATAGTGCTCAATTTCTGGCAAAGATAGCCTTGCGTTTTAATATACCCAAAAAGGCAATCATTATAGAACCTAATGCAAGAACCACCTATGAAAACTTTTTTTTCTCCAAACCTATTGTCTTACAGCATGCGTTTAAATCAATACTAATAGTTACATCGCCTTATCACCAATTAAGGGCATACCTGGTAGCAAAAAAATTATTCAAAGACACCCATGTTAAGATTTATAACTGCGCCTCTCACAAACCTTGTGCAAATAATTGTACTATAAGCTATATAATAAGAGAAACGAGGTTTGCAATGATGGAATATTTTAAGCTATTAGGCTATTATCTGCTGGGGAGGATAGAGTAGTGTGTGGCATTGTTGGTATAGCACAATCAAATGGTGAAAAGATAGAGAGACATTTACTTGAACAGGCTACTGAAAGGCTTATACATAGGGGACCGGATGCCTCAGGGATATACATAGATAATGAAAACATACTTAAAATAGGGCTTGGTCATAGAAGGCTTTCAATTATTGATCTATCTGCATCCGCCAACCAGCCCATGTCAAATGAGGACAAAGACATCTGGGTTGTTTTTAACGGGGAGATTTATAACTTCGTGAAGCTAAGAAATCAGTTAAAACAGTCTCACAGGTTTGTTTCAAACAGTGACACAGAGGTAATAGTTCATTTGTATGAAGAGTATGGTGAAGACGCTATTCCAATGCTTGATGGCATGTTTGCAATTGCCATCTATGATCGGAAAAGGCATATAATCCTTCTTGCCCGTGATAGAGTTGGTAAAAAACCACTTTATTATTATTATAACTCCAGCGCTTTAATATTTGGTTCAGAAATAAAGGCAATACTATCGTTGCTATCCAGGGATAAGGTAGCTGTAAACGAATCTGTTATACCATTTTATCTTGTGTATGGCTACGGGAGAACACCTCAGACCTTTTACAAAGATATAAACCAGCTTTTACCCGCTCACTATGCAATTTATAAGCCTGATGGAAGTATGACAATAAAAGAATACTGGTCTTTGAAAAAACATATCAATGATAATACAATATCACCATCTGATTATACAAAAAATGATCCATTACTTAGATTCAAACTTTCAGAGGCTGTAAAAAAGAGGCTTATATCAGATGTTCCACTTGGTGCGTTCCTGAGTGGTGGTATAGATTCAAGTATTGTCACAGGACTGATGAGCAGATTTATGGATACCCCTGTAAAAACATTTTCTATAGGATTCTCAGAAGATCCACGATACGATGAAACAGCCTATGCCAATATCGTTGCAAAAAAGTTTAAAACAGATCACCATACTTTTGTTGTTACACCATCGGCAATAGAACTTATAGATAAGATCCTCTACCATTATGATGAGCCATTCGGAGATGCGTCTGCAATCCCAACTTATATAGTATCAAACCTAACAAAACAGCATGTAACCGTTGCATTAAATGGTGATGGTGGTGATGAGTTATTTGCTGGTTACACAAGGTTTATAGCAGCAACCATGTCAGAAAGGATTCCACCAGCAATGCGCAGTCTACTTTCAAAAATATCACACTTTATACCTGATCCGCATTCAGAAAGGGCTATATTGTCACGATCAAAGCGTTTATTATCCCAGATTGGTAAACCACTATTAGAAAGGTATCTGAATTGGATCTCATATTTAAGATTTGAGGAGGTATCCAACCTGCTTAATCCCATGCTACCCTTTTCATCTCAAAAACAAGCCTACAAAGATGCTGTTTATGAATACTTTACAAAAAACCTTGATGGACTGGAACAGGCATCAATATTAACAAAGCTGCTTTATATTAACTTCAAAACATATCTGCCTGATGACCTTCTGGTGAAAATGGATAGAATGACAATGGCAAACAGCCTTGAAGGTAGATCACCATTTCTTGATAAAGAACTTATTGAATATGTATTTACCATGCCAGACCATCTAAAGCTCCGATACTTCACTACAAAGTACGCTTTAAAACAAACCTTCAAGGATATCTTGCCAAAACAAATCATGCATAGAGGAAAAATGGGATTCGGTGTGCCGCTTGGTACATGGTTTAGAACAAAGTTAAAATCATACCTTGAAGAGCATATCATTTCAGGTAGTCCTGAGATCACTACATATTTAGAGGCAGGGGAGATAAAAAGGATATTTAATGAACACCAAAACGGTGTAAGGGACCATGGTTTAAAGTTATGGTTGTTTTTAACCCTTGAACTATGGTTAAGAAATATAAAAAAGGAAAAATAAAATGATTAAACAATTAGACCTATCCGAACAATACAGCAAGCTAAATGATGAAATACTTCCAAAAATAAAAAAAATTTTTGATACACAGCAGTTTGTTATGGGCAATGTCGTCAGTGAGTTTGAGGATGCATGCGCAACATACCTTAATGTCAAACATGCGATAGGTGTTGCCTCTGGCTCTGATGCCCTGCTTCTATCATTGTTAGCCATTGGTATCAAACCAGGCGACAAGGTTATAACTACTCCATTTACTTTTTTTTCAACTGCTTCTGCAATAACAAGGCTCGGCGCAATCCCTTTGTTCGCAGATATAGACCCAAAAACATTCAACATATCTGTTCATGAGATTGAAAAGACACTAAAAAAATCCCGTAATGTAAAGGCACTATTACCTGTTCATCTATATGGTAGAAGCGCTGACATGGAAGGTATAATGAAATTAGCCAAAAAATATAATCTGTATGTAATAGAGGACTGTGCACAGGCATTCGGTGCAAGAAGCCTTTACAAAGGGCAGTATAAAAAAGCAGGTACCACAGGAGATACAGGTTGTTTTTCCTTCTATCCTACAAAAAACCTTGGTGGCGCCGGTGATGGTGGCATGATCATAACAAACAATGACAGGCTTGCCTCCTTACTAAAGGCTTTGAGATTACATGGATCATATAAAAGGTATATTCACAAATATCCAGGTATAAATAGCAGACTTGATGCTATTCAGGCAGCTGTTCTCTCGGTAAAGCTTAATTATATAGAACAATGGAATCATACAAGAATGGAGATCGCGAAAAGATATAATGAGCTATTCAGGAATGCAGGACTTTCAGACATCATAACTCTGCCAGATGTACCTGAAGACCTAACCCATATATTTCACCAATACACGATCAGGCTTAAAAACAGGGATAAGATTAAAGAGCAACTGAAAGAAAAGGAAATTGGAACAGAGGTCTATTACCCTATTCCATTACATTTGCAGCCCGTGTTTAAGTATCTTGGATACAAAAAAGGTAGCCTTAGAGAAGCAGAGCTTGCAGCAAAAGAGGTTTTAAGCCTTCCAATGTACCCGGAATTAACTTTAGACCAACAAAGTTATATTGTGGATAGCCTAAAAAGCATACTTTACAAGATATGAATATATATGTCCCCTTATTTATTTTCATCTTTGGTCTTGTTATAGGAAGTTTTTTAAATGTTGTAATTTACAGGTTGCCAAGACATGAATCTATAGTTGAGCCTGGTTCACATTGTCCATCGTGTGGTAAGCCAATAAAGCCTTATGATAATATTCCGGTTTTGAGTTATATAATCCTTCGTGGTAAATGCAGATACTGTCACGCTGTAATCTCTCCAAGATATCCTGTGGTAGAATTATTAACTGGTTTTATCTTTGTGCTTGTGTATCTAAAATATGGGTTATCCATTGATACCTTAGTACTGCTTATTCTGTGTGCGAGCCTTATAGCCATTACTTTTATAGATATTGATCATAGAATTATACCAGATAAGATTTCATACCCGGGTACAATAATAGGTTTCTTATCAAGCTTTTTTGTAAGTATAAATAATCCAATCAATGCTATAATAGGTATGCTCGTTGGTTCAGGAATATTGTTCTTAACTGCCTTTTTATATAAGGCTTTCACAGGTATAGAAGGCATGGGCATGGGTGATGTTAAGCTTATGGCAATGATAGGGGCTTTTCTCGGATGGGAGGCAGCCATTTTCACCGTCATAATAAGTGCGTTCATTGGCTCTTTAATTGGTATAGGGTTTATTCTTTTTGCTGGTAAAGGGAAGAGATACGCAATCCCTTATGGACCTTTTATATCTGTATCCGTTGTTATCTATTTGTTCTATGGAAAGTTTTTAATAGACATTTATTTGAGGATGATAGGTTATGCTTAAGGGCTTAAGGTCCAGGATAATCCTTGTTCAAAGCGTTGTAATAGCAGTAACCTTATTCCTTATGGCTATTATTATTTATCAGATACAAAAAAATAGTATTATAGAACAGTTTCTTGATGAAGCGAAATTAACAGAAACAATTGTTAAAAGTCAATTACACATCTACAAACTTAATACTCCGCTTGATATCATAAATAATGTAAATATAACGACTGTATCTCCCTTCTTTTCCAGGATTATGCTCATATCAAATGAAAACAAGACAGGTATAAGCGAACTAAAAAAAAGCCTTCCACCATTATTCTCTGAGAGAATAGATGCAATCCTGAAGACATGCAAAACAGATTTTCTCAACATGTCTAATATGCGGATTTTATTTGTAACACCCATTTACACCGATAGCAACACATGCATAAATCTTGTTGCAATCTCAAATAGCTCTTATCTTATAAAAAAACTTCTTTTACTTATGGAAATCCTTGGTGCTTATGTTGGGCTTAACTTTTTTATTTTAACCATAATATCATGGTTTATAATTGATAGATATACCGTAAGGCCATTATACAAGCTCAAACAGGCGGTAGAGGGCGTGAGTAATGGCTATTATCCCAATATAAAAGATATGCCCGGTGCTATTGAACTACACGAAATTGCAAAGTCATTTAATATTATGTCCACAACAATTCAAACAAAAGAGCAACGATTAAGGGATACCATTAGAGAGCTAAAAGAAACACAGGCATTAATAATAAAACGGGAAAAGCTTGCTACCATAGGCAGTTTTGCATCAGCTATATCACACGAGATTGGAAATCCTCTCAGTGCAATTATATCTATGCTTGAACTTATTAAAACCACAATATTGACTGATATAAAAAATTCCGATCATTTAACACAGCCCTCACTGGAACAAACATTGGATATCATAACGCGTTCATTAAATGAAGCCTACAGAATAGACACGCTAATAAAGCAATTGCTTCTATATGTCAGACAAAAACCTCTCAACATAAGCAATGTACATATTAACACACTTGTAGAAGATGTTGTAACAAGTGCAAACATGGCAAAGCCTTTTAATAATATAAAGGTGATCTCTGAGATAAAACCAGATACAGTATTCAAAACGGATTATGAAAAATTAAGGCAGGTTCTTTTAAATCTTATAACAAATGCAATAGATGCTATGCAATTCGGTGGAACGCTTAATATAAAAGCAGTTATTAAAGGAAGCGAGCTTATACTTGAGGTATCTGATACAGGTGAAGGAATAGATAATAAAGATCTGGATAAGATCTTTGAGCCATTTTTCACAACCAAAGGAGCTGGTAAAGGTACAGGACTTGGTTTAGCAATAGTCAAGAATATAATTCAAGAACTTAATGGAGAAATTACTGTAAATAGCCAGAAAGGCATTGGTACAAGCTTTACAGTAAAACTTCCTTCACTGTAAGATACTTCATCATAAAGAATGCAGGTAAATTTACACACAATATACTTTTTTGTAATACAAAATTTACACAGAAGGCATAGTATATCCTCAGGGAGGTAAGAAAAATGAGAAATCTAAAATCAGTAAAAAGGTTAAAAAGTAACTACAGGGAAATTGCAAACAATGGGTATAGACATTGGTTAAAACAGTTCAAAGGGATCGGGTTAATGATTATGCTCTTGACCCTGGTGTTGACAACACTTCCTTATACAGCACTCGCGGAACAGCCCCTGAGCGGCGCTGGCTCTACCTTTGTATATCCTTTGCTTTCCAAATGGGCGTATCAATACGAGAAAGCCACAGGTGTAAAGATCAATTATCAACCCATAGGCAGTGGTGGTGGAATACAACAAATTATAGCAAAGACCGTTGACTTTGGTGCAAGTGATGCCCCACTTTCTGATAAGGAACTCAACGAACATGGACTCATCCAAATGCCAGATGTCGCTGGTGGCGTTGCTATTGCTTATAATATACCAGGTGTTGGAAAAGGACTGAAATTCACCCCGCAGCTTTTAGCCGACATATATCTTGGAAAGATCACAAACTGGAATGATCCTCAAATAAAGGCAGTTAATCCTGATACGAGGTTACCAAACTTTCCTATAATTGTTGTTCATAGATCAGATGGAAGTGGCACAACATTTATATTCACTTCTTACCTGAGTAAGATAAGCCCCCAATGGGCTAAAAAGGTAGGGTCCTCAATATCCGTAAATTGGCCTGCTGGTATAGGAGGTAAGGGCAACACTGGTGTCGCAGGATTTATTGAAAAAACCAGGGGAAGCATAGGTTATGTTGAGCTTGCCTATGTTATACAAAACAATATGCCTTACGGAGCAGTACAGAACAAATCAGGCAATTTCGTTTTCCCCTCTATAGAATCCTGCAAAGCAGCAGCATCAACCATAAAAAAGATCCCTGATGATTTTAATATCATGTTTGTAGATCCTGAAGGTAAAGACGCTTATCCTATAGCAGGATTTACATACCTTATAATATACAAACACCAGACCGATCCAGTAAAAGGTAAAGAACTTCTTAATTTTATTAAGTGGATCTACTCAAAGGATGCACAGGAGACCGCTGCTTCACTTGACTATGTTCCTTTGCCTCAGGCTGTTATTCATAAAATAAATGAGCAGCTAAAAGGAGTTACAATCAAAAAATAGGTTTAACTTGAAATAACCCTTTCCGCCCCTGTATTGACTGGAAAAAAATGCATTTGCAAAACCTGTATTTGAGAAAACGGGATATGAGGCATGTAAGGGTTTGAGGTTTAAAACAATGGGCGGGGCAAAGCCCCGCCCTGTATAGCAAAATGATCTGTATGTACCTTATTTGGTCAGTTTCAGCAGCACATGCCAATCGTGTAGATCATCCGGTACATGATTGTCAGGAATGGTTGGATCAGTACATTGATACGGACTGTTAGGAGATAACTTGCCATATCTGTCTAATGTAACCAACAGTGTATTCGCATCTTGCTGTGTAATAGAAACATTCATCACAGAGGAGACATCGCATTCATAATTTTTTTGGGTACCTGGAT
>Ga0078972_1003142_pt1 | contig 23139 bp, 28 predicted proteins | sample YelNatPaOPGAMG01_FD_67568 | JGI IMG/M metagenome (GOLD analysis project Ga0078972, IMG submission 67568) | Hot spring thermophilic microbial communities from Obsidian Pool, Yellowstone National Park, USA - OP-RAMG-01 (SPADES assembly) (version 2) | ecosystem: Environmental > Aquatic > Thermal...
GAGGAAGAGTCTGAGAGATCTCATCTTCTCAGAAATAGATAGCAAGAGGAAGAGGCATTTTCTCAGTTTTTCATCAAGATCAATGCGAGGAGACTCCCGACTTCAGTTGTGGAGTAGGTTACGAAGCTTCAATCTCCTGAGCTGATGGACACAAAACTATTTTATGAAAAGTTTATTAAATAGTTTCAGCTAGCTGAATTTGGGGTGAGATTTTGGAGATGTTCAGGACCCAGGACTGGAAAACTGAGAAGCATGTCCCAGTAATAGAGATAGTTGAAAGGAAAGGGGATCAGGTTACTGTCAAGGTGACCGTGGGAAAGGAGATACCGCACCCAAACACCACCGAGCATCACATAAGATGGATTTCCCTTTACTTCCTCCCGGATGGTGAGAACTTCCCGTTTGAGATAGGAAAAGCCGATTTCAATGCCCATGGAGAATCAGTTCAGGGACCAAACAAAGGCACAGTTTATACTGAGCCAATAGCTTATTTCACCTTTAAGACCGGTAAGAAGGGAAAGATGATAGCTTTCAGCTACTGCAACATTCACGGCCTCTGGAGGAATGAGGAGCCACTTCCATGATTTTACTTAGCAATTCCCCATTACTTTTTTAGCATTAGAATGGAAAATCCAACTTTTATTCAACTTTTTATATTTCATCTGGCTTCAGCTGTCATGCTTGTGGTGTTCAATCCGAAGGAGGAGAGATGGAGCAACCTCGTTAAGGAGCTCATAAACGACCTTCAGGAATCCTTGAAGGACAATCTGGAGGGAATAATAGCCCTTCCTAAGGAGGAGGATGAGGTCTATGGGAGCAATGTCCTCATATTAGTTAGGGATGACAGCTTGGACACAGCGAGAAGAATATCCAAAATCATAGGGAAGTATGGCTACTCAGTTCTCCCGACAATAGCCACAAAATACGATGGGGAGATCGTCAACTCCTTCATGAAGAAAGCGGTATAGGAAATGAGGTCACTTTCCAGCTAATCTCATCGAGCTAATCCTTATCTCTGGGGTGATAACTCCTGAGATGCTTCTTCTCTTCTTTCCAACTAGCTCCACCCTTTTCAGGAAGTCCATCATGTTTATGCCAAATCCCACTTCCTTGAGGCCAGATTTTATCTCTCCTTCCTCTATGAGGAAGCCTAGGGATATCAGGCCTGAGAACTCTCCATTTGCCAGATTTGGTGTGTCATCAGTGGAATAAAGAAGAACTCCTCTTCTCATTGACAGGAGATCATCCTCATCTGCCTCAATCCCTCTTGCCTCAAGCAGGACATTGTTCATCGATATAGACGGAGGGGATGAGTATCCTCTGCTAGCATTTCCAGTGCTCTCAATTCCCTCCTTAAATGCTGTGTAGCTGTTGTGTATAGCTGATCTGAATACGCCAGAGGATATCACCTCAGTCCTTCTAGTTGCCACTCCCTCATCATCGAATCCCCTTGTCCCAGTTCCTCCCTCAATTGTCCCATCATCCACTATAGAGATCTCCTCCCTTCCAATAGAATGTCCAATTTTTCCCGATAGAAAGCTTCTCCCCTGCTGTATGTTCTCCGCATTTGCTGCTGCCGAAACTAGGAATCCTATGAAGTTTGGGGCTGAAAACGGATGTATAACAACGGGATAATCTCCTGTCTCTATCTGTATTGAGTTAAGGGACATCAAAGCTAGCTCGGCAGCTTTTCCTCCGACAAACTCGGGATCAATTGAGGAGAGGCTTCTTCCATCGTTTGCCTCCATGCCGACGCTGCTCCTTTCTCCATCTTTTGCTCTTATGTATGAGCTTATGCTTATAAAAGTCCTCTCCTCCTCCTGCTCATCCCTTCCCTGTATCTCGGTTTTAACATGGGATAGAACTGCATCGCACGAGATAGAATATATCTTATCGGATATTTTTGCAGCCTCTATAATCCTCTTAACTATTTCAGCAGCCTCAGAAATTTCCATATCAGCAATTCTCCTGTCGAATATCCCCCTTACATTGGAATTCCCCATATCAGGAAGCCCTTTTAGATCTTTATCCTCCATGCTTGCATCGCATATCTCCTCAGCTTTTCTTACAGCATCCTCTATTTTCCCCAGATCGGTTGTGTAATAGAAGCCCATTTTCCTCCCCTTTATCACCCTAACTCCAGCTCCCTCAAATCTTCTCTCCTCCGCCCTCTTTATAGCCCCTTTCTCCGCATGAATGCTTATCACTCTTCCCCTCTGGATGAAGATCTCCTTCTCCATCATCTCAACCCCCCGAATACAACCTCCCTCACCCTTATATGAGGGGATCCTGTTGTGACAGGAACCCACTGTCCCTGCTTCCCGCAGTTTCCCGGTGAGAATTTCAGATCCTTCCCCACCAGTTCAATGTTTCCTAGGATCTCAAGCGTGTTTCCAGCTAAAGCAACTTCCCTAAGTCTCTCCACCAGCTCTCCATTTTTCACAAGCCACCCTTCCTCAGCCTTGAACATGAACTGTCCCTTTGCTGGCTCTGTATATCCATATAGGCTTCCTATTGCATAGATTCCCTCTCTCATGTTCAGAATCTCATCGAGCTCTGCATCTCCCTTATCTATGAATGTGTTGCTCATCCTGACTATGGGGGGATTTCTGAAGTTCATGGCTCTTCCATTTCCGGTGCTCTCAACACCCATCTTGGAGGATGTCTCCAAGTTGTGCATAAAGCTCTTCAGAATACCCTTATCAACTATCACCTTTCTTCTCCCCTCAGATCCCTCATTGTCGAACTTGTAGCTCCCATATAGCCCTTCCAGCGTGGGATCATCCACTATGTTGATTTCATTGCCAACTCTCTGCCCAATTCTGCCCTCCAGTATGCTCATTCCAGCTAAGACTTCATCTGCTTCAGCAGCATGCCCAAATGCCTCGTGAACAAATACTCCTGCAAGCTTTGGATCCAGAACAGCCTGAAATTTCCCAGCTGGAGCGGATTTAGCCGATAAAAGCTCTACTGCTCTTCTTGCTGCGGTCTCAGCTAGGTCAAATGACCCCTCTATTGCCTCATATCCGATTGTCCCTCCAGTGCTTTCAAGAGCTCTCTCCGTTACCCCAGCTCTGTGAGCATAGGCTGAAAAGGAAACCCTTGTCCTGTATATTTTCTGCCTCACCTTTGTCCCTATGCTGTTGACAACCTCCTCCTCAAGAAATCCGTCCAGATAAGACACATTGAAGTTCCTGACCTCCTCTATCATCCCTCTTTTGCATAGATCAACCGCATCTCTTGCCTTTCTGTCAACTGGAACTTGATCAGGTGGGATCTTCACTGAATGGATATAACTGCCTGTCTTTGGGGCATTCCAGTTTCTCATGTTCTACGCAGGATGGCTTGTTGGAAGCAGATTTTCATTATTTGTAAGCGAGTTTGATCACTGGATTGCCTTCTTTTTGCTTTTCTATATCGGAATTCGAATGATAAATCAGTCGGTAAAAGGAGAGAAATTTCAGGAAACTTCCACCACAACTCTTGTTCTCTCGATAGCTACTAGCATTGACGCTCTTGCTGCAGGACTAGGCCTATCCCTAATAGGGATAGATGCTTTAACGCCAGCTGTTGTGGCTGGGATTTCATCGTTTCTTCTCACTCTTGTGGGATCATACATTGGATTTAAGGGAAAAGCTGCATTGGGTGAAAAATCTGGAGCATTTGGAGGAGCTGTCTTGATACTAATAGGCTTCAAGATACTGGTGGAGCACCTTCTCTAATAACATATACTGGGTATTCAGTAAACAAAAACATATTTTATTCTTTTTTCGTCCAGAAACTCTTTCAGAGATTTTTTCAAATTAATATAATATTTGTCGAGCTCAGGAATCCAGTTAGATACTCCGATATCTGAGAGAGCTCTATCTATCCTGTTGTAAAGGCCCGGCTTTAAATTCAGTCTGTCAAAATATATTAGATCTGCGTGATCCTTAACTGCCATTATCAGATCTCTGAGATCATCCAATTTAGTGCCTGGAAGCACGGGACCTATGAAAACAAAGGTCCTCACATTCTCCCTCTTAAATCTCTCCAGAGCATCTATTCTTGAGCTTACCGGAGAGGAAAAAGGCTCAAACCTCTTCCTTATATCCTCATCTAGGGTTATTATTGTGAAGCCCACTTTTGTATTTCCATTTGCTATTATATCCATGTCCCTTATTATAGACGAGGATTTCGTCTGTATTATGACAGGCCAGCCATATCCCATCAGGACCTCCAGAATCCTCCTTGTGAGCCTGTATTTCATCTCAGCCGGCTGATACGGATCTGTTAAAGATGATAAATACACAACACCCTTCCTTTTTCTTCTTATCTCCTTGAGCAGAATCTCAGGTGCATTTACCTTTGCATACAAGTAACTGCCCCACTCTCCAGTGTAGCCTCTCATCTTGGTGTAGTAATCTGCATAACAGTATACGCATGCGTGCTGACAGCCGATATATGGGTTTATGCAATAATCCCCTATAGCGCTTCTGTTTAGTATGCTCCTAGCTCTTACCTCCATCGCTGAGTTTATTAAGGTGAAGCCAGAAAAACATATTGTATGAAGAAACTGAAGCTCCTATCAGAGGACTACAGAACAGTGAAACTAAGAAGGGAGGAGATTCAGTCCCTCATTCCATTCATTCCATCCTCAAATGAGGTAGTTGGTTCCTCCCCTCCGGAGATATTTGTCGGCAGGCACGGATATCCTAAGGTATTAATAGGCCCTCTCATACCTCCCTTCCTCGGAAGAACGGAGAACCTGTGTTTAACTGAGACTTGGTTTGGGAAGGAGCTGGAGGAGATAATCAGGATGAGGATGCAGCTCATCAGGGGGAAGAAACTCCTTAAGGTCTCCCAGATAGATGATAGATACGCTCAGGAGCTGAGGGAGGCAATGTTATCAGAAGTATCTGTGGACATGGAGGCAAAACTTGGCTCTTCTCCAAGAGGATTTCTATTTTCAGAGGATCATCAGCCTTTTGGACCCTCTGCAAGCCTTGAATATCTGAGGATATACCCAGGAAGGACTGATTTCAGGGTGGAAAAAGCCTATTACGACAGGGACATGGGATCAGTTGATGCCATAATTGAGCTTTATGGAAAGGGAGTTCCAATCTCAAGGATACAGCAGTGCTTCAGCGCAGGTCTCTTCGGGGTGAAAAGAAGGTTTGTTCCGACGAGATGGTCGATAACTGCTGTCGATGATATAATATCAAAGTATATTATAGAAAAAATAAAGGAATATCCAGTTATAAATGAATTCAGAGTTTATCATATGGAATACATCAGGAATAAGTGGGCTGTTATAATGCTGCCGGAGAGGTGGAGCTATGAGTCCATAGAGGCTTGGTTTCCCGGCACCATAACCCATAACTGGATCAACTGCCATGTCCAAGAGTACCATCAACAGAGGAACAATCAAAATTCTCCTCTTTCCTCTTATAAGAAAGGTTGATGCTAAATAGCATGTGTAAATGTAGATCCCCCAAGCAACTATTACAGGCACGGGAACCCCGTAAATTGAGTATTTCTCGAGCTTCAAGTAAGAATAGCTTCCGAAAGGGAATCCGTAGCTTAACCCAATGTACTCGAAAAGAAAACCGATAAAAGATCCAATAATAGGAAGAAGGACTATTTTTGCCGAAAAAGGAAGCATAAATATCATCGATAGAAGAAATAATATCAGAAGAGCGAGATCAGCAGGTCCTCTTATGCCAGCAGCAGGTAGAATTGCATTTACAGCATATCCAGCGGTAAGAAGAGCAAGGGATATCCCCGTCCAGCGCATATTGCCGAAATTCTGCCATAAAATTTAAAGCCACATTATTTTATTTAGAAATATGCTCGAGGAGATTTTTCTCTAGCTTTGAAAAGCCTTTGCCTGCAGGAAAGGTTCGATCTTGTCTTCGATCAACAGTTGTTAACAGAACTCTCTGTACAGATATACTTTTATACAATGTCTTATTCACTGAATTGTATGCTTGAATACCTCATAAGATATGATCCCGGAGCTGATGCGATCTATATCAGGATTAAGGAGGATGAAGCTGCGGAGAGCGAGGAAACAGGAAGCGGAATCATCGTAGACTATAATAACAAAGGGGAAGTTGTGGGAATAGGACTTCTGGAATTTTCTAAGAAGAAGGCAGACCTAGGAGAGCTCATGGTCAAGGGACTGCCTGTTCTAAGGTAAAGAAAAATTGATAATATCTACTGATAATTTAGAATCAAGCTGAAAGATTTATTATCATCCCCTGTATGCCTAGAGGATGGAAAAGGATGAGATAAGGGAGAAGATATGGAGGATGATTGTTGAGAAAAAAGTGGCTTTGCCTCCATTTCCAGTTCACGGGAGGATACCCAACTTTAAAGGGGCAAGGGAAGCTGCTATGAGGCTGAGAAATCTGGATGAGTACAGAAAAGCAGAGGTTCTGCTCTGCAATCCGGATTCCCCGCAGATTCATGTGAGGGAGATGGCACTTAAAGATGGAAAGATCCTCGTGGTTGCCACTCCTAGGCTTTCAAGAGGGTTTATTGAAGTGAGGGGACAGGATGTAAGTCCCACTATAAGAGGGATGATCGAGAGAGGAAAGCCTGTCAAGCCAGGTGATCACAAGATAGACATATTCGTAGCGGGATCTGTTGCTGTAAGCGTTGAAGGATACAGGCTTGGCAAGGGAACTGGGTATTCAGATGCGGAGTTCAGGATGTGGAGGGAAGCAGGCTCTATAGATGATAGAACTCTGAGGGTGACAACAGTTCACGATATCCAAGTGGTGGAATTCGTGCCAAGGGATGAATGGGATGTCCCAGTTGATCTCATATCAACTCCTACAAGGATTATATGGACAAAGCTCTCTAAAAAGCTTTAATCCAGTCAGAAGGACATCACGCTTTTTGTTTGGAATTCGAACATAATACTTTATATATTTCCCTTCCTTTTAGCATCTATGTTAACGGCCAAGGACAGGATGATAATCGAGATAATGGCAAAATTCACAGACGAGCTAAGGCCCATTATAGATGAAAAAGGGGTAAGCTATCCTGATGCCGAGAGGTTATTCGATCTGGACAGGGAAAGCACTGTGGAAAAGCTAGAGGAACTCGTAAAAGAGGGAGTGATGACTAAGAATCAGATAGATAGCTTGATCACATGTCCGAATTGTGGAAGCCATTTAATGCTTGCTAAGCTAAGTTGTCCGAATTGTGGAAGCAGGATTATCACAAAAGGAAGGGCATTAAGACATTCTTGCGGTTATATAGGGCTGGAATATGATTTTTCAGAGGGAAAGTGTCCTGTATGTGACAAGCAGGGTGGATATCAGGATTTGGGGGTTCAGTACAGGTGCGAGAGCTGTGGAAATGTGTTTAGAGATCCGAGAATATCCTTTCTCTGCTTAAACTGTGGAAAGGAGAGCGAGGATATCTCAACAGTAATAAAGCCGTTGTTCTCCTACAAGCTGAAGAAAAGCAAGAGCAAGCTCGACAAGCTTGAGAACATGCTCAAAAAGAGCTATAATGTGAATATGCCGGGATCAATCAGGGGATTATCAGGTGTTGTTCATCAGTTCAACTGCGTCCTCCATGACAAAAACGGAAGGCTTACAGTGGTTGATATAGCTGCAAGAGATCTCTATGTAGGAGAGGAGGAGGCCTTCAGATTTGCCCTTAAGGTGATGGATACAGCTCCCAACAGGGCTGTTTTCATCGCAATACCCAGGATATCAGCGGATGCACGTGATCTCTTGAGGCAGAACAGGGTTGAGGTTGTGGAAGCTGAGGATCTGGATAAAGCCATAGACTTGGTGGTTGATCTTCTGATGGGATCCTAGAATTTATTTATAGAACAAGAGATTGCAATCTTTTTAAGTTAAGCTGATCTTCCCTTCTTGTGAAATTCCTTCAAACGATCTCGCTCATAATACTCTGTCTGATTCTCTTCTGGATTCTGTATCACACACCTCTCATGATAGCTGGATCGAGAAATGAGAGGAGAAGAGCTGAGAAACCTGGGATCCTCCCTAAAATCTCAGTTATAGTCCCGGCTAGGGATGAGGGCAGGGTGATAGAGAGGTGCATTAAATCCATACTGGATCAGGATTATCCAAGGGATCAAATAGAAGTAATAGTGGTGTCGGCCGACGACTCGACAGCTGAGATATGCAGGGGCTTCGATGGAATTAAGGTGATAAAGGAGGAGAATCCAAGGGGAAAACCTGCTGCCCTGAACCTCGGGTTGAAATTCGCGTCAGGGGATATAATAGCTGTCTTCGATGCAGATAGTGTTCTGGATAAAGATTGCCTGCTGAAAGCAGCTGCATACTTTCAGGAAGGAGCTCTTGCAGTTCAGGGAAAGACGGGATGCCTGAACAAAAACCAGAACATACTTACAACCCTTGTTTACCTTGAGCAGGAGGCATGGCAACGCCTTCTGCTGAGTGGAAGGGACAGATTTAGGCTTTTTGTTCCATTTACAGGGAGCTGCCTTTTCATAAAAAAGGAACTTCTTGAGGAGCTGGGAGGATGGGATGAGAGCTCCTTGGCAGAGGATGTCGAGCTATCAGCAAGACTTCTCCTGAGGAATATTAAAGTCACATATGCAAATGATGTGGTGTCGTGGCAGGAGGCTCCAAGCAAATTGAGGACTCTTGTGAAGCAGAGGGTAAGATGGTACAGGGGCTATGTTGAGACATCTATCAAGTATCTAAGCCTTCTAAAAAGACCGTCTTCTGCTGCTTTAGATGCTGAGATATTCCTTCTTGGCCCTATATTCATGGCTCTTTCCCTCCTAGGATATGTGTGCTGGATAGCCAGCATAATATATCCTATATCGGATATTCTGCTTGAGATCTTAGCTTCATTCTTGGGAGCTGTTACAGCTTTTTCCGTCACCTTCTCCTTGGTTGCATTTGAGAGATCCCCTGATCTGGGAAACATCGCCCTAATTCCTCTGATATATGTTTACTGGATGATACAGTCATCCATAGCGATGAAATCTATTCTGGACTTCATCTTGAGGAGACCAAAGGCGTGGAGAAGGACGGAGAAAGAGGGATGGGCTCCACCAGATGGAACTTGCAGAATTCATTAATGTATCTATCTAGAGCTTTTTCAGGGGAAACTTACAGAGATCTGGTGCTTCTATTTCATATCAGCTTACTGAAGATGTTATTTTCCAATTTTTCAGATCTTTCTGCGATTGCAAAATTCTCTAGCAGCACCTTCTCTCCTTTGCTATTGCCATGAAGTCCTTCACTGTCATGTTCGCCATTCTAGCTGCCTCACTCTGCTTGAGCTTTCCCTCATAGTAAAGCTCTATTGCTGTCTCCAGCATTAGCCTCTCCATCCCCAGCACAAATGCTCTCTTTACAAGCTCTGATGTATCCACCTTCCTGAGCTTGGATATCTCCTGTATTCTCTTGAAAAGATCAATCGGTATCCTCACAGCTATTGCCTTAGAGCCCATTTTAGGGACAATGATATAACAAGTATTAAACTTTTCTCCACAGAACAACGCCCCTTCTCCTTATCTCAACTATCCTGTGATGAGGTATCTCCCTTCCTCCGACAATTATCCTGTCATGAAGCGGTTTTATCTCACTTCCTCTGACGATCTCAGTATCTTTATCCCCATTCCTTGACAGGAAAACAATCTCATAATCCTCCGGCCTTTCTCCGGGCTTGTATAGCATCTCCGATATTATCTCAGCAACTCTTCCCTTTCTCACATGAACACTGTTATAACACTGCTGAAAAACATTTGGTAAAGGTTAATAAGAGGAGGTGTTGCTGAAGGAGGTATGAGGATAGCTAGATTCAGATTCAATGGGAAGATATCATATGGCATTGTTCTAGGGGAAAAGGTGATCCCAGCTGAGAAGCTGGGGATTCCTGAAACTGTGGAGGAGTTTATAGCTTCTGGCATTAAGGTATCCCCTGAGGGGAAAGAGGGAATTCCTTTAAGCAAAGTGGAGCTCCTTGCGCCTCTGTCAAACCCCCCGAAGATAATATGCCTCGGCCTAAACTACTTTGACCATGCCGAGGAGCAGGGGAGGGAGCCGCCAAAGGATCCCGTGATATTTCTTAAGCCAAGAACATCCATAGCAGGGCCTTTTGAGGACATACCAGTTCCATTTGATTACACAACTCAGGTGGATTATGAGGTGGAGCTAGCTGTTGTGATAGGGAGGAAGGGAAAGAGGATACCAGAAGAGGAGGCAATGAACTATGTCTTCGGCTACATGGTGTTCAACGATCTCTCAGCTAGGGACATACAATTTGGGGACAAGCAGTGGACGAGGGGGAAGAGTCTAGATAAGTTTGCACCAATGGGTCCATGGATAACAACAAGGGATGAGATAAGAGATCCTTATTCCCTCAGGATGAGGACTTTGGTAAACGGGGAGGTTATGCAGGACTCCTCAACAGCAAAGATGGCGATAAAGATACCCAGGATAATATCTGTTTTGAGCAAAGGCATGACTCTTGAGCCCGGGGACATAATAGCAACGGGAACTCCAGCTGGAGTTGGGGTCTTCAGGAATCCTCAGAGATTTCTGAAGCCGGGAGACATAGTCGAGGTTGAAATAGAGAATCTTGGATTTTTAAGGAATAGAATAGTGGCTGAGTGATTACTTCAACTTGCGCTGAACTAAACAACAAGGCTTATAGCTCCTCAGCTCCAAAATTTCTATGCGCATAAGTGTGCTTCTAGTAGTGTTGCTTTTATTGCCCATTCTCAATATATCAGCCTGTCCCCCGACAGCAGGATATGTAGGAGCTGTGTACAAGCAGGGAATATCTGAGAGCGAGGTGATAAGCTATTTAAACGAAAGCGGAATAGCATCCAAGGTCAATTCAGGCTATTTCTCTTTCTCTCCGTACTTCAACGAGAGCCTGAGGGCAATATATGTGGAGATCGGCTTTTATGAGGAAGGAGCCCCCATAAAGGCCTACATATTTCCTGGATCAAAGTACACACTGCTTCTTGTGGAGACAGATTTTAATCTAAATAAAGGACCCCTTATCTATGCGGAGTCCCTTTTATCTGGGCTTTTGAGCCCAGAAAAGATAGTGAATGAATCAGGAAGCCCAAATAACTGGAACCCACCTGTTCCATATGCTGTCTGGAGCAAACTTGAGAAAGGGGTTAACTTAGATGTAAAAGTAGTTAGATGCGGCTATATGTACTCAAAGTTGAGGGAGCCGGAAATCAACAGGATAGGGGTTGTGGCAAACGGAATAGACTACAATTTATCGTTCAGTATAATAAAGAAAATTGAGGAAAAGGGTTTAAAGGTGGATTATCTTGGCTGCAGCGAGGAATCCATATTAAAGGCCTCGAAATACAGAGTGGTTATCTTCCTTGGAGGGCATCTGGCTCCTATCACTGGGAAGTTTGTTCTTCCTTTATTAAAGAACAGATCTGCCTATCTGGAGGAGAATGGATGGCTAATCTTTCCTGGAAGATGGGGGACTGGTGGAACTTTCATAGTTGTTGCCGGATCAGACAGGTATATGACGAGGAAAGCAGCCGAGGAGTTTTTGAAGGGATGGGCGGATATCATAGTGAGAATGGTGAAAGAAGGGGAGGAGGTTTCCCTGACATTCAACTCAACATTCCACATAGCGATTGAATCTCATGGAGGATGCGGTTTGCTAGAGGAATCTAGGCTTTTGCTGAAGGCTGAGGGGAATTATATAAGAGCAATTTATGAGGAGGGTCACTCAGATCCATGCTCCAAGTTTTACATAGCTGATTACTCTGTGGAGAATGGGGAAATAAGGATAGAGCTACAGAGGGTCTCCACCTCCTTAATATGCGTTCAGTGCATCGGTGTTATAACAGCCAACATATCGATAGGACCTCTTCCACCGGGCAGTTACAAGGTGTGCATAAACGGGATCTGCGGATCAGTGAGCATAAGTAAATATTAAACCAGATGATGTACTGCATATGAGCAAGAAGACGCATATAGCATTTGCCCTATTCCTGTCCTCCTATTTATTTAGGTCAGATCCCAAGCTCCTCCTCTTCATCCCGGTTATTTTTGTCTCTGCGATGCTTCCCGATCTTGATCTTGCTCTCAGAAGTATTCCCTTTATCGAACACAGGAAGACTTTCCACAACATCTGGTTCATGATAGCAGCCATTGCTTTGCTCTGGATTCTGGTTCATGATCCTCTTGTGACAAGGCTCTTCTCCATAGGAATAATATCCCATTTTTTGATGGACAGCCTCACAAAGAAGGGGGTGATGTGGCTATATCCCCTGTCAAACTGGAGAATAAGCGGTCCCTTGAGGACTGGGGGTTTAATTGATAGCCTGATAGGCGCTGCATCTCTTCTAGCCTCTATCTATTTGGTGGGAAGTTATCTTGCATTATTTTAATTCTCAATTATAACACAGAGAAGGGAGTTATCTAGGCAATAAAAAGCCAGAGTTCTGTGGGCAATTCATTTTTATGAACAACTGAGAATTTCCTAGTCTATTTCTAAAATTTTAGAGAAAGCATGAAAAAGCTTTAATATAACTATTGTTATTATACCGTATGCTGAGTGCTCACCTCAGGATCCTTGAGAAGCTTGTTGAAAGCAATGGAGCAAGCGCAAGCAGGCTTATTTACAACAGAGAGTACAGGGAGAAAGTCGTGGATTACCTGAGGAGGAATGGATTTGTTGTTGTGAGGAGATCCGGTGCTGGAATAAAGCTTTATCCAACAGAAAAAGCGAAAAGACTGGTGGCTAGCCTGGCCACAAGTCGCCAGAAATAAATCTTGCTAGAGCCATCAAAACTCCATGCTTGTAAAGCTCCTTTCTGTCCACTATCCCCCTTGTGAAGTAGCCTATAGCTCCCTCATTTTTCTTCACATTCTTTCTTCCAGTTATCTCATCCATTATTTCTCCCAGCTCTTCCCCCCTCAAGAGCCTTCTTAGTAGCTTCTGTGGGCATTCAAACCATCCGCTTGTTCCAGTGCTCATCAGGCCATCGCTCCTCATCACAGCAACGAATCCAGCCAGGTAATATCTCCCGTGAAGATAAAACAGCCCTCCCTCTATCCCAACTGAGAAATCCGATGGAAGCATTTCCATCGCCTTTATAGCTCTGTTTACAGCCCCTTTTACCGCATCCTCCTCTATTGGCTCAGGTCCAACTCCACTGTCAACATCCACTCCTACCACTTCTACATCCCCAAATGCAAGGGAGAAGGACTCCTTAACGGCTGATATCTTAACGGGATTTGTCGAGCCCACCACCACTCTCATAGGATGATCACAGCAATTTCCAATTTTAAGCTATTGCTATTTATTTTTGCCATCTAAATTCCCATGATGAGGGCCATAGCATTGTTCGGATCTTCTGCTGATGAAGCTGTGCCTGCTGTCCTGAGAGTTCTATCCAGTTTGGGATACAGGACCTTTCTGGTGAAAAAAGCTAGGAAAGAGGAGCTTGGAGAGGAGCTTGAGGGAGCAGGAGGAAAGATTCTTGTTGGATCCAGACATATGAAGATCACTATGAAGTATAAAGCTGAGCTAGATGACGTGATCAGGGTGGCAAAGCTCTGCCCAGAAGTCCAGCCGGATTTCCTCATCCTTGTTGGATTCGATGAAGCTGCTGAAAGAAGCGACATGATAAAGATAGCTGTGGTAAAAAGCGATAAGGAGAAGGAGAGGGTCATGAAAATTCTGAAGGAGCCTGTAGCTGGAATATGCAATGAAAGCTCAGTGGATGATGTGGTAAGAAAAGCTGTGGAGATGAAAATTTTCATCAGATAATAGCTCTATCTCCCAATTATCTCTACATGATCGCAAACAGCAGCTATGTGTCCCTTAAGACTACTATAGCTGTAATTCTGACAGTGATCTTCTGATCTAGATTCCTGAGCAACCTCCATCTCCTCTCACATCCGCACACCCTATCTTTAGCCCATCCTTTCTAAGGCATGTCAGAGCAGCTACACCGAGCCTAGAAGGATAGCTTCTAACATCGATTTTAATATCGGATTTCCCAATTTCTAGCCCCTCCTCAACCACTAAGATCCTCTTTGAGGGATCAAAATATGCTCTTGGAAAATCTATAGACTCCCTTAGATCCATGCCAAATTTGAATATATTCGTGGAGAGCCACCAGTGTATCTGAGGCCTGTAGTGACCACCAGATGTCCCTATAACATACCAATCATCATCTAATTCGAATATAAGAGATGATAGGGTATGAAGGGTCCTTTTTCTAGGTTCAAGCCTGTTTATATGGTCTTCTTTCAATGAGAAGCTTGATGCCCTGCAGTTCAACGTTATCTGATAGGTGGGTTCAGTTATTCCGGAGCCAAAAGCATAGAATATGCTCTGGATTCCTGCTACTATCATTCCATCCTGATCTATCACGCTGAAGAAAGTAGTATCTCCATCATTTATGCTTTCTGTAGCTCCACCTTCGAGGATATAAGGATGGAGCAGCTTCTTAACATCCACTTTCATGAACTTGGGATCCGTCAAATACCTGTCCCTTATGCTGTAAGCTCTCTCCGATATCTCAATCAGTCTTCTCAACCTGCCCCAAGATCTAGGGCTATCTAGCTCTTCGGTGAGCATCATCATGTGCAGTGTCGTTATCCCTTGGGTTGGAGGGGGCATCTCATACGCTACGCCTCCCCAGATGTGAGATGATATCGGGCTACCCTCTCCAGCTCTGTAGTTAGAGAGATCGTCCATTGAGAGCAAACCTCCCTTTTTCCTGACATAATTAACGATTTTCTGGGCTATTTCTCCCTCATAAAATTCTCTTGGATCTTCTGAGATTATTTCAAGAGCTTTTGTAAGCCCTTTAAACATATGATGAGATCCGGGAACCCCTATTGTAAGGTAAGTTGAGGAGGATCCCTCATCCGAGGATAAAAGATCCCGGTTCAACTTTACAGCTTCTGAAAGGCTCTTGCTGACAGGAAATCCGCCTTTTGAAAGCTTCACAACTCTGGAGACAAGATCACTCCATTCCATCCTTCCATAAAGCTTCCACATGAGATAAAGGGCATCTAAGTAGCCTGGCACTGTTATGGAAAGAGGTCCTCTCTCCGGCATCTCATTGAATCCCCTCCGAAATAGCTCATCTCTACTCAGTTCGGAGGGATCCCACGTGATCACAATCAGGTCCCTGCAGTTGAGAAGCTCTCCTGCTCTCAGCAAGCTGTCCAGCTCTCTTCTCTCCACTTCATTTCTGCTTGATGCATATGTCACCTGAATTAGCTGTCTTATCTCAGTTCCCTTCTTCAGGACAAAGTCCACTTCATGTTGCTGATAGTCCTTCCAGTAGTACACCTCCATATCCCTCGACCAGTAGCTTCTTCTTCTAAGCAGCTCGACTGCCACTATGTTCTCCATCATGCTTCCCAAATCTTCCCTCATCGCGACAGCCCTTATCATGCCTGGATCTATGCAGTAAACTTTCTTAGGACTTCTCTCCACTTCCTTCGGCTTAAATGAAAATTTATTTATGAAAAATATTAGGTATGATTCACTTATATATGAAAGATAGTTCTTTGCAGTGTGGTCGCTCCTCAGGCCGAACTGCCTCTTTATGCTGTTATATGTAACATACCTCCCGAAGTTGCCCATCAATGTCAGGGCAATCTCTCTAAACGTCGTCCTATATGCTATGTTGTACCTCATTATTACGTCCTTCTCAATTATATCCCTGTAGAGCTGCCTTAGATATATCCTAGGATTCTCCTCCTCGACAACAACCTCAGGAAATCCGCCTTTCTCTAGGTAGTTATTGAGCTCATGTTTTATCAAGCTCATCCCCCTAGTTGTCTCGACATTTTCATCAAAACCAATTGACCTCAGGTATTCTCTAAAGCTAAACGGATATATCTCAAGCTGCAGGTGTCTTCCAGTGAGGTGTGTTGCAAGCTCTCTGCTGAGCAGCTTGGCATTGCTCCCTGTGATGAACACATTGTACCCAGTCCTCTCGAGCTTGTTTACGAAAAGCTCCCATCCATGCAGGTTCTGTACCTCATCCAGAAATATTGCGTCCATCTCCCTTCCGTATATCTCGAGGAGGGCTGAAAGTATCTCATCAGGGGATACAGAGAGGAGAATCTGTTCGTCAAAATTTGCATAACCAAAATTTAACCCCCTCAGCATGAGGTATGTTGAAAACGATTTTCCGGATCTTCTAACTCCAGTTGTGACTTTTATCAGCTTACTCTTTCTCATCTCATCTAAAAACGGAAGGAATTCTCTTTCAACGATTCTCGTCTTTTTAACTCTTTCCTCGAGCTCTGATCTTTGATCTAGGAGCACCTGTCTTATCCTCATCATTTTAAGTAAGAGTGCGAAGTTTATATATAAACTTCGCACTGATAGTGCAGTTGGAAAGCTAGCCTTATTAAAAATTTTATTATTTCTAAATGAGAAACTGTCGTAAACACAGGAGAAGCTGGAAAATTTTTTTCGATGGAACCTCTGCTTATCAGCTCGTCTCTTGGCAGCGTTACAGACTTCTCTCCTAGGAGCTATGACAGAGCAACAAAAGGAAGCATTCTATACCGAATAGAAGAAAGATAAGGCTTTAGAGTATGATCAACTCTCTACTCGTCTTAGTGAGCCTCTCTCCCCTCCCATTCACCAAGACCACATCATCCTCTATCCTGATACCGAATTCACCTTCGAGGTAAATTCCCGGTTCTATCGTGAAGACCATTCCATTTCTCAGCACCACATCACTTGTCTGAGCTATATAAGGTTCCTCATGTATGTCCAAACCTAGACCATGTCCCGTTCTGTGAGTGAATCTCTCGCCATATCCCCTGCTGGCTATTATGCTTCTGGCAACAGAATCTATCTCTTTAGCAAGAGCTCCCTCCCTAACTGCCTGAAACGCCTCCTCCTGAGCCTCCTTAACTATGTTATAAACCTCGATGACTCTTTCAGAGGGTTTGCCAATGGAGAAGGTCCTAGTTATATCTGAACAGTATCCCTTATACCTAGCTCCGAAGTCTGTTATAACTATATCTCCCTCTGAGATCCTCCTCTCTGTTGGTGTGTGATGAGGATTAGCCCCGTTTGGGCCAGAAGCTACTATTGCATCAAATGATTTGTCAGAAAGCTCTATTATCTCGTTCTCTATAAATCTGGCTACTTCTTTTTCCTTTTTCCCGACAAGCTTCTCATTCATAACCCTCTCTACAACCCTGTCAGCTATCTTAGCAGCCTCCCTCATAAGCCCTATTTCCTCCTCATCCTTTACAATCCTCAGCCTTGAGATAAAGGGCCCTAGAGGAACCAGATCGTATGTCCTTAAGCTTTCATATGCCCTCAAAATATGAGCAGCCTGCATGTTATCATCCACAGCTATCTTCCCTCTTTCTCCAAAATTCTTCCTTAACAAATCACTGAGAATAACATACGGATTCTCGGAATCGCTCCATATCACTATGTTTTCTATCCAGCAGCCTTTTAGCTCATTCTCGTATAGCTTCGGTGCAATGAGAGTAACCTCTCCCTCTGATGGAATGAGAAGAGCGAAGAGCCTTTCCAAAGTAGCTGAAGGTGAAAGGCCAGTTAGGTAAAGAAGGTTTGCACCGGGCGAAACAATGGCACCTGATATATTTGAATCCATCATGATGGATTTGAGCCTCTCAACCCTCCTCTCAAAATTAGCCATAACATCTTGCCCTTAGAATAAAAAAGAGGGTTAATTTATCTTTAGAGCTAAAACTTATAGAACTCCTAATTTTCCTTTAATGTAATGTTTCCAGTTTTGAGTAATTATCCAATGCAAGAATGTGACTGATTTTATTCCACCCTATAGCAGAAGGATTTTAAAGTATAGCTTGGTAATGAAGTGTGCTAAACGAAAGCCGTCTAGATGAATTAACAGAGGGAATTGAGAGGCTCAAGAACGGGGCTCTTATATCAGTACTCTCAATTGTTTTTGGAATAGCCGCTTTTCTGTTGCTGCTGGCTGTCCTTCCGCATATGAGGTTTCTCAACATATCACTATATTCAAATATAACTACAATGAACCGCACAATAATATCGATTTTCGAGAGAAAGCTGGTAGGGGCCCTCCCTTACATTGCTATTAGTGGACTCATGCTCATCCTATCTGCAATTCTGGCCATAGCTTCCTTTGTCCTGTTCTTCATGGCCACAGGTAACTTGAAGAAGTACAGTGAGAAGTTCGGAATAGGAAGAATTGGGCTAATTATAGTGCTCCTCTCCATGCTTTTAGTTCTTGTAGCAGTACCCTCTGCATTTCTGACAACTGGGATAAAGCATCTCCCATCTTTTCCTGTCCTCATGCTGATGACAATTGCTCTGGTATTTCTCTCCATCTTGCTTTCAGCAGTTGGTCAGATACTCTTCTCCATAATGTTGATTAGGCTTTCAGAGGAGAAGGATGTGGATGAAGGATTCAGGATAGCTGGAATCCTCTTGGCCTGTGTTGCACTGGCTTATCAGGCTTTTGCTCAGGTATGCAGGCCTCTGGCTTATCACAACAAAACCCATGTTGTATCCTCCACTCTGACTTATTGCCTCTACAAGAGCTTGGGCAACTCCTGTACTATATGGATCGCCAACTATTGGAGCATTTCTTTCAGGTGCAAAGTACTGCGCCTCCTCAACTAGAACTATTAAAGCAAAGTTTCCTTTCTTTCTGGAGTCAACTGCATGCTTCAAAAGCCTCCTTATCATATCTCTTGTCGCTATAAACTGATCCTCATAGTTTGCATCAATGCTGTAATCCACCACTGTTATGTTGTTCCCCTCGACCTCCTTCACTATATCTAGCTGTTCTTCATATGAAATCAGATCCTTTCCGAATCTTCTTACCCTAGCATCCAGCTCAATTAAGCTCTGCCTGTTCTTCCCTCCCATCTCCGCAACTATCTCCTTCGCCTTCCTCATTAAAGTGCTGCCGTCAAGAGGCAGGTTTTCAGCAGCTATCTCCTCCACAACAAGGGATAACAGCCTCCATACAGATGATCCTCTCGATATCCTGAGCTTTCTGGCTACATCCTCAGCTTTTAACAACTCTGAACTTGGAATGAACCTTTTATATTCGAATATTTTGGCTCCAACTCTCTCAAGACCCTCATACTCCCCTCTCCTATCGAGTATAAGAAACCTCGGGTTCATGTTCAGGGATCTCTTGACCAGATTTATGGCAAAACTGCTGTTGTGGACAAATATCCCGTTAGCTAAAAAGTTCTCAGTCCCAGGAACTGAGAGATCATAGACATAGCTATCTCCTTCCACCTCCCTGATCTCAACTATTCTGTCAAAGTCTACCTTAGACCTTATCATTTTGAGATACAAATCCACTATGGCCTTCTCCTCGCTTCTAGGATCAACTTCAGCTGAGGAGACCCTTCTCACTATCTCCTCGTATCTTCTTCTTTCAAAAATAAGGCCTCCTTTTATCCTTCTTTTTAGATCTGGGACACATCTTGGGGCATACATCTCAGCAGCTAGGTTTTCAACATGTATTCTGAGGGATGGCTCCCATATGAGGAACCCCCTTGGCGTGTGATTGAATGTGGGAACTCCAAGAAGAGAGAGAGCTATTCCAACCCTTTTGCTTCTGGCTGTTGGATCGTAATACCTCCTGAAGAGGGAGTTTGCGTCATCTATCCAGCTTGTCCTGCTGAAATATCCCTCCAGCGCCTTTCCCATTGCCCCTCTTATCCCGAAGATCCCCATGGGCTGATTGTCAAGGGAGAGTATGTAGGGAAATCCCTTTGAGACAGCCTCCTTCAACAGCTCATCCCTGAGCTCTAGGCCTCTCTCCAGCCTCCTGTACTCAACTCCAGCCGATTCTGCAACAAGAAATATCTCAGGATCATTTGAGTATATAAAAACTTCATTTCCATGAACCTCTCCATCAGCTATTGCCATCCCCATGAGCTCGGCAAGAGCTGGATCCACCCTCCTGTCAGCTGGTACCTCAATTCCCTTCGGGACTATCACCCAATAACTACCCTTTCTCATATCCTTAGGGCTTATTAGGCGTATTTTTGACCCATCCCAGACATAAAGGGAGTGATCTGGTGTCATTCTTATTTTTCTGCCATTTTCAGTCACTATTTCAACCATTCTGGCCGAGTTTCTGTGTCTTATCACTGCTTTTATGGGCATCCATACGGCCTTCATCATTCCAAGATCAAGGGAGACTGTAAAATATCTGTGGGGCTCGAGCTCAACTATATCATGCTTTCCGCTGCAGAGAGAATCTATTCTAACTATGGATATATCTGATCTCTCAACATCATACACGACTATCAATGTATCCCCTGACACGCTCTTTCCCGATCTCGTCATCCCTGTGACGAAGAGATGGCCCCTTGCTATGGAGTCCAAATCAAGGTAAAATGGTATTTCAGTGCCCTTTATCCTTCCTATCTCCACACTAGCTCTCCCATATCTTTTCCCTGAGAAAAATCTCCTTATGTCCTCCTTATCTGCCATGTAAACAGGGCTTGATGTCATTGGAGGGCTCTCAAGCCAGAAAAGCTTCTCATCTCCAACTCTCTTGTATCCAAGCACCTCACACTCAGCAACCAGATATTCCAGCTCGCTCTGATAATTTGAGTCAAATCCCAAGCTACTTGCTATTAAAGCAGTCCTTCCTATGTCCATCTCCTCGTTCATTGAGTATATCCTGTTCACCCTGAGCATCACAACTGCATCCTCATACCATGGATGTCTTGTTGTGCAGAATGATCCTATGCCAACTCTGCTTCCTCTTTTTATCACAAAAAGTATTCTATCATGGGTGGATCTTGACATGACATATCCTATTGGTTCCATTCAATCCTCTCCGTACTGAGGGGAGAGAAACTGTATCACAGTTGGATCTCCAAGCTCCTTAGCAACTCTTGACATTGTCCTCATGTAGAACATCCTGTACACCTCATCTCCCACCTTGGAAAGCCTGTCAACTGCTGTTATTGGCAGTGGTATCCCGCTATCGGGAGTGCTTATGTTTGCCAGATGGGACAGGAGCTCTTCTGCTCTATCCACGCAGTACTCGGGCATGTCTATTCTGATCGGCTTTCTCCCAAGTTTTGCAAAGGAGGAGTATATCTCAAGTCCAGCTGGATCCACATTGACAAGCCTAGACCAGAGGACTATGTCATCCCACATCCAATCAGCTTTTATGGGCTCAGTATACTCCCCTCTGCTGAGAAATGCATCAGAAACAGCTAGATCTGATAGCCCGGATAGCTTGAGCTTCCTCGATAGAACAGAGCTTCTTATCCTCTTAACCACACCTAAAACAGGTATTCCAAAACTTCTGGCTTCATTCAGAAGGGAAACAAGCTCCGATCCTGCCATCTCAGCTAACTTTACCCCATCCTTGGAGAACCTCCTCATTAGATGGCTGAAGCCCATGTTCAGAGGGCCATCGAGCAAAACTGCATCAGCTGAGCTGAGAAACTCCCTAGCAAGCCTGAACTGAAGATAAAATCCGACTATTGAGGATATTCTTCTCCCTTCCTCCTCATCCATGTAGATATCCGGAACCTCCATTGTTGCAGCAATTGGTTCAGCCTCCTTTCTAGCTCCCCTGAACATCGCAGCAACTGCTATGACAACAGGCCTGAATCCAGCTGCTGTCTCAACACCATTGTATCCAGCATCCACAGCAACAGTCCTGAAGTTTGAGGAATCAACATCCACTGTTTTCATAATTCCTGCCATTTTTCTCAGGCTTTCCCTCGCAGATGACACCTTCAGAATGGAGCCCTTTAAGGCCCTTGAGCTTCTCTCTATATTCTCCTCTATGAGCTTTTTTATTGAGCTGTATGGCACTATTATTATGCTATCCTCCCTATCAGCCAAGTAGCTCTCCAAGGTGGCTTTTCTCATTGAGACACCTTATTATCCCAGTAGTACTTTTGTACATTTTCTGTTTATAAACTCTTTCCTTTGCTTCAACTCCATTAAAAAATATTTTTATGCAAGGAAAAAGAAAACTTTCGCAAAAGTTTTACTTAGAAATAAAAGGAAAAAGCAGAGACATAAAGTTTATATTGATCATCAAAGAAAATTTTACGATACCATGAGAAGGTCACTACTGGTATCGGCAACGGATTATGATGATAGCACAATAGAGGCAATTCTAAAGCTGGTAAAGCCTGATTTAATCTGTTTTATAGGAGATGATTTTAGAAGGACATTTGGAAATGATCTTATCGAGAAAATGAGCTGGATGACAGGAGGAAATGTGGTGTGGATAGATTCAGATCTAGCTGATGTTCATGCAGTCATGGATGCTGTTGATGAGGCTGTTGGAAGGGCTTCAGCTGAGGAGGTAGATGAAGTTTATGTGAATGTCACACCAGGAAGAAGCCTCGCAAGCATAGCTCTCTACACCAAGGCCTGCTTGAGAGGATTTATTGCTGTTGCGGAGGTGGATGGAAGGGCAATTAGGGTTCCGATTGTCCCGTATAATAGCCTGCCATGGCAGGCATTGGAGATACTCAGGGTTCTTCATGAGGACTTCGATGGAAGGGCAAGCTTAGCGGATCTCTCCGGAAGGGTCAACTTGGGAGGGGAGGAGGGAAGGAGCAAGATAGCTCTAACGGATTACTACATAAACAAGTACCTGAAGGGAAAGTATGTCTCCGTGGAGCTCGTGGAGAAGAAGCTGTATGTGAACATAACAGAAGTGGGGGAGAGCATTGCGAGAAGGTATTCCGATTTTATGAGTTATGAGGAGAGAATGCCATTGAAGAAGATGAAAAAGAAGATAAAAGTTGAGAATATAATGGAAAATAAGAGTTAACCGTATAGCACTACTTTCATCCCGATTTCTTCGAATCTCTCCTTTATCTCCTTCATTCTCTCCTGAGATGGAGCGCTGTGAACAGTCATTTTGTAGGGCATTCCAAGCCTCTCATACTTCTCCTTTACATCGTGAAAGGGAAGAAGATGTATTTCCTCCAGTTTTAGGCTTGCTAAAAATTCAGCTATACCATTTACATTGTGATCTGTATCCGTTATAGTGGGTATCACCGGAAGTCTGATTATGATGTCCTTTCTCCTTCCACTGTCAACCAGAAATCTGATGTTGCTCAGTATCAATCTGTTTGATACCCCTGTGTAAATTCTGTGCTCTTCATCCTCTATCAGCTTTATGTC
>Ga0078972_1007860_pt1 | contig 23134 bp, 14 predicted proteins | sample YelNatPaOPGAMG01_FD_67568 | JGI IMG/M metagenome (GOLD analysis project Ga0078972, IMG submission 67568) | Hot spring thermophilic microbial communities from Obsidian Pool, Yellowstone National Park, USA - OP-RAMG-01 (SPADES assembly) (version 2) | ecosystem: Environmental > Aquatic > Thermal...
TGCTTATGGTTAGTCTCGCGGAGACCCCACTGACTGGAGAGCCGGATGCGGGAGAACCGCTCGTCCGGTTCGGAGGGAGGGGTGGCGCTAATCCCGCCATCCCTACCCCTATCACACGCTGACGCGAAGAATCGGACGGTAGCTGGTACACGGAGCGTTTGCAGTGCGCCAGCTTGCTGGCGCTGTCGGAGCGGCGACGGGCAGGGCTTGTGGAGGTTCCCGCGCCAAGGACGCTTGGCCGCAGCCCCGGACAGGCCCTGAGTGCCACCGGCGCATTTCGCTTTCTGGCCCGCGCGCCCGGTCCGGCCGCAGGAATGAAGCTACCGCCCGGCCCCTGGCGGCGGAAGCAAAGGCCGCGGCGGGCGACCACTCCGGTTCCCGGTCCAGTTGCGCTGGGCACAAAGCTGCAAGCCACTCAGGGCCTGGGGCGGGAGGCGGGCGCGATTTGACAACCGCAAGCCGCGCATCATGTTGAACGGTGCTCATTCATCACGTCAGCAATGGTTGAAGCGCCATCCACGTGATCAGGGTTCAACTTGGGAACGATGCGGGGCCGGGCCGGCGCAGCGGCCGGCCGGGGTGGTCTTTGGCGGCCGGGTTTGGGCGCCCGGCGCCGCGCTGGCGCGCCAGCCGGCTCGGCGGCGAGTGTGCAGCGTGCGGTCCTATCTGGAGGTCTGTATGAAGATCAAGATGCAAGTTCGCTTTTTGAACGTCCCGGCCCTGAGGCTGGCCCTGGGCTTGGTTTTGTCCCTGGCCCCGGCGGGGGCGCGCGCGGGCGTCTGCGCGGCCAACCTGACCAACCGGGCGGATGTCATGCTGGCCACGCCGGGCAACAATTACGACGTGGACTTCGACATCAAACCGACAACTGTCCCGGGTTGTCCAACCTGGCCCGACTTCGTTGAAGCTCTTTCGTGCAACCAGTAATCCCCTAATCCCATGAAATCGGTGCCAAAGATGAAATCCATTGCAAACAACAACCTCACGGCTCTTCTGCGGGCCTTGGTCCCCACGTTGCCCGGGCTGCGTCCGGGCTGTGGTCCTCGGCCCTTCGCCTGCCTGCTGGCTCTGGTGCTCGGCGGGCCGGCGGCGGGGCGGGCGGATGTGGTCCAACTGCCTGCCGTGGCGGACACCTTCCTGCACGGTGGAGCGCCCGAGAACAATGCCGGCGGGCACGCTTGGTTTGACGCCGGCACTGATGGCCTCGGCGGCGTGCGGCGCGGCCTGATCCGATTTGACCTCACCGTCCTGCCGGCCGGCTCGACCGTAACCTCGGCGGTGCTGACGCTCACGGTGGTCCAATCGCCGGGCTTTGGCGGCAGCGCGGTGGACTCGACCATGGACCTGTTTCGGGTGCTGGCGGCCTGGAACGAGGGCGCCAAAACCGGCAACAACGGCGCGCTGGCCTCGCCCGGCGAAGCGACTTGGAACGCACGCATGGCCGGCTCGGCCAACTGGACCGTGCCCGGGGCCGCTGCGGACGCAGCCGCGACTTCCAGCGCCGCCGCGCTGGTGGGCGCGCCGATCGGCGCGACGTATTCTTGGAGCGGGACCGGCTTGGTAAGCGATGTGCAGTTCTGGTTGGACAACCCGGCAGCCAACCACGGTTGGCTGTTGCGCTCCCAACTGGAAGCCACGCCTCGCACGGTGCGCGGGTTTGCCTCGCGCGAAAACACCTCCGGCCAGCCCGTGCTCACGGTGGGATACAGTCCCCCGCCCAACGTGCCGCCCCAGGTCACGCTCATCAGCCCGACGAACAACGGCACGTTCGTCTCGGGTGTCCCCCTCACTCTCCAAGCCGTCGCCAGCGATAGCGATGGCAGCGTTACCAACGTCGAATTCTTCGCCAACGGCGTTTCGCTCGGCAGCGACCCAACCGGCCCGGACTACAGCGTGACGGCCACCCTCTACACCGGCGTCCACCTGCTGACGGCGGTGGCCACGGACAACCGGGGTGCGGCCACCGTTTCAGCCACCGTCACCAACACCGGTATCACCGTCCCCATCCCCAACCCGATCGCCGAGCGGATCCCCAAGGGCGACATCACGGTGGAGCTGCGCACGGTGGTGGACGGTTTGGCGGCGCCGCTGGGCATGGCCGTGCCGGACGACGGTAGCGGGCGGATGTTCGTGTACGACCAGGAGGGGCGTGTGTGGGTGGTCACCGCCAGCGGGCGATTGTCCACGCCGTTGCTGGACGTGCGCAGCCGCTTGGTCCTGCTGGGTGCGTATGACGAACGGGGCCTGCTCGGCTTGGCCGTGCATCCGGACTTTGCCCAGCACCCCCTGGTTTACACCTACACCTCCGAGCCCCAGGCCGGCACGGCGGATTTCCTCTCCGGCTTGGGCACGAGCAACAACCACCATTCGGTCATCGCCGAGTGGCGCATCAGCGCAGCCAACTCCAACGTCGTGGACACCACCACGCGCCGCGAGATTCTGCGCATCGAGCAACCCCAGTCCAATCACAACGGCGGGGCGATGGCCTTCGGGCCGGACGGCAAGCTCTATGTGGCCCTGGGGGACGGCGGTTCGGCCAACGATGTGGCGCCGGGCCACGTGCCCGGCGGCAATGCCCAGGACCTGAATCGCATCTGGGGCAAACTGCTCCGCCTGGATGTGGACGCGCGCACCTCGCCCAACGGCCAGTATGGAGTGCCGGCCGATAACCCGTTTGTCGGCGTGGACGGCTTGGACGAAATCTGGGCCTCTGGTCTGCGAAATCCGTTCAGCTTCAGCTTTGAACGCGGCACGACCAATCTCTATCTGGCGGACGTGGGCCAAAACCGGGTCGAGGAGATCAACCTCATCATCAAGGGCGGCAACTACGGTTGGAACGTGAAGGAGGGCAGTTTCTGGTTCGACGGCGCCGGCAACGTGGTCACCGCGCCCGTCCGGCCGCCGCCGCCGGGGTTGGTGGACCCCATTGCCGAGTATGACCACGACGACGGTCTGGCGGTGATCGGCGGCTACGTCTATCGCGGGACGGCGATTCCTGCATTGGTGGGGCGGTATGTTTTCGGCGATTGGGGCGCATTCAACGCACCCAGCGGGCGGTTGTTCTACTTGGACGCCGGCAACGTGATCAAAGAATTGCGCCTGGGGCGTGAGGATCGGCCCCTTGGTCTGTGGCTGCGCGGCTTTGGTGAAGGGCCGGACGGCGAGCTGTACCTGTTCGCTTCCAAGCAACTGGGCCCCAGCGGAAACACGGGACGCATGTTGAAATTGGTGCCTGTGCCCGCGGCCATTCAACTGACCGGGCCTTCCGCGCCCAGTCCCACCCACGTGACGGCCACCTGGACGGGCGGCGCCGGCCCCTTCGCGCTGCAGAAAAAGACCACCCTCGCCGACCCCCTTTGGCAGAACAACGCGGTCGTCGCCACGCCTCCCGTCACCGTGCTGCGGGAGAGCGACACCGGGTTCTACCGCGTCCGCGACGCCGCCACGCAAATCCCCGTTCCCTTTTCGGCACATCTGACCGGCGCCGCCGAGCGGCCTCCCAACGCTTCCACGGCCGTGGGCTTTGGCCTGTTCCGCTTGGAGGGCCATGCGCTGGCCTTCAACCTGGCCTACCGCGGCCTGAGCAGCGTGGCCACCGCGGCCCACATCCACGGCCCGACCAACACCGCCGGCAATGCCGGGGTGCTTGTGGACCTGGCGCCCTACAACGGCGGCGCGTGGGGCACCACCGGCATCCTCTCGGGCGTGGTCTTGCTGACCGACGCCCAGCGAGCGATGGTTCTGGCGGGTCAGACCTACGTGAACATTCACAGCGCCACGTTCCCGGACGGTGAGATTCGCGGGCAGGTGGCGCCGATGAATCTGCTGGTCGCGCTGGACGGCGCGAACGAGCGGCCGGTGCCGGTCCAGAGCGCCGGCACGGGGCTGGGCAACCTCGTGCTGGTGGGCAATCAACTCACCTTCAACCTGACCTACCGCAACCTGTCGGTGGCGGCGACGGCCGCGCACATCCACGGCCCGGCCGGGGTCAACGGGTCGGCCGGCGTGCTGGTGGACCTGGGTCCGTTCAACGGCGGCGCCTGGGGCACCAGCGGCAGCCTGTCCGGTTCCGTCACCCTGACGCCCGACCAACTGGCGGCCCTGGTTGACGGCCGGACCTACGTGAACCTCCACACCAGCGCCCATCCCGGCGGCGAAATCCGCGGTCAAATTCTGCCCCACGTCACGGGCACGCCTCTGACCGCCCTGCTCAGCGGTCTGGCCGAGCGGCCCACGCCCCTGACCAACACGGCCACGGGCAGAGGAATCTTCAGCTTGGAAGGCGACCTCCTGACCTTCAACGCGGTCTATGCCGGGTTGTCCGGGTCGGCAACCGCGGCGCATATCCACGGTCCCACCAATTCCAGCGGCAATGCAGGTGTGTTGGTGGACCTGGCGCCGTTCAATGGCGGTGCTTGGAGCAGCGCCGGAACGGTCTCCGGCTCCGTGCGGCTGACGGCGGCGCAACGCGACGCCGTCCTGGCCGGCCTGACCTACGTGAACTTCCACACAGCCGCCCACCCCGCCGGAGAGCTGCGCGGCCAAATCGCGCCCGTCAGCCTGTTCGCCGCCCTGACCGGCAACAATGAGCGGCCCAACCCGGTGGCCACCACCGGCACCGGCTCGGGCAGCTTCGCCCTGGTGCATGACCGGCTCGCCCTGGTGATCACTTACCGCGACCTTTCGGCGCCCGCCACCGCCGCCCATATTCACGGACCGGCGAATTTCTTCGGCACGGCCGGCGTGTTGGTCGGCCTGGACGCTTACAATGGCGGGGCCTATGGGACGACCGGTTCGTTGTCTGGCACGGCCACGCTCAGCGTCAGCCAGTTGCTCAACCTCGTGGACGGCCAGACCTACGTGAACTTCCACACCGCCCCCAACCCGGCCGGTGAAATCCGCGGCCACATCCTCCCATAAAAGGCCCCATCTCCGGCCACCTCGGGCCGCGCTGCCAAGCGGCCCCACGCAGCGGCGGCAAGCCGCCGCACAGCGCACGCTGACGCGAAGAATCGGACGGTAGCTGGTACACGGAGCGTTTGCAGTGCGCCAGCTTGCTGGCGCTGTCGGAGCGGCGACGGGCAGGGCTTGCGGAGGTTCCCGCGCCAAGGACGCTTGGCCGCAGCCCCGGACAGGCCCTGAGTGCCACCGGCGCATTTCGCTTTCTGGTCCGCGCGCCCGGCCCGCCTTGCAGGGATGAGGCTGCCGCCCGGCTCCTGGCGGCGGAAACGAAGGCCGCGGCGGGCTAGGACTCCGGTTCCCGGTCCGGTCGCGCTGGGCACAAAGCTGCGAGCCGGTCAGGGCCTGGCGGGAGGCGGGCGCGATTTGACAACCGCAAGCCGCGCATAATGTTGAGAGCGGCTCATTCGTCACGTCAGCAATGGTTGAAAGGCCATCCACGTGATCAGGGTTCAACTTGGGAACGATGCGGGGCTTGGCCGGCGCAGTGACCGGCCGGGGTGGCCTTTGGCGGCCGGGTTTGGGTGCCCGGCGCCGCGCTGGCGCGGCAGCCGGCTCGGCGGCGAGAGTGCAGCTTGTGGTCACGTTTGGAGGTCTGTATGAAGATGCAAGTTTGTGTTTTGAACGTCCCGGCCCTGAGGCTGGCCCTGGGCGTGGTTTTGTCCCTGGCTCCCGCGGGGGCGCGCGCGGGCGTGTGCGCCGGCAACCTGACCAACCGGGCGGATGTCATGCTGCCCACGCCGGGCAACAATTACGACGTGTATTTCGACATCAACCCGATGAGCGCGGACTTCTTCCCTGCGGCCAACGCCGTCTGGGTGCGCGACGCTCTGTTCGGCTCGCATCATGCCTTCGTCAACACCAACGGCTTTCGCAACCCCAACTTCAGCGCCAGCCCCAATGACACCTGCATCTCGGCGGCCGCAACCTGCTGGGCGGACGCGCCCCTGGACCGCATCCGGCTGAGCACCTGCATCAACGGGCAGAGCGAGCCGTTCACCCGCTCGGTGATCAACCACGAGCTGTTTCACCACGCCCAATACGCCTATATCAACTTCAACGACTGGCCGGCCTGGGGCACCTGGAGCATCGAGGCCACGCCCCCGGCCATGGAAGACCGCTCCTTTGCCGACGTGGACAACAACGGGGCCAACTCGCGCTTTGTGGGCGATGTAAACTTCTTCCTGGGCAATCCCAACCTCACGTTGATGGACCGCAGCTACGACGCCGCCCTGTTTTGGAGCTACCTGGCCGAGCAATTCGGGACGGTGACCACCGAGCCGAACCGCGGCGTGGACGTCATCCGGGACTTTTGGGAACGCTGTGCGGGCAACAGCCCCGACAGCGTCCGCTTTGTCCGGGACGTGATTGCGGCGCGCGCCCCCGGCCGCACCTTGGAAGACGTGTTCATTGACCTGGCCATCGCCGGCTTCACGCACAACCTGGACCTGAGCCGGCTCAGCCCCGGCCAGCGGGCGCGCTACTCGTTTGTGGACGAATCGGCCGCCGGCGGCGGCACGGCCTACGGCAGCGCGGCCCGGACCATGGTCAGCGCTCTCAACACCACCCTCAGCAGCAACGTGGTCCGCTGGGGGGCGCAGTATTTTGTGGCCAACGTGGACCGCCCGGGCTGTCAGGCCATCGGCTGCTGGGGCAAGGCGCGCAACAACCAGACGCTGGGCTGGGCTATCGTGGGGGTCCGCGGCGGCAACAAGGTCACCGAAATCGCCCGCGGCATGGGCACCACCTTTTACCGATCTTACATTGACAATCCGGTGGATCCGTTCGTCCAACTGGCGCTCATCGTGGTGGGGTTGAATCAGGCAGCGGATTTCGACTACGCCTTCGGCTCGGGCCAGATCGGCGCGACCATCCTCCAGCCCACCCAGGACCGGATGGCCTTTGCCGGCAAACGCGACGAGCCGCGCCGGTTCCAAGTGCGCCTGCGCATTCTCGGCCCACCGGCGCTGACGCCCCCCGGCGAGGGCCCCATCTCGATGCGCGGGCTGGACCCGACCCTCTTTACCGTGCGGCTCCGCAGCGCCGGCACGGGCGCGGTCTATCCGGCCACGGTGGTCAACGGCGCCTACGTTAGCGGCGAATACTGGCTGGTGGTGGCCGCGCCGCAGATCACCAACCCGGCGGACGGCGACCTCTACCACTTGGAGGTGTGCGTCTGCACTGCCGGATTGGATTGCGCCCTGCAACTTTCCAACCCGCGCGCGGTGCTCTACGGCGACATCCAGTTCAATCAGATGCTGGTGCTGGACCGCTCCTACAGCATGCATTACCCGACTCCGGCTGAGTCTTCCAAGATCGAGGCGGCCAAAAACGCCGCCCGCCTGTTTGCCAATGCGGCGGCGGACGCGGACCGGCTGGGCTTGGTCACCTTCAACGGCAACGTCGCCGAGTGCGACCTGGACGCCATCCTGGACCGGCCGCTGCTCCGCCTGAACGACGGCGGCACCGACAACCGCACCCCGCTCGTCAACGCCATCAACGCCGTGGTCGAAGACGGTTGGACCTCCATCGGCGACGGCCTGAAGGTGGGGCGGGACGCAATGCTCGCGGCTTCGCCGCCCCTGGGCCTCAACGACGTCAACGGCTTGCTGCTGCTGAGCGACGGGTTGGAGAACGAGGGGGATTTCTGGGCCGTGACCAACGTGGCCTGCCCGCTGGCGCCCCCGGTGCGCGATTCGTTCGACCCCGTCTCCGGCGTGGCGCGGAACATCAAGATTGACACCATCGCCTTTGGCGCCAACGCCGACCAGGACCTGCTGCAGCGCATCGCCACCTTTACCCGCGGCACGTTCTACGCCGTCAGCGCCGATCCGCCGGTCGGGGCGGCCGCCGCGGCCGCCGCGGGCGGCCAGGCCTCGGCCAGCAGCTCTAGCGAACCGCCGCCGATGAGCCGCTTGCAGGTGGCCAATCGGCTGGCTCACGCGCATCGCAGTGCCCAGGAGGAATTGCGCGGCCAGGACCGGCTGCATTACCGGGCCTATGACCTGGCGGCCGGCCCGAACAGTCTGGTGGTGCCGGTCACCGAGTCCGGCGGCGGCGGGGTGCGAAACGCGGTCTTCAGTTTCAACTGGCCTCCCGGCTCGGTGAGCGTGCAAGTGCGGCTGTTTGCCCCCGGCGGCGGCGAAATCACCGGCGCCACGCCCGGCTGGCGGGTGCGGGCGGACGCCACGCACAAAGTCTATGAATTCAGCGGGGTCCTGCCGCCGGGCGACTACCCGGTGAGCGCCCAGGCCAGCGCGCCGGTGCAATTGCTGGTCATGCTTTCGGGCCTGCTGGTGCACGGGGTGGATTTTGACCTGTATCTGTCGCAGCCGCCCGGCGCAGCGCCCAGCCGCGAATGCCCGTTCCGCGACCGGTTCGATTACCTGCGCGGGCTGCCGGTGGAAATTTTCGCCAACCTCACCGACCAGCACGGCGGCCTGGCCGGCCTGAACGTGGTCGCGCGCATCGAAAACCCCGACGGCTCGGTCAACCGGCTGAGCCTTTACGATGACGGCCTGCACGACAACGGGGTCGAAGGCGACGGCATCTACGGCAACCGCTACACCCGCACCCCCTTCTTCAGCCGGGGCGGCCAGCCGGATTTCCCCGGCCTGCCGGGCGGCCAGTGGGGCTGCTACACGGTGCACGTGTTCGTCGCAGGCAAAAACCATTTCGGCGACCCCTTCGAGCGGTTCGGCACCCGGTTCTTCAACGTGTACGAATTCGAGGAGAATCCCCAACTGCCCTACTGCGACCCGGACATGGACAACGACGGTTTGCCCGACCGCTGGGAACTGCTCTACGGGCTGAACCCGTCGGACCCGTCCGACGCCGAGCTGGACTACGATGCGGATGGCCTGAACAACAAGGAAGAATTCAAATACGGCACCCTGCCCTTCAACCCGGACACCGACGGCGGCGGCGAGGCCGACGGCTCCGAAGTGGCCGCCGGACGCGACCCGCTTTACGACAAGGACGACGCCCTGCCGGCGATTATGGACTACGGCATCGTTACGCACGTCTTTCACGTGCCGGTTCACTATCCGGAGCCGGAGACGCTCATCCTCCATTTCCCGGTCAATCCGGCCTACCGGTTCATGGAAATCTGGCGGTTTGACTGGATCAGTTGGTCCTGGCAGCTCCACGACCGGGTGGACCTGACGGTGGACCGGTCCGGCATCTACTACGACCGCGGGCTGGTCAATGATGTGCCCTACTTCTACGCCCTGGTGGCCGAGGGGCACAGCGGCGCGCGCACCCCGGCCACGATGTGGTTCTTCGGCGTGCCCAGGGCCGATCCGCTGCCGCCCGACGGCATCATCGCGATCAACAACGGCGATCCGTTCACTGCCTCGCCGTTCGTCATGGTGAACCTCAACGCCAGCCCGGACGCCACCGAGGTCATGCTGTCCGAAGACCCCGCCTTTACCGGAGCGGCTTACCAACCCCTGGCGCCGGCGTTGCCCTTCCTGCTCGCGCCAAGCCCGACCCCCAGGCTGGCGACCCTTTACGCCAAGTTCCGCGACGCGGCCCAGAACGAGTCGGTGGTCGCCCACGATTCCATCTGGCTGGACCTGGCCGGGGATTCCGACAGCGACGGCCTGCCGGACGATTGGGAAATCCGGTACTTCCGCAGCCTGATCTACGACTCGAACGCCGATCCGGATGGCGACGGGGTCTCCAACCGCGACGAGTTCCGCAACGGCACCGACCCGACCGATCCGCGCAGTCCGCGCCGGGGCGGGGTGCTGTCCATCCGGCGCACGGACCGGGAGATCATCATCGAGTACGACGGCACTTTGCGCAGCGCCGAGCGGGTCGAAGGCCCCTACAAACCGGTCAGCGAAGCCCGGTCGCCATACCAGTTCCGGCCTGACGGAGCCGCCCGGTTCTTCCTGGCGGACTAGCGCGGAAGACTCGCTTGTGTTTCCGCGCCACCGGTCGGCCCTTCGCCGTGCGGCGCACGCACTGGTTTCACACTGCCTCCAACTGCCCAGCGAAGGTGCTCGCGCTACCTGATCCTGCACGGAGCAGGGAGGGGATAGTGCAACGGTGCGTCGCATACCCACCGCGCGATTGCATCTCCCCAACAGGACATGACCGGGCTGAAGAGCGGAGTCGGGGCTTGGAACTCAGCGTGGGTAGCTCGACTCCTGGAGCTAGGAGCTGGCCTACCGGTTTCGGTGGGCGGGCGACACCGACCGGTCAGCCTCTGGTGCTCCTCGTGCCGATCAGCCGCGAAAGGCCGAGCCAAGCGAGCCCCAGGCTTGGAAGGACCGATGTAGAAGTCGGTCCTTCAAATGGATATTGTGGCCCGAGGCAAGTCGAGGGAATCCGCCGCCTCAGGTGCCCCTGCAGCGTCCGGTGGTGTAAACGTCTTGGGATTTCTGTGTTTGAAGCCTTTCGATTTGCGTGGGCTTTCGGATTGGCTGCTTCGGATTCACCAAATTGGCAGCACGGTGTCCGCGCCGGGCGCTCGAATCAGCCGTTGGTGCGGTTGCACTCGATGCAAATCCGAGTGGACAGCGCCGTTGATTGGGCGCAAGCTGGGGCCAGAGCCATGAACACTGCGAGCCAAACATCGACCAGCCGCCCTGCCGGCACTACGCAGGCCACCGCGCAGACTGGACCGCTACCCCCACTGAGTGAGCTGCTGGACCGGATCAAAAGCTCTGATGTTAAGGTGCGCGGTTTGGCTTGGCAGGGTGCCGCCCCTTACGGGGCGGCTGCGGTGGCGCCGCTAGCGGAAGTAGCTGTGAGTCATCCCGACTTCGAGGTGGTGCGTGCAGCCAAGCGGGCTTTGTGGAAGATCGTGCGGCATGCCGGTCGACCCCACGCGCAGGCCGAGCGCAAGGCGGTCGAGAGGGAACTGATTAAGCTGTTGGACCGAGGCGACCCGAACGTGCGCCGCGAGTTTGTGTGGATGTTATCGGAAATTGGTGGCAACGCCTCCGTGTCACCCTTAGCTGCACTGCTACACAATAAAGACCTGCGCGAGGATGCCCGGGCCGCGCTGCAACGGATTCCTGGCCGATCAGCCGTGGCTGCGCTCAAGGCTGCGCTGAAGACTGTGCCGGAAGATTATCGGCCTGCGGTGGCCGTGTCGCTGCGAGCCCGTGGCCAAACCGTCAAGGGTTATCCTAGCCAGAAACTGGTAGCGACCCGGCCGCCTCTGGCTTGATGGGGCTTGCGGGTGCGGACTGGTGCGTTTGGGACGGTTGGCGGGCCTGGTTGGCCCCGGCAACTTGTTGTTGGGGCGGCTGTTTGACCAAGCCAAGGCTGCGGGCCACTTCATCCAGCACCACGACAATGGCCCGATGGAGTCGTTGTTGGTGGTGATCCAACCACCAAGCCAGGCACGGTAATCCGAGCAGCGACAGCCAAATCCAAGGCCACAGCGGCGCCACAGCGGCAATAATTAACAGCGCGGCCCCCAGGCTGAAGGCCCACAGTAGCCTGGCTTGCAGCGACCATCGTGGGCGCAGCCGGCAACGAATGGTCCGTTTGCCCTCGCCCAGTTCCTCGGCCACCGTCAACAGCCGGAGTCGAGCCAATGGATTGCCCAACACTTCCAGGTCGTACGAGTTCCAGCCGTTATCGGGTTTAACCTGCCACTGATCGGCTTCCAGCCGAGCCATGACTGTTTGGATGAACCCGAGCCGGTCCGGCCCCGAAGGTGGGACCCAGTAGGCCAGTAAGTCTGGTGGCTCGCCGGCCATGCCTTCAGCCGCCAAGGTTTGGGCCGACGGAGGCGTGGCCCCGGTGTTCAAACGCCAGGCGTATCGAGCCCAGCCCCGGCGGATGGGCTGGAGGAGAAACAACAAGGCCAGCAACGGTCGCGACCACCAACGGCGCTTGCGCTTGGGCAGCTTAGCTTGGAGCGCAGCGGCCACGCATACGCCGACCGATAAGGCGGCACTGGCTGCAGCCACCGGCCATAACGGTAGCACAAACAGCGACAACACGCCCAGAGGCAGCGTTACCAGCGCATGGTATTCCAAGCTGGTCAACAGCATCAGACTGTAAGCCGGGCTACGGCTGTAGAGGCGCTGGAAAAAGCCACTGCCAAATGCCCCGTGATAAATGACGGCGCGCTGTGTGACCAGGCCCCAGTGCGACGCGCCGTAGATGCGGCCCCGCCATTGGCTTGCGCCTAGCCAGTTGAAATACTCCGGGTGCTTGCGGGCCAACAGCGCCTCGGCTTCACCGTAGCCGGCTTGCTGCTTCAGATACGCGCGGATGGTGGAACGGCGGTAGTGCCACACAAAAGCGGACGGGCTAAACCCGATCCGATAGCCGCGTTGTTGCAGTCGCCAGCACACGTCCACGTCGTCCCCGGCTTTCTGGAACACCGGGTCAAAGCCGCCGATTTCTTCCAAGGCCCACTTCCAGAAAGCCATGTTGCAGCCCGGTACATGTTCGGCAAGCCGGTCGTCCAACATCACGTGGGCCGGTCCTCCGGGTGCTGCCATCACCACAGCCGCCACCACCGAATCGTCTGGAGGCAACAAATTGGGCCCGCCCACCCCCACAAAGTCGCCTCGGACCAGCTCGCTCACCAGGTAGTAGAGCCAATCGGGATCCGCTCGGCAGTCATCATCGGTAAACGCCACGATCTGGCCCGTGGCCGCGGCGATGCCGGTGTTGCGGGCGGCGCCCAAACCGCAGTGGGGCTGGCGACAGTATCGGACTGCGGGGAACTGAGTGGCTATGTGCGGCACTGCGTCGGTCGAGCCGTCATCCACTACGATCACTTCGTAGTCCGGGTAGTTCAGTCGGCCCAATGATTCCAGGCAAAGGCGCAAGGTGCGTGCGCCGTTGTAGGTGGCCACGACCACCGACACGCGCGGGGTGCGTGGCAAGGCAAAATAGGGCGCTTGCGCAAACTGCCGCTGCACCGCAGCAAAAGCCGGCCGCGGTTGCCGCTGGCTTGTGGTCAGGCCAAAAGCCCAGTTCTCGATCCGATGTCCACCCCGCCACCACTCGTCGGTAAAGCTGAACAGCACCACCCCAGCTAACCCCGCCCGAGCTGCACTTTCGATTTGCCAGGATAGAATTTCGGCCTGGCGTGCTTCGCCTTCGCGGAAGCAATCAATCCCGGTTTCACCCAGCAGCAGCGGCTTGCTATCGGCCAACAGTTGCAGCCGGGCCAGGTACGCCTCGAACGCAGGCCGGTGATGCAAATAGACATTGAAACAGACAAAGTCGGTCTGTTCTGGGCACAGGAATTCGGTGGGTGGGAAATTGGTGAAGGTGCACAGCGCTGTCGGGTCAACATCCTTGGCTACATCGATGAGCTGGTCGATAAACGCCTCGACGCGCCGCACCCCGCTCCAGCGGACAATGTCGGGCGGGATTTCACTTGCCACACTGTAAGCCAGCACAGCCGGATGGCCGCGGCAAGCGGTGACAGCTTGGCGCACAGCCTGGCAGGCGGTGGCTTGGGCATCTTTGGAGTCTAGGAAACAGAGGTGCTTGGCCCAGGGAATATCCACCAGCACCTTCAGTCCGTGGTTATGGGCTAAGTCCAAAAACCAACCCGGCGGGGGGTGATAGACCCGGAGCACATTGGCGCCCAGGCGCGTCACTAGCCCGAAATCCTGAGCCGCTTGCTCGGGCGAGCCGAAGGTGTTGCCCTGGGGATCGGGCGGGAACGGGCCGTAGGTAACCCCTTTGACAAACAGCCGTCGACCACCCAGCCGGAAGAACTTGCCGTCCACAGCCACACGGATCGTGGGTGGCCCCTGAAACGCTTGGACACCGGGAGTTGATGCTGGGCTGGCAGGCATGACCCTTAAGGCAGTTGATCGGCCAGCTTCAACGCCCATTGCAAGGCCTTGGCCGAGCGGCGTTCCAGTTCGTTGCTCACCGTCCAGTGATAGTTGTAGATGAGGTTGTTGGTGGCCCCGCTGGCCGGGTCCACCAGCATGAGCGTGCGTTGGAAATCATCCAAGAGCGCTTTGTCCGACAACTTGGGTAGCTCCTGCAGCAGCCGTTGGTAAAGCTTGTAGGACTGCTGGCGGTAGCCGCGGTTGTAGAGCAGAATGAACGCCTCGCGCAGCTCGATGTGGCGGCCTTGGTTAACGTGAATCTGGCGGATAATCATCACGCTGCAGAAAACCAAGGTCACCACAAACAGCCCAAGAAAATACACTTGGCGCCAACCGCGCATCGCTGTCACTGTAAAAGCCCACTGTCGCCTCCGGCAATGGCAAACCCAATCCTCACGCGGCTTAGCCGCATCTCAGCCGAGTGGCCCTGGCAAAAGGGCTAGCCGCCGGCGTCAGCCGGCGCGCTGACCCACCGGCTCCACCAAGTGCGCCCCCGACGGCTGTGGCAGGCGAGATAGCTGTTGGGGCCGTGAGCCGAGGCGCCAAGGTCGGTCCAATGAACGGTGCACTACGCAGGTGCAGTGGCTGCGGCCTAAACGGGTGTGGCGGCGAGCTTCGGCATTGCGTCCCAGGCTGTGGCAGCCTATAAACCTGGCGTCAAGCAGGCACTTTAACTGCGCATGGGCCAAGCCAAACCACTTTACCGGAGCGACTCAGTTGAACTGAGGCCGGAAGAAGTTTTGGCTCTGGAGCCGCAGTGTTGTCAGGGGGCCCAGCCGCCTGGTCTTCGGCCGCGCGAGCAGCGACGGCATGTTTGCTCAGTCCGAGGCCAAAAGGCCCGAAGTCACCCATTGGCCTGGGCTGTGGCCCTAGGGCTGTGGACCAGCAGCATAGGTGCATGGGCCGGGGTGCGTTTTGACGTGTTTTTGGGCTACGACGGGCTGGTGCCGCAGGCCAACTGGTTCCCCGTTGTGTGCGAAGTGCACAACGACGGCCCGTCATTCCAGGCGGTGGTGGAGGTGAGCTCTGGACAGTTTGGGGCAGGGACGCGCGTGCGCTGGCCAGTGGAGCTGCCTACCGGCACGGCCAAGCGCTTCGCCATCCCGGTGTTCAATCTGGGTCAGTGGGGCGGGTGGCGGGCGCGTTTGCTGGATGAGCATGGCCGCGTGCGAGCCGAAACCCCGAACTTGTCGGTCCGACAACTGGTGGACCCGCGGTTACCCGTGGTAGCTGCGCTGAGCCGCACACCGGTCACACTGCCGGAAACGCGCCTCAAGCAGTCGGGCCTAACCCCGTTGGTGGCACGCCTGCAACTACCGTTGGTCCCGGATAATCCGCTGGCTTGGATGGGCCTGGATACACTGTATTTAAGCTCGGGACAGGCGTTGGAGTTGAAGGTGCCACAGGTCAATGCGCTGCTGGCTTGGCTACATGCCGGTGGGCGGTTGGTGGTCAGCATCGAGCAACTCGGGCATGTGACGGGCACCCAATGGCTCCGCGCCTTGCTGCCATGTGAGGTGACCGGGCTGGAGATGGTCACCAACCACCAGCAGCTTCACCAATGGTTGACCAACTCGCTGCCAGCCGAAGGCCGGCTGGTCGCGTCGCTACTGTGCTTTTCCGCAATGCCCGGCTCGAGCAAGGGCCTGCCCAGTGCGCCTTTGCCCAACCCCTACGCGAAGCTGCAGCCCGATCCAGCCTTCGAGTCAGCCCCGTTACAGGTGGCTTCTGTGCGAGTCGCAGATGCGCGGGTGCTGGCCGGCTCCAGCACGCGCCCCCTAATGCTGGGTGCCCGACGTGGGCGAGGTGAGTTGATTGTGCTGCTGTTTAGCCCTGAGCTGGAGCCGTTCCGGTCATGGGTACATCGGCCTTGGTTTTGGGCACGGCTGGCGCAGTTCCCCGTGGACCTGTTCCGAGCGGAGCCAAACGCCTCACTGGCGCAGGTATGGAACCGATTCAGCACGGACGGCGTGTTTGGGGCTGTGCTGGAGACCACTCAGGTGCGCAAGTTACCCATCGGCTGGCTAGTGGTGTTGTTGGTGGGGTATCTGATGGTGATCGGGCCGGTGGACCGCTGGTGGCTCAAGAAAGTCCGACGCGAAGTGTGGACCTGGGTGACGTTCCCGGCGTATGTGGTCTTGTTCTCCGGCCTGATCTATCTCATCGGTTACAAGCTACGGGCCGGGGTGACCGAATACAATGAACTGCACGTGGTTGACCTGGTGCCCACAGGGCCACAACAGGCTGAATGGCGCGGGATCACCTACGCCACCATTTATTCGCCTGTCAACGCGACTTACCGCCTCGTCAGTGACCTGCCTGTGGCCAGCTTGCGCGCCGAGCACGCCGGCAGCTTCGCCAGCCCGCAGAATGCTGAGCCAGTGCGGGTGCTCCAACGCACCGCCGGGTTTAGTGCTGAAGCCTTTGTCCGGGTCTGGACCAGTGAAATGGTGGTCAGCCACTGGTGGCACCGGGCTGAGCCGCCACTGGCGGTTCGGATCAAGCCATTGGGCGATGGTTGGGAGGTGTGGGTGCAGAATCTTGGCCCGCAACCGGTGACTCGGATGAAAGTGGTGCTGGCCAAGGCCGTGGTGGACTTGGGGGATGTGCCGGCGGGTCAGGAACGAACCTTTCGCGTGGCCCGGGGTCAGGGAACGTCGGTGTGGGCGTTTGTCAATTCCAAGATGCCAGCTTTGTCCCAGAAAGTCGCACTGCGGCGCCGCGCCTTTGCCATGGGCGAAACCCCGCTCAGTTTAGACCCGGTAGAAGCTGTCATGACCGCATCGCTGGTGGGGCTGGGCCAATCGGAAGATCCCTACAGTGGCTTTGTCGCCCCTGGGGGCCAAGATTTGACCGAGTTGCTTCACCGCGGGGACGCGTTGGTGCTGGCTTGGATGCCTAATTACGGACCGGTGCCGGCTTTAAACCGGTTCCCGGCCCCACGCTCCCGCCGCGACACGCTGTGGCGCTGCGCTGTGCCATTGAGTTCTCCAGCCACCGCCCCAGCCTCCGGATAGTCAGCTTATGGAATCGGCTCCGCCCATCCCTGCCATTCAAACCTTTGGTTTGACCCGCACCTTCGGGCCGATTGTGGCTGTGGACAACCTAGACTTGACGGTGTTACCGGGGGATCTGTTTGGGTTTATCGGTTCCAACGGCGCCGGTAAGACCACTACCCTGCGCATCTTGGCCACGTTCTTAACCCCGACCGCCGGCACAGCCCGAATCTTGGGCTACGACGTGGTGCGCGAGGCTGAATCGGTGCGGCACTTGATCGGCTACATGCCGGACTTCTTCGGCGTGTATAAGGACATGGAGGTCACCGAGTATCTGGACTTTTTCGGCGCGTGCTATCGTATCCCCACTGCCCGACGCGAAAAGGTGGTCAACGACGTGCTGGAATTGGTGGGGCTGACCGAGAAGAAAGGCACGCTCATCGGTGCCTTGAGTCGCGGCATGCAACAGCGGCTGGGCTTGGCGCGCGTGCTCATCCACGATCCCCAAGTGTTGCTGCTGGACGAGCCGGCCAGTGGCCTAGACCCCCGGGCGCGGATCGAAGTGATGGCTATCCTGCAGGAACTGCAAAAGATGGGCAAAACCATCCTCATCTCCTCCCACATCTTGAGTGAGCTGGAGACGTTGTGCAATCGGGTGGGTATCATCGAAAAAGGCCGCCTCATTTACGCTGGCCCGGTCCAAGGCGTGCGTGAGCAACTGGGCACCGGCCGCGTCGTCTGGGCCCGAGTGACGACCGACCCGCAGCAGGCTGCCGACCTGTTACTGGCCCGGCCCGAGGTAGCCGAGGTCAAGTGCCTGGACGGCCAGTTGAAGATCACCCTGCAAGGCGACGACGTGGACCACAGTATTGTCGCTGAGACGTTGGTTAAAGGGGGCGCGAAGTTGGTCGAACTGCGCGAGGACCAACTGGGGCTGGAGGAAGTCTTCTTGCGCATGACCAAGGGCGAAACTCAGTAGCCCCCCGAGCCAAGCCAGGCAACGCAGGAAGCTGTGGCGCGATTCTAAGCGCACCCCTCGGCGGCAGCCCCCCGAGCGCCACGCCGCTCTGGATGGCACGTCGGCTTTCGGCCGGTTGAATTTGCACCGACGTGACGTGGCAGCTCCTGAGGGTCATCAACCCAGCTATCGGATCGAGCTTGTATCGCGGCCAGGCCTCCAAGCCGGTCCACGATGTCCAGCCTGCCGTTTGAATCTGAGCTGCATTCGAACCGTCGGGATTGCATGCAGCCTGTGTGCGACATCCTCCTAGCTTGGGTGACGATGCCCAGCCGTTTGCCAACGGCCAGACCTCGGCACTTCCCCTGGCCCTGGCCACCGGTGGCAGAAACGAGACACGCCGGCGTGAGGTGAGCACGTGGTCAGTTGAACGTCACTGAGTATGAGCACGGCCAATCCACTTGCCAGTCCGCCGCCGAGTGCTCGCAAGCTCGACACCCTGCGTAAGGTGGATCGGATGAACAAGGCGCTCCGGCATCAGGAGCCGGACCGGGTTCCCATAGGCGAGTTTTTCTGGGGCAGTTTCATCCGGCGGTGGCGGCGTGAACTGAGCCTGCCGCCCGACGCCAATCCCTACTACCACTACGACCTGGACTGGGTTGTCACGGTGCCGAACATGGACCCTTGGATTCGGCCCTTCGAGGTCCTGCAGCAAACCGACCAGGAGGTGGTGGTCAAGACCGGCTTTGGCGCCATCCTACACAAGCATTTCGCGCATCCGATGCCCGAAATGCGCGCTTGGGAGCTCGATTCATTCGAGAAACTGGAGCGAGCCGAGTTCGACGACCCGCGCGACCGCCGCCGGTTTTTCGAGCCGGGCGATAACCAGATTGCCGGCGTGGGCGATGGGTTCGAACGCAATTCACCCGCCTGGCTAGATACGGTCAAGTCGTTGCATCCGGACTTTGCAGTTTACGGCAGCATCATCGAAGTGAGCGAATGTCTGACCCGGTTGGTCGGCCAGGCCAACGCCCTGCTGTGGATGGCCGAGTATCCGCAGCGAATGGCTGCTGTGATTGCGCGGATCGGCGCGTTCTATTTGGAGATGGCCAAGGCGGAGATCGAGGCCGGGTCAGGCTGGCTGGACGGCTTGGTCATCTGGGGCGACGTGGCCTACAAGAAAAGCACGTTCATGTCGCCAGCCTACTGGCGCGCGCACTTCAAGCCGTGGGTGGAGCAGATGGTCGCGTGCGCTCATGCTGCCGGCCTGCCGGTCATTTACCACGGCTGCGGCAACGTGAGCGCGATTCTGGACGACTTTATCGACCTAGGAATTGATGCGTACAACCCGCTCGAAGCCAAGGCTGGGCTGGACGTGGTGGACTTGCGGCGTCGGTACGGTCATCGGCTGGCCTTCTGCGGTAACAGCGACGTGCGAGTGTGGGAATCGGGCGACTTCGAGGCCATCCAGCGCGAGGTGTTGCGGAAGCTCCACGCCGCACAGGGTGGCGGCTACATCTTTCAATCGGATCACTCGGTCACCAGCGCGGTGTCCGGCCACGCCTACGATTACATCATCCGACTGGTCCGCCATTACGGCCAGTATCCCATTCGACTGCCCGAGCCTTACGACCAGTCGCCGTAGCCGAGGTGGCTTGCCTCAGCCACGATTAAGGCACCAGACGGCTTTTCTGCGACGCCCCTTTTGGGTCAAAGCCAGAGTCAATTCACACGTCAGCTCACCGGACTGTTCGGCCTCGGCGCGCTGGCCCGCCAGCGTGAGCCGGCGGATTGATCCGTAGCCGCCGACGTAAGTCGGCGGAAAGATCCGTAGCCGCCGGCGTAAGCCGGCGGATTCATCCGCCGGATCCATCAGGTCCGCCGCCTGACGGCGGCGGCTACGGTTACTGGGCAAATTGGTAGCCGCCGGCGTAAGCCGGCGGAAGGCAGCAAAACCAGACGCGGTCTGGGTAGTGCGGGTTCGAGTTTGTAGTTTGCACAGAGCCAATGGCTGCGCCAGTTTTGCGCCGCAGATATGCAGATACGGAACCTGAACGATGCGGTCCCGTTTATCACAAAGGACGGGTCGCAAATCCGCGAGCTGTTGGCGCATCGCAATTCCGCGTTGCGGAATCAAAGCCTGGCGGAAGCGTGTGTGCCGCCTGGCTGCGCTACCCAGGAGCACTACCACGCTGCGTCGGAGGAGATTTACTTCATCACCGCAGGCCGTGGCCGCATCCGCATCGAAGGTGAGGAGGCCGAGGTGAAGGTAGGCGATGCCATCCCCATCTTGCCTGGGCAACGGCATAAGCTATGGAACACGGGTGCTGAACCGTTGCGGTTGCTGTGTTGCTGCGCGCCCCCGTATGAACACAGCGACACGTTCCTGACCGAATGAGCACTCCGACCCGCATCCGCCTCTTTATCAAGCCGGGCTGCCCATGGTGCGTACAAGCCATGGCCTGGCTCGATCAGCGACGCATCCCTTACCAAGTGTTGGACGTGATCCGCGACTCAGCCGCTTGGGCCGAGATGCTCCGGCTCTCAGGCCAAACCCGCGCACCGGTGTTGGAAGTAGATGGCCGGGTGTTAGCGGACTTTGGGGTGCCGGAGCTGGAACGTTTCTGGAACGATCTGGAACAATGCAGGCCACAGACTAACAACCCCAAGGCCCACCCTATTAAAGGCCGGTAAATGACTCCCTCGACGGCTCCAACTCAACACAGGCGCTTACCGGCTTGGCTCCGGTTACCGCTGCCCACCCAGCACAGTTTTGCCGCCACGCGCAATCTGTTGCAGGCGCTGGGCCTGCATACCGTCTGCCAAAGCGCTCGGTGCCCTAACCACGGGGAATGTTGGAGTAACCGAACTGCCGCATTCATGATCGGCGGCGACCGCTGCACGCGGGCCTGCAAATTTTGCGCGGTGACTACCGCCCGCCCGTTGCCTCTGGACCCAACCGAACCGGCTCGGGTGGCCGAGGCAGCCCGCAGGCTCGGCCTGCGGCACGTGGTGATTACTTCGGTGGCCCGAGACGATTTGCCGGATGGCGGCGCTAGGCATTTCTGCGCCACGATCGAGGCGGTACGGGCTGCTCTTCCTGACGCTGTCATCGAAGTGTTGGTACCGGATTTCAACGACCAGGACGCAGCCATCGATGCCGTGTTGGCAGCTCGGCCGGACATCTTTAATCACAACCTTGAAACCGTGCGGCGGTTGACCCCGCGGGTCCGGTCCCGAGCCACCTATGATCGTTCCTTGAGCGTGCTGCGCAAAGCCAAAGCGCGGGGACACCCAGGGCTATTGACCAAGTCGGGGCTGATGCTGGGCTTGGGCGAGACCGACACGGAGGTGTTGGAGGCCCTGCGTGACCTGCGCGCGGCGGGGTGTGACCTACTGACGTTGGGCCAGTACCTGCAGCCGACGCTACATCACTTGCCGGTGGTCGAGTTTGTGCCGCCGGGTAAATTCGACTGGTACGGCCAACAAGCCCGTGCGCTAGGGTTTGTCGATGTGGCCAGTGGGCCCATGGTCAGGAGCTCATACCATGCTGACCGGATGGGGTTGCGGCTGCAACAGCCCTCCGCCACAGGCACCTTCGCCGATCCCCAGCGCTAAGACCCTGCCGGGCTTTCCTCAGGCACTGATTCGTGTAATTTGAACAGCGGCGTAGCTGGAGGGACGCACCGGCTAAACTGCCACACGGGCTCAAGACTATGGACCAGGAACCTGCTGCTGGCCGCAGACCTGCGCTACTGCGTGGTCGAAGAAGGGCTGGCACACTTCGTCATCCACGCCGTCCTGCGACTGCCGCTGTCAGCCTTCGCCCTCAACTCCAAGGGCTGTGGAGATGAACAATATCCACCCCACATCATGCTGGCCTCGCTGATCTACGGCCACGCCAACGGCATCTTCGGTTCCCACCCCATCAAGCGGGCCACCCACCGGGATGTTGCGGTGCGTTACCTGACCGGCAACACGCAGCCGGATCGTGACACCATTCACACCTTCCAGCGCCTGAGCAGCAGATCAACCTGAGGAACCCGATGTTGGTGGCGATGGCTGAAAACTGAAGCGGCCTGAGGGTCGAGCGCTTTACCGGAGACGGGACCTGCACGGTGGAGCCGGTGTTTGGAGTGATCAAGGCAGTGCTGGGGTTTCGGCAATTGCTGCTCCGGGGGCTGCAGAAGGTCCGTGGGGAATGGGCCTTTGGTGTGCCTGGCCTACAATGTAAAGCGGCTGCACCGGCTGGGGGGGCTGGGCCTGGCCAGGGCGGGCTGAAAAAAGCGGGCGGGGCGGACTGGAAGTCGGGGTCTTTCCGCGCCGAGCGCTTCGTTGAGGCGGCCGGTACTGTCGTTTTGATCAAGCCACCCGGTTGCCGAAATTGGTTAATCCCAACTGTCTGAGTCGCTGAAAAGTCCTACCTCGCCGAAGCCTCCTTGAGCTAAGTCCGACACACTCCTATCGACTCAACCTGGCGCAGAGCGGCTTGAACCAAGCGCCGCCGCGTCTCCAACAGCGAGCGAGTTTTCCACCCCACGCCGGCAGAAAACTCCAAATCCAACTCTGGGACTGCAATCTATGTCCTGCCTTTCTATTGTAACCCACGTCATGGCCCGTGCTACCAACCTGCTGCACCCCCGGCTTCCAGCCGGCAGCGCGTCCGGATGTCCGCAGCGTTTGCGCATCACCAATCGGCGATACAGCAGGCTACCGCCCTGCACTACCGGACCAGCGTCCCCCTGCCCAAGCCGCCGGACATGAACGCGTGGGGGGTGGTAGCGCAGAATGGTATTCTGCTGACTTGCGGCGCTTGGGGAGCGCCGCAAGAAACTGCCCGAGCGCAACGAGGCCAAGGCCCGCAGGGCCGAGCGAGCGGAGGGGAGCGAGCCAATCGCCGACTGGCAGTCGGCAAACGGGGGCGCGGCTCATGCGAGCGTCTTGACCTTGGGTGTTCCGGGTCTTTGAATGTCTTTAGTGCTTGGGATTCTGGGCTTCGGATTTTGGGGCTGACAGCGGGGCGGTGGCGTAGGTCAGCACGACAGGATTGCTCAACCGCCCAGACGCCCGGAGCGCAGAGTCGGGCCGCCCCAACGGGGCGACGGGATATCAGCCCAGGGCAAGCGCAGCGCCGCCCTGGGTAAACGCGCCGCCCCAGTTTATCTCCAAACAACCTCCGAGGCACCGGACCGACCCGGCCCGCACCGAAGCCCGCCTGAGAACAAGCATGGCCAACTGAAAGCGGCGTCAAAGCCCTTTCTATTACCCACAGGATCCATGCCCGAAACGTTTCCACGCGGCTGTGATCGCGCGCAGTTGGTGGAGGCCCCGCCACACCACGATGGGGCCGGGATCGCCATCGCGCCGCCGGCCCAAAAAGCCACCCA
>Ga0078972_1007863_pt1 | contig 23126 bp, 19 predicted proteins | sample YelNatPaOPGAMG01_FD_67568 | JGI IMG/M metagenome (GOLD analysis project Ga0078972, IMG submission 67568) | Hot spring thermophilic microbial communities from Obsidian Pool, Yellowstone National Park, USA - OP-RAMG-01 (SPADES assembly) (version 2) | ecosystem: Environmental > Aquatic > Thermal...
AGGTACGCATCGGCGGCGTGCCGGTGGCCGCCGCGCTGCCTGCCGGCCGGCTGGGCCGGCCGCTGCCATCCTTGCTGCTTTGCCGCCGCCTCGAACCGGGCGAGCTGTTCCTGTTGAGCGTGACGAATCCGGCCTCGTTCGACAGCCGCTATTTCGGCCCGGTCAGCGCGTCCGCCGTGATCGGCGTCGCGCATCCGGTGTGGATGGAGACACGCCCATGATGGCCGCCGATTCGCTGCACGTCGCCGTGCCTCTCATCGTGCCATCGGGCATGTCGTTCCGGCTGCTGCCGCCGTGTCGTCGCGCGTGCAGCGCGGGCGCATTCGCACCGCACTTCGCGCTGCCTTCGGCGCAGCCGTCCAACGTGCAGGCGTCTTGCCTCGAACGCGCCCGGCCTGCGGCCGTGCCCGCGTTCGCCGGCGCGCTGGCTGCTCGCGCAGCAGCGCCGCGGGGCCGCCGCTGCCCGGAGCGTCAGCGAGGGGCAAAGGCGGAAGGCAAGACAAAAGGACGCGGCACCGGGCCGCGTCGAAAGCCAGTCTGCACGTGGGGTTGGCGCAGCACGACGCGGCTTCGCCGCCGTGCCGCTTGTGGCGCGAAGCCCGCGCCGATGCAGGCATGTCCGCGTGCATCGCACGACCGGACACGCCAGAGCTTGCAGGGAGCGCAGCCATGACCGACCGCCGCGACGACGATTTCCGCATCCGCCCCAGCGCCCCGAAGAACCGGGGCCAGGGCTTCGTCTCCAAGGTGCTCAAGCAGGCAGGCAAGGCCAGCAGCGGCAAGTCCTCGGTGCGCTCTCCTGGGACGGCTGGCGGCACCGGGAGGGGCACCGGCCAGCGGCCCGGCTCGCGCCTAGGGCGCGGCCACACGGCGGCGCGCTTCGCCGGCGCGAAGCTGACGCCCATGTCGCGGCGCGTGACCATCAAGACGCTGCTGGTCAACCAGCGCCAAGCCAGCGCGCAGTCGCTCGCCAAGCACCTGCGTTACATCCAGCGCGACGGTGTGGGCCTCGATGGCGAGCCGGGCCAAGCCTACGGGCCGCAGACCGATGCCGCCGACCTCGACGCCTTCAAGGAACGCTGCGCCGACGATCGGCACCATTTCCGCTTCATCCTCTCGCCCGAGGATGGCGCGGAGTTGGAAGACCTGCGCACCTACACGCGGCACCTGATGGGCCGCATGGAAGCCGACCTGGGCACGGGCCTCGATTGGGTAGCCGTCAACCACTGGAACACCGACAACCCGCACACGCACATCGTCGTGCGCGGGCGCGACGACATCGGCAAAGACCTCATCATCGCTGGCGACTACATCGCCGATGGCTTCCGCCATCGCGCCGCCGAACTGGCGACCGAATGGCTGGGGCCGCGCACCGAACTGGAAATCCAGCAGACCTTGCAGCGCGAGGTGGAGCAGGAGCGGTGGACGAGCCTCGACCGCACGTTGCAGCGCGAGGCCGGCGAGGATGGTCGGGTGCAGATCGAACGCTTCAACGAACCCCGGCTGCAACGCCAGCGCCTGCTGCTGATCGGCCGCCTGCAACGCTTGCAGCGCCTGGGCCTGGCCGACGAGATGCAGCCCGGCACCTGGGCCGTCCATGCCGACGCGGAAAAGACCCTGCGCGCCCTGGGCGAGCGCGGCGACATCATCCGCACCATGCAGCGGGCCATGCGCGGCGAGCCGCGCGAGTTGGCGGTGTTCGAGCCGGGAGACGATGGCCGAACCATCCTCGGCCGCGTGGCCGCGAAGGGGCTGGCCGACGAGCTGCGCGACCGGGGCTATCTGGTCATCGACGGGGTGGACGGCAAGGCCCACTATGTTGCGCTCAACGCCCGCGACGAACTGGCGAACTATCCAACCGGCGCCGTGGTGGAGGTGAAGGGATCTGCCGACGTGCGCGCAGCCGACAAGAACATCGCCGCGCTGGCGAGCGATGGCCTGTACCGCACCGACCACCACCTCGCCATCGCGCAGGGCCAGGCCGTGCCGGGCCGCGATCCGCAGGAAGTCGTCGCCGCCCATGTCCGCCGGCTCGAAGCCCTGCGCCGAGCCGGCATCGTGGAGCGCGTGGCCGAAGGGCTGTGGAAGGTGCCGGACGACCTGCCCGAGCAGGGCCGTCGCTACGATGCGCAGCGCCTGGGCGGCGTGGCGGTAGAGCTGAAATCGCACCTGCCCATCGAGCGGCAGGCCCGCGCGATCGGGGCCACCTGGCTCGACCAGCAGTTGATCGGCGGCGGCTCGGGGCTGGGCGACCTGGGCTTTGGCGGCGAGGCCAAGCAGGCGATGCAGCAGCGCGCCGACTTCCTGGCCGAACAGGGACTGGCAGAGCGGCGCGGGCAGCGCGTGATCCTCGCCCGGAACCTGCTGGGCGCACTGCGCAATCGGGAACTGGCGCAGGTTGCCAAGAACATTGCCGCCGAATCCGGGCTGGAGCATCGGCCGGTGGCCGATGGCCAGCGCGTGGCTGGCATCTACCGCCGCAGTGTCATGCTCGCCAGCGGCCGTTACGCGATGCTCGATGACGGCATGGGATTCAGTCTGGTTCCGTGGAAGCCTGTGATCGAGCAGCGGCTGGGGCAGCAGCTCGCCGTGACGGTGCGTAGCGGAATTGCGTCATGGGAAGTTGGGCGTCAACGCGGAGCATCCTTGGGATAATCAGTGCGATGGTTTCGAGCCCTACGATTCAGGAGCACCGAGCATCACGCCGTCTGCGACCGGCGAGCAGTCTGGGCATTCAGCGCAAAACCGGCCAATGCAATGATGAGGATCACGGCTTGCGCTATGGTGGTCTCTGCCGACGGATAGATTCCAAGCACTTCGATGCGTGGCCAATGGATCGGACTGGCGCTCAGCCAACCGGCTTCTTGAAGACCCGCGACTCCCTTGCCCGCGAGCACGACCGCGAGGACAGCCACCAGAATCGAGCTGAGGCTGAAGAACTTGCCAATCGGCATGCGGGCGCTGGTGCGCAGCATGAGCCATGCGAGGATGGCGAGGGCGGCCATCCCGCTCAGCAGTCCACCGAGCAATGCACCGTTGTTGCCGTCACCGGCCAGGGCCGAGTAGAAGAGCACCGTCTCGAAAACCTCGCGGTAGACGGCGATGAACGACAGCGCGAACAATGCCCATGCCGAGCGGCGCGTCATGGCTGCGGAGAGTTTTTCCTTCAGATATGCCTGCCATTTGCCGGCGGTGCTCTTCTGGTGCATCCAGAGGCCGACACTCAACAGAACAATGGCAGCGAAGAGTGACGACACCCCTTCGGTCACCTCCCGACTGGCACCGCTGATGCTCACGAAGTAGGTTGCCACGGCCCAGGTCAGGCCGCCGCAGGCCAGCGCCACGATCCAGCCGCCGTGGACGTAGGCCAGGACATCGCGCCGCTCAGCCTTCTTCAGGAAAGCGAGCATGCCAACGACGATCAACAGCGCTTCCACGCCTTCGCGCAGCAGGATGGTGATCGAGGCAATGAAGGTGGTCAGTGGCTCGGCTTTGTCCGCCCCCAGTTCGGTATCGACTTGGGCAAAAAGGTAGTCCAGCTTCTGCGCTGTAGCGTCCGCTTGCTCCAGCTTGCCGCTGGCAAGTGCGCCGCGGTAGGCCAGCATGGCGTTTTCCACTTCGGTGAGCAGCGTCTGGTTGCGTGCGCGCAATGCCGGCTCCAGTGGTTCAAAACCATCCAAGTAGGCGGACAAACCCAAGCGCGTCGCGTTGGCCTGGTCCCCTGCGCGCGCTGCAGCAAGGCTCTCCTGAAGCCGTGCACGAGCCAAGCCCAGCCCGCCCGTGCCGTTGGCGGTGACGGTCACTTCTGGATGGCTGCGGACGTAGGCGGTCAGGTCGCGTGCCGTGTCTTGCGGCATCCGTTCGGACAAGGTGGCCTCGGTCAATGTGGCAGCGGCTGCCAAGTCGGGAAAGACGGCTTTGGCGGTGGCGTCTCGGCCCCAGGATTGTTCACCGCGCGCGCGCATGGCGTCGTCGTGCGACAGCGTTCCGGCGAAAAATGCCAATGCCCACCGATCCTCGTCCGAGAGCGTGGCGAAACTGGGCATCGACGTGCCAGCGACGCCTTGAGAGATGACTTGATAGAGCGCGAGCACGCTGCGCGAGCGTGCCCGGTCGCGATCGGTGAACGCGATCGGCGGCGGGGTCAGCTTTGCGCCGAGCGGGCCATCGCCCCGACCAGTCGCCCCGTGGCATGCCGCGCAGTTGGCTTCAAACAGCACCTTGGCGCGTGCGAGATCCGGCGGCGTGGAGGGGGAAAGCGGGAACGGGTACGCCTTGACCAGTGCCGCCGCCAGTGAATGGGCGCTGTCGGCCACTGTCTTCGCGTCGGCCTTGGCCGCGATGAGTTCGCTCAGTGCCGTGGCCTGGCGCTTCAGTTCGGGGAGTGCCGGCGTGCTCGGCAGTGCGGCGATCTGCTGCCCCGCTGTCGCGGCGAACTCCTTCATTTCTTCGTATTCGCTTGCACTTTGAACCTTGCCATCCCGCACAGCGCCGCCGTAATCGACCGCCAGGTAGTCCAGCAATTGCCAGGTTTGCTTGGCCTTGTCTTGCGTAGCCAGAGGATCGGCATGCGCGACAGAGACGGCCATGAACCAAGAGAACAGAACGACTGAGAGTATGCGCAGGGCTTGCATGGGGGCCTTACCGGCAGAAAGTTCGCATCACAAATGCGAATGATTATAATTCATTGTTCTTGCGTGCCGCCACACCCGGAAGATCATCAGGGAGCTGTAGGGGCCTGTTGTTATGGCGTTATCGGCCCGGTCCACTGGTCACTCGACGGGAGCGGTCGCTTCCTGCGCATCACACGCGCATCCCGACAGCCCTTGCAGAATTCCGCACGACTCGGCAGGTCTGGCGCCGGAGCACGCATCGCGCAAGTCGGCCAGTTGGTGTTCCAGTTCGCGCAGCGCATCAATCCGTGATTTCACCTCCCGGATGCGCTCATCCAAAAGCAGGTTGACTTCGCCGCAATCCTGCGCAGGTCGATCCCGGTAGCTCAGCAAAGCTCGCACGTCGTTCAATGGCATGTCCAGCGAGCGGCAGCGAAGTATGAATTGCAAGCGTTCCACATGCGCCTCTCCATACAAGCGGAAGTTCCCTTGGCTGCGGCGAGCCTGCGGCAGCAGCCCCTCTCGCTCGTAGTAGCGGATCGTCACCACCGGACAGGCGGTGCGCTTGGCAAGTTCTCCGATCTGAAGGTTCATGTGCGGATTGGGGATAAAGGACTTGACTCTATAGTAACTATAGAGTGTTAAATCATCAACCTCATATCTACACAAGAGGAGTTGCCATGAGTGAATGTGGCTCCAAGGGATGTGGCTGCTCCACCGTTGCGATGCCCAGCCCGAAACCGGACACGGTCGAAGCAGCGTTGCCACAGGTGCGCTACCGCATCGAGAACATGGATTGCCCGACCGAGGAAGCGTTGATTCGCGACAAACTCGGGAAGGTGCAGGGCGTGAGTAGCCTTGAATTCAATCTGGTGCAGAGAACACTAGGAATCAGCCATCAGCTTGCCTCGCTGCGCCCTATCGAAGACGCGTTATCGGCTATCGGGATGCGAGCGGTTCGGATGGATGAGAAGGCGGCTCAGCAAAGTACCTGGTTGTCCATCCAGCAGATGGACTGCCCCACCGAGGAGGCATTGATCCGCGGCAAGCTTGCCGGCGTGCCGGGCGTTGCGAATCTTGAGTTCAACCTCGTCCAGCGCAGCCTGCACGTCGGGCACACACCCGACGCACTTCCCAATGTGCTTGCGGCCCTGAAATCGCTCGGCTTCGACGCCGAGGTGCGCACGGCTTCAACCCCTTCGGCAGCCGAGGCACAAGCGCCTGCACGCACAAACTGGTGGCCGCTGGCAGTGTCAGGCGTCACCGCGACGCTGGCCGAGGTTGTGTACTGGCTCAACGGCGGCAACCACTGGGTCGTGGTCGCGCTGGCCTTGGTGGCCATCCTCACTGGCGGCCTCACGACTTACAAGAAGGGCTGGATTGCGCTCAGGAACCGCAACCTGAACATGAATGCGTTGATGTCCATTGCGGTCACCGGCGCCATGCTCATAGGCCATTGGCCCGAGGCGGCTATGGTGATGGTGCTGTTCGCACTGGCCGAGGTGATCGAGGCCAAGTCCCTGGATCGGGCTCGCAATGCCATCCGTGGCTTGATGGACCTCGCGCCGGATACCGCATTGGTTCAACAAGCGAACGGCAGTTGGGCTACGGTGGACGCCAACGCCGTGCCCGTGGGCAGCCGTGTTCGCGTCAAACCTGGTGAGCGCATTGCCCTCGATGGCCTGATCGTCGAAGGCCGCTCATCCATCAACCAGGCCCCGATCACTGGCGAGAGCCTTCCGGTTGACAAGGCTGAAGGCGATTCCGTGTTCGCAGGCACGATCAATGGGGAGGGTTCGTTCGAATTCCGTGTCACCGCTGCCGCCAGCGCATCGACATTGGCCCGCATCATCCATGCTGTTGAAGCGGCCCAGGGAAGCCGCGCGCCGACGCAGCGTTTCGTCGATCAGTTTGCGCGGCTGTACACACCTATCGTATTCGCGATAGCCCTCGCCGTGGCACTTGTGCCTCCGCTGGTGTTCGGCGTGCCGTGGCTGGACGGGATCTACAAGGCGCTGGTTCTGTTGGTCATCGCTTGTCCTTGTGCTCTGGTGATCTCCACGCCGGTGAGCATTGTCAGCGGTCTGGCTGCTGCCGCACGGCACGGCATCCTGATCAAGGGTGGCGTCTATCTAGAAGAGGGGCACAAGCTCAAATGGCTGGCTCTGGACAAAACGGGCACGATCACGCATGGCAAGCCAGCGCAGACTGATTTCGCAGCCTGGGGCAACGCCGATCCTGATGCGTCCAGATTGCTGGCCGCCAGCCTCGCCGCCCGTTCGGACCACCCTGTGTCCTTGGCAGTGGCCCGTGCCGCAGTCAACGATGGGTTGACACCGCGTGATGTAGCCGATTTCGCAGCGCTGCCGGGGCGCGGGGTTCGTGGCGACATCAACGGGCAGATCTATCACCTGGGCAACCACCGCCTGGTCGAGGAACTGGGCATGTGTTCGCCAGATCTGGAATCCCGGGTGTCTGCGCTTGAAGCCGAAGGCAAGACCGTGGTGATGCTGATCGGTCAGGACGGAGTGCGGGCTCTGTTCGCAGTGGCTGACACCGTGAAGGACAGCAGCCGCCAGGCCATTGCCGAGCTGCACCGCCTGGGCGTCAAAGCCATCATGCTGACCGGTGACAACCCGCACACTGCCACCGCCATTGCCAGTCAGGTCGGCATTGACCGCAGTCGGGGCAATCTGCTGCCCGAAGACAAGTTGCACGAAGTGGAGCAACTGTCGGCCGACGGGAAAACCGGCATGGTGGGCGATGGCATCAACGATGCGCCGGCGCTCGCGCGTGCGGATATCGGCTTTGCAATGGGGGCGGCAGGAACCGATACGGCCATCGAAACCGCCGACGTTGCGTTGATGGATGACGACCTGCGCAAGCTGCCGACGTTCGTGCGACTGTCCCGTGCAACAGCTAGCGTTTTGAAGCAGAACATCGCCCTCGCGCTGGGCATCAAGGCGGTGTTCCTGATCCTGACTTTCACCGGGCAAGCCACGATGTGGATGGCGGTGTTTGCCGACATGGGGGCCAGCCTGCTGGTGGTCGGCAACGGGTTGAGGCTGTTGCGCCGATGAACTGGAAAGCCATTCTTTACGATTGGGGTGGCTTGAATAGCGCGCTGTTTCAGCTCGTCAACGAGGCCACGCCGCCGATTTTGATGCCGCTGGCCTGGATCTTCAGCAACTTCCTAGGCAACTACTGGACTGCGCCCCTGGTGATGCTCGGACTGTGGGCATGGTCAAGATCAACGGCCGAAGCCGAACGCGCCTTGGCGATTCGGCGGCAGCTTCTTCAATTCGTGGTCGGCTTCGGCATCGCGTTTGCAATAGCCTCCCTCTTGAAACTCTGGCTCGATTTTCCGCGGCCGGCAGCGGTATTTGGCCAAATGGATCATGTGCTTGGCACAGTGGAAGAGCACTATAGCCTGCCGAGCGGTCATTCCACTTACGCCGCACTTGTTGCCGGGGCGTTGTGGCCGCTGACAGGTATACGCCACCGATTGGCGTTAGCTGCTTATGTCGTTCTGGTCGGCTGGTCGCGCATTGCTGCGGGCATGCACTTTCCCGCCGACGTTCTGGCCGGCTGGGGCATCGCCTCCGGCAGCTTGGCGCTTGCCGGCTCGCTGCTGACGATGCGGCTGGGCGCAGGTAGGTTGGTGGGTCTGCGAGCAGCCGGCATCTGGTACGGCTTGGCTGCTGCGGTTCTACTTGGCGATCAAGTCGCAAAGGCTGTCGTCTTGCTCCTTTTCGGTTATGGCGATCAAGTTGCCGTAACCCCCTTCTTCAATCTCGTCCATTTGAAGAACAACGGTGCCGCTTTCAGCCTGCTGGCTGGTGCTGGTAGCTGGGCGCGCTTCGGTTTTGCCGCGCTTGCGCTGGGAGTCTCGCTCTGGCTGATCCGCCTGTTGCGTCAAGGAGTCTCGAAATGGGAAGGCGTTGGTTATTGCCTGATCTTGGGGGGCGCGCTGGGTAACGCGGTTGACCGCCTGTTGCGAGGGGCTGTAGTCGATTTCCTCGATTTCCATTGGCAGGGAGCACATTGGCCAGCTTTCAATTTGGCTGACGTCGCAATCTCCCTCGGAGCGGTCTGCTTGCTTGCAGCCGCCGCGCACCAAGGCAAGCCTGCTCCACAGGACCCCGGATACCAATGAGGATTTTAGTGTGATCAATTCGCAAAATTGGTTTTCACAGGAGCGGCGTTGACTCATGGAACTGCGTCATCTCCGCTGCTTCTTGGCCGTGGCCGAAGAACTCCACTTCGCCCGTGCGGCCGAGCGGTTGCACATTGACGAGTCACCGTTGTCCCGCACCATCAAAGAACTGGAGGAAGAGCTTGGCGCACACCTTTTCGTTCGCACTACTCGCCGCACGCAATTGACCCGCGCGGGACGGTTGTTCCTGGAGCACGTTCCGCGTGTCTTTACCGCACTGGAACAGGCCCGCGATAGCGTCAAGTCCGTCACCAACGGTTTTCACGGTCAATTGCGCATCGCCTTGTCCGATGGCATCACGCCGTCGCGCCTGCCGGCGCTGTTGGCGCAATGCCGCGAGGAAGACCCCGAGGTTGAGATTCGCCTGTTCGAGGTACCGCTGGCCCAGCAGATCAAGGGCTTGCACGATGACCTGTACGACGCGGGTTTTTCAATGGCCGAAGACGCGGGCGATGGCATTGTGGTTACTCTCGCGTGGGAAGACGAATTGATGGTGGCTGTGCCTGCCCGCCATCCCGTGCTCGCCTTCAAGCAGGTTCCACTGAAGGAAGTGCTGCGCTACCCGCTGGCGCTCGGCGATCCGGCTATCTGCGAGGGCCATGCGCGCCAGGTCGATCGGTTTCTACGTAAGCTCGAACAGGAGCCACTGATCGCGCAGCGCGTGGCGACCTTCGACGTAATGATGACCCTGGTTTCCGCCGGCCTGGCCTTGGGTCTGGCGGGCGAGGCGCACATAGCTTCCTGCCGCGAGCCAGGCGTCGTGGCCCGGCGCTTGGCGGGCAAACCGCCAATGCTCACGACCTATCTGCTGCGCCGCGATGCGGAGCCATCCGAGATGCTGGCCCGGTTTATTGAACGAGTGGCCTTCATTGATTCGGCAGATGATCTCGGGGCCGCCGATGATTCTTGACCCATCCGATGAAAGGACTGGAACCATGAACAAGGTAGTGCTGCTGATGCTGGCCGCTACGCTGAGCGCATGCGGCCCCTCTCAACCTTCGGAAACCGTGGATTTCCTAGTGGCTCATCCCGACCGCATCAAGGAGATCCAGCGCCAATGCAAAGAGGATCGCGCGAAGGTCGGCGACGAACTCTGCGTGCGCGCCGCCGAAGCCGCCAAACGGCGCTTCTTCGGTGATCGGCCGGAGCAGAAATCCAAGTAGCCTCGTTGCATACGCTTCGCAGCGACAAAGTTCTCCCTGTTACCTCATCACGCCGCAATGCGCTCGTGTCCGCGGCGTTTGTATTGCTTTCTCCCCTGCAAGAAATCTGACCTTTTCGGCCTGAATCACCGCCATAACGGCCTTTGACCGGCCTGCACGCACGCCTTGATTCTCAGTGCTGCGGCACCTCCATGTGCCGTGACTGGAGGCAGGGTCATGCAAGGGACGAACGTGCTGTTCGGTCAGATCGCCGTGGTGTTCGGCATCGTGATCGCCGGCGTGTGGGCAGCCACACAATGGACAGCCGCCGCCTTGGGCTATCAGCTACGCCTTGGCTCGCCCTGGTTCGACTTTTGGGGCACGCCGATCTACCACCCATGGCGGCTGTTCGAGTGGTGGTTCTTCTTCGATGCCTACGCGCCGCGCGTCTTTGACATCGGCGGCGCCATCGCGGGCGGCAGTGGCCTGGTGGCCGTGCTGGTGGCCATCAGTATGTCGATCTGGCGCTCGCGGCAATCGCGCCTGGTCACGACCTACGGCTCGGCCCGCTGGGCGAATGCAGACGACATTCGCAAAGCTGGCCTCACACAGCCTGCCGGCGTTTTCCTCGGCCAACACGATCGCCAGTACCTGCGCCATGAAGGGCCTGAACACGTCCTGACCTTTGCGCCCACGCGCAGCGGCAAAGGTGTCGGCCTGGTGGTACCGACGCTGTTGTCCTGGTCGGCTTCGGCCGTCATCCACGACATCAAGGGCGAGAACTGGCAGATCACCGCAGGCTGGCGTTCGCGTTTTTCGCATTGCCTGCTGTTCAACCCGACCGATGCGAAGTCGGCGGCCTACAACCCTCTGCTGGAGGTGCGGCGCGGCGCGCATGAAGTGCGCGACGTGCAGAACATCGCGGACATTCTGGTCGATCCCGAAGGCGCGCTGGAGCGGCGCAACCATTGGGAAAAGACCTCGCACGCGCTGCTGGTCGGGGCCATCCTGCATGTGCTCTACGCGGGCGAAGACAAGACGCTGCGCGGCGTCGCCAACTTCCTGTCCGACCCGGCCAGCCCGTTCGAGCTGACCTTGCACCGGATGATGACCACGCCGCACCTCGGCGATGGGCCGCATCCGGTCGTCGCATCGGCAGCGCGTGAAGTCCTCAACAAGAGCGACAACGAACGCTCGGGCGTGTTAAGCACCGCCATGTCGTTCCTCGGCCTGTACCGCGACCCGACCGTGGCCGAAGTCACCTCGCGCTGCGATTGGCGCATCGCCGACCTGATCGCGGCCGAGCATCCGGTGTCGCTGTACCTTGTGGTGCCGCCTTCGGACATTTCGCGGACGAAGCCGCTCATTCGCTTGATCCTCAACCAGATCGGGCGGCGCCTCACCGAATCGCTCGACGGCTCCGATGGCATCGAGCGCCGCCACAAGCTGCTGTTGATGCTTGACGAGTTCCCGGCGCTGGGGCGCCTGGACTTCTTCGAGACGGCGCTGGCCTTCATGGCGGGCTACGGCATCCGCAGCTTTCTCATCGCGCAGTCGCTCAACCAGATCGACAAGGCGTATGGGCAAAACCACTCCATCCTCGACAACTGCCATGTGCGCGTGACGTTCGCCACGAACGACGAGCGCACCGCCAAACGGATCTCCGAGACGCTGGGCACGGCCACCGAGCTGCGCGCCCAGCGCAACTACGCGGGCCACCGGCTCGCACCGTGGCTGGGCCACCTGATGGTGTCGCGCCAGGAAACCGCGCGCCCGCTGCTGACGCCGGGCGAAGTCATGCAGCTTCCACCCGACGAGGCCGTGGTGATGGTGTCCAGCGTGGCACCGATCAAGGCCAAGAAGCTGCGCTACTACGCGGACGCCAATTTCAAGCGCCGCGTGCTGCCGCCGCCCACGCTGGCGGACGGGCAGTATGCCGACGCGCCGCCGGCACGCGCCGACGCCTGGAGCGGGCTGGCGATTCCTGCCGTGCCTGCCGCACCAGCCACGGCATCCGCCGATGGCCTGGAGAACTTGGGTACGGCCGACGACGGCGGCCCGCGCCGCCAGCCCGAGCTATCCGAAACCGTCGCCTACGACCCCGAATTGGCTGCGCCCGCGGCCGACCTCGGGCTGCTCGATGACGACGACGATTTGCCGCTTCCCCTCCCGCGCCAGCTTGATCCAGCCATGCAGCGCACGGCCCGGCTGGCTTCCCTCGACCCCAACGACGGAATCGAGCTATGAGCCACTACCGCCTCAACCTGTTCATCCAGCCGGAGCACGCCAAGCGGCTCGATGAGCTGGCCGCCAAGAAAGGCGTGTCCAAGTCATCCATCGTCGCGGCGGCGCTTGCATCGTGGCTGTCGCCCGATGCCGCCGACCAGCGCGAGGCAGCCATCGCCAAGCGGCTGGATCGCCTCTCGCGCCAGGCCGAGCGCATGGAGCGCGACCAGAACATCCAGATCGAGACGCTGGCGCTGTTCATTCGCTACTACCTCACGGTCAGCACGCCAGTCCCCGAAGCGCACCAAGAGGCCGCTCGCGCACAGGGCAAAGCGCGCTTCGAGCAGTTCGTTGAACAGTTGGGTCGCCACCTGCTGCGCGGGCGAAGCCTGGTGCGCGACGTGGTGGAGGAGCTGCATCCCGACCCGATGCGGATGGAGGACGCGGCGGCAGCCGCGCAAGCGCAGGAGCGTGTGTCATGAGCGCCGTTCCGCAGTCCATGAGTGCCACGTCGCTCGACCGCCGCATCCAGATGCTGCGCACGGCGATGGGGCCGCTGATCGCCGCCGCGCTCGAAGACCCGGACGTGGTGGAGGTGATGCTGAATCCTGATCGCACCCTTTGGGTGGATCGGCTTTCCAGTGGACGCGCGCCGATGGGCGTGGAACTGCCCGAGGCGGACGGCGAGCGAATCATCCGCCTTGTCGCCGCCCACGTCGGCGCGGAAGTCCATCGCGGCCAGCCGCTGCTGTCCGCCGAGTTGCCCGAAACGGGCGAACGCTTCGAGGGCATCTTGCCGCCGGCCGCGCCGGGACCGGCCTTCGCGCTGCGCAAGCGCGCCATCGGCGTGATTCCGCTGGAGCGGTACGTCATCGACGGGATGATGACCAGCGCGCAGGCGGGCTTTCTCGTTCGCGCCGTCCGCGAGCGGCAGAACGTCTTGATCGCCGGCGCCACCAGCAGTGGCAAGACCACGCTTGCCAATGCGTTGCTGGCCGAAATCGCCGCCACCGGCGACCGCGTGCTGGTGCTCGAAGACACGGTGGAACTGCAATGCGCGGCCCGCGACCACGTTCCCCTGCGCACCCGCGCAGGCGTGGTGTCGATGACCGAACTGGTGCGCTCGTCCATGCGTCTGCGGCCGGATCGCGTCGTCGTCGGCGAGGTGCGCGGCGCCGAGGCGCTGGATCTCATCAAGGTGTGGGGCACGGGCCATCCGGGCGGCATCGCCACGATCCATGCCGGCTCCGCATTGGGCGCGCTGCTGCGCCTGGAGCAACTGATTCTCGAAGTGGCGGTGAACCCGCCGCGTGCGCTGATCGCAGAGGCGGTCAACGTGGTGATCCACATCGCCGGGCGCGGGCGCAAGCGCCGCATCGAGAGCATCGCCCGCGTCGTCGGCTTCGACGGCGTGGGCTACCAATTGGCGGACGCGCTGGAAACGCCGTTTCCCGAGCTGCCGCCACGTCCCGATGCCGCCCCCGCTGCGGCGACTTCCCCATCCCCTCACTCACTTGGAGAACTGCCATGACGCAGATGACCATTCCTGCTTTCCGTTTTTCTGCAAATCCGGCTTTGCGTCTTGCGCGGCTGCGCTGCCTGGCCCGCCCTGCGGGGCAAGGGCTGCTGCTGGCCGCGCTGCTGTTGTTCCTGGCCGGAACCGCGCAGGCCGCCGGTTCCTCGATGCCGTGGGAAGGCCCGCTGCAATCCATCCTCGAATCCATCCAGGGGCCGGTGGCGCGCATCGTCGCGGTCATCATCATCATCGCCACGGGCCTCGCGCTCGCGTTCGGCGACACGTCCGGCGGATTCCGCAAGCTGATCCAGATCGTCTTCGGCCTGTCCATCGCCTTCGCGGCGTCGAGCTTCTTTCTGTCGTTCTTCAGCTTCTCCGGCGGGGCCGTCGTATGAGTGCCCCGGACACCTTCGCGGACGGCTTCGAGGTGCCGCTGCATCGCTCGCTGACCGAGCCGATTCTGCTGGGCGGTGCGCCGCGCACTGTGGCGATCGCCAACGGCACGCTGGCCGCCGCCGTCGGGCTGGGCCTGCAACTGTGGATTCCCGGCGTGGTGCTCTGGATCGTCGGCCATTCGCTGGCGGTGTGGGGTGCGCGCGTCGATCCGCAGTTCATGCAGGTCTTCGCCCGGCACATCAAGCACCGCCCGCTGCTGGACGTGTGAGGGGAGGACGCCGCGATGCTGAACCTCGCCGAATACCGCCAGCGCCCGGCCTTGCTTGCCGACTGGCTGCCCTGGGCCGGGCTGGTCGCGCCGGGCGTCGTCTTGAACAAGGACGGCAGTTTCCAGCGCACGGCCCGGTTTCGCGGGCCTGACCTCGACAGCGCGACGCAAGGCGAGCTGATCGCCACGTCGGCGCGGTTGAACAACGCGCTGCGCCGCATGGGATCGGGCTGGGCGCTATTCATCGAAGCCGAGCGCCGGCCTGCGGCCGATTATCCGCACTCGGAGTTTCCCGAGCCGCTTTCGTGGGTGGTGGAGGAAGAACGCCGGGCCGCCTTCGAGGAATCGGGCAATCACTTCGAGAGCGGCTATCACCTGACGCTGCTTTACCTGCCGCCGGAAGAATCCCGCGCCCGTGCAGCCAAGATGCTCTACGAGAACACGCCGACGAATGGCGTGGGCTGGCGCGAGCGGCTGCAAGCCTTCGTCGCGGAGACGGATCGCGTCTTTGACCTGCTCGACGGCGTGATGCCGGAAATTGACTGGCTCGATGACGCGCAGACGCTGACCTACCTGCACGCGACCATCTCGACGCGGCGCTATCGCGTGGGCGTGCCCGAAGTGCCGTTCCACATCGACGCGCTGCTGACAGACTCGCCGCTGGTCGGTGGCCTGGCGCCCATGCTGGGCGACCAGCACCTGCGCGTGGTGTCGGTGCGGGGTTTCCCGACCTCGACCTGGCCGGGGATTCTGGACGACCTCAATCGCCTCGGCTTTGCCTACCGCTGGAGCACGCGCTTCCTGTGCCTCGACAAAGCCGAGGCGGAACGGGAGTTGGGACGCCTGCGCCGCCAGTGGTTCGCCAAGCGCAAGAACGTCATCGCGCTGCTGCGCGAAACGATCTTCCAGCAGGAAAGCCCGCTGGTCGATACCGACGCCAGCAACAAGGCCGCCGATGCCGACGCTGCCTTGCAGGAGCTGGGCGGCGATCAAGTCGCCTTCGGCTATCTGACGGCGACCGTCACCGTCATGGACGAGGACGCTGCCGTCGCAGACGAGAAGCTGCGCATGGTGGAGCGCGTCATCCAGGGTCGGGGCTTCGTCACCATCCCTGAAACGCTCAATGCCGTGGATGCCTGGCTGTCCTCGCTCCCCGGCAACGCCTACGCCAACGTGCGCCAGCCCATCGTCTCGACGCTGAACTTGGCGCACATGATGCCGGTGTCGGCGGTATGGGCTGGGCCGGAGAAGAACGACCACCTCGACGGCCCGCCGCTGATCGTCACACGCACCGATGGCGCGACGCCGTTCCGGCTGGTGACGCACATCGGCGACGTGGGCCACACGCTGGTCGCGGGGCCGACTGGCATGGGCAAGTCGGTCTTGCTCGCCACGCTGGCGATGCAGTTCCGCCGCTATCGCGGTTCACGCATCTTCGCCTTCGACATGGGCCGCTCCATGCGGGCCGCGATCCTCGGCCTGGGCGGCGAACACTACGACCTGAGCACGGATGGCGAAATCGCCTTCCAGCCACTCGCGCGCATCGACCGTGAGGGCTACCGCACGTGGGCCGCCGAATGGATCGAAGGCCGCTTGCTGCACGAAGGCGTGGCGGTCGGCCCCGACGAGAAGGCGGCTATCTGGTCGGCGCTGGGAAGTCTCGCCGGTGCGCCGGTGGAGCAGCGCACGATGACGGGACTTTCCGTGCTGCTGCAATCAAACACGCTGCGGCAGGCGCTGTCGCCCTATGTGCTCGGTGGCGCGCACGGCAAGCTGCTGGACGCCGACCATGACCGCCTCGGCATGGCCGACGTGCAGTGCTTCGAGATGGAGGAGCTGATGCACAGCAAGGCCGCCGTCATGGCCGTGCTGCATTACCTCTTTGCGCGCTTCGATGAACGCTTCGACGGTGCGCCCACGCTGCTGATCCTCGATGAAGCGTGGTTGTTCCTCGATGACCCGGTGTTTGCTGCGCGTATCCGCCAGTGGCTCAAGACACTGCGCAAGAAGAACGTCAGCGTCATCTTCGCCACGCAGAGCCTTGCCGACATCAAGGATTCGAGCATCGCGCCCGCGATCATCGAGAGCTGCGCGAGTCGGATTTTCTTGCCCAACCCGCAGGCGACCGAGCCGCAGATTCGCACGATCTACGAGGGCTTCGGCCTCAACAGGCGGCAGATCGAAATCGTCGCCACCGCGCAGCCCAAGCGCGACTACTACTACCAATCCCGCCTCGGCAACCGCCTGTTCGACCTCGACCTGGGGCCGGCGGCTCTGGCGTTTGCGGGCGCTTCCACGCCGCAAGACCAGCGCGACATGGATCGCGTGCTGCTGGACGCCGGCGTGCCCGGCTTCGCGGGCGCCTGGCTGCGCCATCGCGGCCTCGATTGGGCGGCCGACCTGCTGCCCTCGTTCCCCGGCCTCGCGCCGGGCTCCCTCGCTGACCAACCCCTGGAGAACCTGTCATGAAAAAGCGCCTTATCGCCGCCGCCATCGCGGCCATGCTTTGCACCGCCACCGCTCATGCGCAATGGGTCGTGGTCGATCCGACGAACCTCGTGCAGAACACGCTAACCGCGATCCGCACGCTGGAGCAGATCAACAACCAGATCCAGCAGCTTCAGAACGAAGCGCAGATGCTGATGAACCAGGCGCGCAACCTCGCCAGCCTGCCGTCCAGCGTGGTGAACCAGTTGCGCGCCAATCTGGCAACGACCGAGCGGCTGATCGCCCAGGCCAGGGGCTTGGCCTACGACGTGACGAATCTGGATCGGGAGTTCGCGCGCCTGTATCCCGAGCAGTACGCCGCCACCGTCAGCGGCGACCAGATGTACCGCGACGCGCAGGAGCGTTGGCGGAACACGCTCAACGGCTTGCAGACCACCATGCAGATGCAGGCGCAGGTGTCGCAGAACCTGGGCGAAGACGAAAGCGTGCTGGCCGATCTTGTGGGCAAGAGCCAGTCGGCCGAAGGTGCGTTGCAGGCGATGCAGGCCATGAATCAATTGCTGGCCTTGCAGGCCAAGCAGTCGATCCAGTCGCAGCGGCTCCAGATCACGCAAGACCGGGCGGCGTCGCTGGAGCTGGCGCGGCAGGCGGCAGCCACGGAGCGCGCCCGCGAGGTGCGGCGGCGCTTCCTCGGCGACGGCACGCCGTACACGCCGCAGTCCGTGAACTTCTACGGCAACTGACGGGAGGCCGCCATGCGATGCGTCCTCGTCCTGTGTGTCGCGCTGCTGGCCGCTTGCGGCGAGCAGCCGGCCGACCACCTTGCCGATGCCCTGGCCGCCGATCCCGTGCGGCTGAAGGCATTGCGCGCGCAATGCGCGGCCGACCGGCAGGCCACGGGCGAGGACGCTTGCCGTGCCGCCGCCGAAGCCTTCCGGCGGCGCTTCTTCTCCGGCCAGGCCGGGCCGGATGAATACCAGACGCTGGCCGACCTGCCGCCGATCCCGCCGAGCTTCGAGGAACCGGCCGATGGCATCGCGCCGGCCGTTCCCGCCGAACCGGAGGACACGCCATGAATGACGTGACCATCATCGACCAATTCCTCAACACCTTTGCCGCTTATATCGACTCGGGTTTCGGGCTGCTGCGGGGCGAAGTGGCGTTCCTCACGGCCACGCTGATCGTCATCGACATGACGATCGCCGGCCTGTATTGGGCCATGAGCCATGCCACCGGCCAGGGCGAGGACGTGATCGCCAAGCTGCTGCGCAAGGTGCTCTACGTCGGTGCCTTCGCCTACATCATCAATAACTTCAACTGGCTGGCCAGCATCGTGTTCCGCTCGTTTGCGGGATTGGGCATCACCGCAACCGGCTCGGCCATCACGATGGAGAACTTCTTGCAGCCGGGCCGGCTGGCGAAAACCGGCATCGACGCCGGGGCGCCGATTCTGGAGCAGATCGGCGAGATGGCGGGCTTTCCCGAAGTGTTCGTGAACCTCGACCCCATCGTGGTGATGTTCCTCGCGTGGCTGGTCGTGGTCTTGTGCTTCTTCGTGCTGGCGATCCAACTGTTCATCACGCTGATCGAGTTCAAGCTGACCACGCTCGCCGGATTCGTGCTGGTGCCATTCGCGCTCTGGAACAAGACCGCGTTCCTCGCCGAAAAGGTCTTGGGCAACGTGGTGGCCTCCGGCGTCAAGGTTCTGGTGCTGGCCGTGATCGTCGGTATCGGCTCGGGCTTGTTCGCTCAGTTCCAAGTCCATCCCGCCGAGCCGTCTATCGACCACGCGCTGGTCATCATGCTGGCCTCGCTCACCTTGCTGGCGCTCGGGATCTTCGGCCCCGGCATCGCCACGGGCCTGGTGTCCGGTGCGCCGCAGCTCGGCGCGGGCGCAATGGCCGGTGCTGCTGTCGGCGCTGCCGGCACGGCCGTCGCCATCGGCGCCGCCGCGACGGGCGTGGGTGGCGCCGTGGCGGCTGGCGCGCGCATGGCCCCGGCTGCCGCAAAGCTGGCCGGTAGCGGCGCGCGCGCCGCCACGTCGGCGGCCAGCAGTGCGAAGTCAGCGTTCCAGGCCGGTTCCGCCGCCGCTGGCGGCGGCGCAAAGGGCGCGATGGCGGGTTTGGGCAACGTCGCCAAGACCGGCGCGCAGGCAGCCGGGCGAGGCGCTGCATCCCGCGCTTCCGCTGCCGGGCAACGCATGGCCGCTCCCTTCCGCGCTGGCTGGAATGGCGCTGCTGCCGATGGCGGCGCGGGTGCGGCATCCGGTCAGGGTGCCGCAGGCGAGGCCGCATCCGACGCCGCTACGGCGCAGACACAGGAACAGCCCGCTTGGGCCAAGCGCCTGCATCGCCGCCAGCAACTCACCCACGCCGCGACCACCACCGCCCACGCACTGCGCGGTGGCGATGGCGGCGGCTCCGGCCAGGGGCCGAGCCTGCGCGATTCCGATTCATAAGGAGAACTGACCATGCGATTCAAGAAACCGCAGGTGCGCTACGCCGACACGCCGCAGCCTGCCACGCCGTACCAAGCTGCCGGCCAGGTGTGGGACGACCGTATCGGTTCGCCGCGCGTGCAGGCGAAGAACTGGCGCTTGATGGCGTTCGGCTGCCTGACGCTCGCGCTGCTGATGGCCGGCGGCCTGGTGTGGCGCTCGGCGCAGTCCTTCGTGACGCCCTACGTCGTGGAGGTGGACAACGCGGGCCAGGTGCGCGCCGTGGGCGAAGCCGCCACGCCGTATCGGCCCAACGATGCGCAGACCGCGCACCACATCGCGCGCTTCGTGACGCTGGTGCGCTCGCTGTCCATCGACCCCATCGTCGTCCGCCAGAACTGGCTCGACGCCTACGACTACACGACCGACAAGGGCGCGGCCGTGCTCAACGACTATGCACGGGTCAACGACCCGTTCGCGCGCATCGGCAAGGAGTCGGTGACGGTGCAGATCACCAGCGTCGTGCGCGCCAGCGACACGTCTTTCAACGTGCGCTGGACGGAGCGCCGCTACGTCAACGGCGCCGCGGCGGGCCTGGAGAGGTGGACGGCCGTGGTGTCCATCGTGCTCCAGCCGCCGCGCACCGAAGAACGCCTGCGCAAGAACCCCCTGGGCATCTACGTCAACGGCCTGTCGTGGAGCCGCGAACTGGATTCTTCCGAAGGAGCCAAGCCATGAATGATCTTTTCCGTAAATCCGCCTTGCCGGTGATCTTGCTTGCCCTGGCGGGCTGCGCCACGCAGGGCAAGCCACCGCCGACCATCTCGCTCGATGAGCCGGTGCAGGCCCAGCCGCTACCCGAGCCACCCGCGCCGGTGGAGGTGGTGGCGGTGCCCGAGGTGCTGCCGATGCCGGCGCAGTTGAAGCCATTGCCCGAAGCCGAGGACGCCAAGCCCACGCCGGAGCCAGCCGACGAGAAGGTGCGCGTCTCGCGCGCCAATGCAGAGGCCCGCGTCGCGCCCACGCGCGAGGGCTACGTCAACGCGATTCAGGTGTGGCCATTCACCGATGGCGCGCTCTATCAGGTCTATGCGGCCGTGGGCCGCGTGACCGTGATTTCGCTCCAGCCGGGCGAGGAGCTGGTGACGGTGGCCGCTGGTGATACCGTGCGCTGGATCGTGGGCGATACGTCGAGCGGCAGCGGTGCTGATCTGCGCGTCAATGTGCTGGTCAAGCCGATCCGCTCGGGCCTCAAGACCAATCTCGTCATCACCACCAACCGCAGGACGTACCTGCTGGAGTTGGCTTCGACGGAAAAGACGTGGATGGCGTCGGCTTCTTGGGAGTATCCGCGTGACCGGATGCTGGCCTTACAGCGCCAGGCGCAGGCGGCCAGCGCCGCCGCGCCGGTGGACTCCGGCTTGTCGCTGGAAAACCTGCGCTTCCGCTACGCGGTCAGCGGTAGCAACCCGCCGTGGAAGCCGCTGCGCGCCTTCGACGACGGGCAGAAGGTCTATATCCAGTTCCCCGCCGGCATCGCGCAAGGCGAGCTGCCGCCGCTGTTCGTGATCGGGCTGGAAGGCGACGGGCAACTGGTCAACTACCGCTTCCGCTCGCCGTACTACATCGTGGATCGGCTGTTCGGTGCCGCCGAACTGCGCCTGGGCGGGGACAAGGGCGACGTGGTGCGAATTGAGCGCACGGACGGCGTTGCGCGGAGGAACTGACCATGAGCCAGGACGACACCCCCGACCTCGCCACGCCGCAGGCAGGCAAGGTCGCGCCGGAAGCGGTGGCGCTGCGCGCCCAGCCGCGTCCGGTCACTCGCCTGAACCGGCGCACGCTTGCCATCCTCGTCGGCGGCCTGTCGGTCGCCGTCCTTGGGGCCACGATCTGGTCGCTGCAACCGCAGCGGCGCGGTACGGGCGAGCAAACCGAGCTTTACAACGTCGATCGCGTCTCGAAGTCCGAAGGGCTGGATGCGCTGCCGACGGACTACTCGAAGCTGCCACCAGCCTTACCGCCCGATGTGCCCGAGCTGGGGCCGCCGTTGCCCGGCGACCTTGGCCCGGCCATCGTCGCTTCGCAGCAGCCGGTGACGCCGGGCTATTCGCCGCCAGGCCATGATCCCGAAGATGCCTTGCGCAAGGAGGCGGACGCGGCGGCGGCCTCGTCGGTGTTCTTCCGCTCGGGCGGCCAAGGGCAGACCGCCGCCACGGTCGCGCAGGCAGCGCCGGGGGCTGCAAGTACGCTTGCGGCCTTCGATCCGCTCGCTGCTGGGCCTGCCTCGACGGCGGCCCAGCCCGCCGACCCGACCGCCGTGCAGAACCGGCAAGACCAGAAAGAGTCGTTCCTGAAAGCCGGTTCTACGGAAACCCGCAATTCCGGCAATCTGGCGCTGCCCGCGTCGCCGTATCAGGTGATGGCCGGAACGGTGATCGCCGGTGCGCTGGTGACAGGCATCAAGTCGGACTTGCCGGGCGACGTGATCGGCACTGTGACGGAGCCGGTCTATGACACAGCCACCGGCAAGTTCCTGCTGATTCCGCAGGGGTCGCGCATCCTCGGGCGCTACAACAGCCAGGTCAGCTACGGACAGAGCCGCGTGCAGGTGGTGTGGAACCGGATCATCCTGCCCGACACGTCCTCGCTGACGCTCGACAACCTTGTCGGCACCGACCCGGCCGGCTACGCGGGCTTGGAGGATGACGTGGACTGGCACTGGAACCGCATCTTTGCCGGTGCGGTGCTGACGACGCTGCTGGGCGTCGGCGCAGAGCTGGCCGCGCCAGAGAACCGCCAGGACGGCAACCGCATCGTCATTGCCGGGCGTGACAGCGCCCAGGACAGCATCAATCAGGTCGGCCAGGAGATCACCCGACGCAACATGAACATCCAGCCGACGCTGACCGAGCGGCCTGGCCTGCCCGTGCGAATCATCGTCAACCGGGATCTGGTGCTGCGGCCGTACCAGCCGCTGTTCTTCAATCGGGGAGCTTCGCAATGAGCACTACCAAGAAGCTGCGGCTCGGGCCGCTGCCCAAGACCGAAAGCGTCAAACTGACCTTTGCCTGCCCGGCCAGCTTGAAAGCCGACCTCGACCGCTACGCCGCGCTGCACGCGCAGGCGTATGGCGAGGCGGTCGATGCCGTGACGCTGATCCCGCACATGCTGGAGGCGTTCATGGTGGGGGATCGGGGATTCAAGCGCACACAGCCCAAGAACGGAAAAGCCGCCCCTGCGTGAACAGGGGCGGCTTTGGATTGGTGCCCGAGGCCGGAATCGAACCGGCACGCCTTTCGGCGAGGGATTTTCTTACCACTTCGACTTTCGCCGCCGCCCTGCTCAACGCAGGGCGTTCGTGGTCTGGAGCACGCCTTCACCATAGCCTTGCGGCCGTAGGTGCCCGCCGTCTGCTCTCTACACCTTCCCAAGCTGTAGCTTGGGCTTGGCTCGGCGTTGGCTCGGATGCAAAAGCATCCAGGGCGTTCGCCGACTTTGACGGGCTTCACTTCGGGCGTTTCCCCCCGAAGGCTCAAATTGTTCAAGTCCCTTGTGTCTACCGATTTCACCACTCGGGCGTAGTGCTCAACACACTGAAAACACCTACCTCCATCTACTGGCGCCTAGCTGGCCCCTGGCCGTCAAGCCTAGCTGCAAAGCTACAGCTCGGATGCCCGCAAACCGTTGTCACTATTGACCTTCTGGCTCGGCAGTTCTAGCAGGAAGGACTTGACAAAACAGATTTTAAGTCCGCTGCGTCTACCAATTTCGCCATCCGGGCCTGCAGCGGTGCGGTGCGCGTTGGAGGCGGGGGTCGGAATCGAACCGGCATAGACGGCTTTGCAGGCCGCTGCATAACCA
>Ga0078972_1007868_pt1 | contig 23112 bp, 18 predicted proteins | sample YelNatPaOPGAMG01_FD_67568 | JGI IMG/M metagenome (GOLD analysis project Ga0078972, IMG submission 67568) | Hot spring thermophilic microbial communities from Obsidian Pool, Yellowstone National Park, USA - OP-RAMG-01 (SPADES assembly) (version 2) | ecosystem: Environmental > Aquatic > Thermal...
TCAAGTCCAGAGTTCACAGCATCCTGCAGTTTTTCACGTATTGCATGCATAGACGCAAGTCACAGTTCCCATGTCTTCTTCGTACACAAGCTGAGTGCGTCCTTCACACCAGTGACACTCGGCTGTGGTCAGCAGGCGATCGAACACGTGCTCGACAACGCCGCCCCCACGAGCTGTCCTGCAGCGCGTGAACGCTCGCGGCATCACTCGGTGGATGCCCTTGACGCATACTGAAAGCACCCAGCGAGGCGCTCGCTTCCGTTCCCGAGCCCCGTACCCTACACTGGGATCATGCGCTTCAGCTGAGCGATATCCTCAGCGAGTGTTGTATCGGCTGTGGGCGCAAGCGCACGCTGTTCCATTCGGCGGAGGAGTTATGGAATGCAATCTAGTCCGCCATGAAACGTGTACAGAAACGTACGTTCAAACCGGAGAACAAGCCGATAGACTCCGATCCGTCGACGCTTGTCTCGTACGTAGCGGTGGCGCATGCCCTACTGGTACCGAGTGCTGCGATGACCCCAGTCCGCTTCAGTCCACTTTTCCATGCGAGAACAGGAGAGACGAGCGCTTCTGGCAGCAGCACCAGCAGCACCATAGCGCCCTGAAAAGCATCACGCTGGTACTGAATGTCGATTCTTCATTGGTCATCACGAAAGGAGGATTTGTTTTCCGAAATGAATCGATCATTTGACGTGACAAGGCCAGTGGACGTTCAGCAAGCGCTCGTGAACAATGCGTCAGAGGACGACACGTCGGGGTTTCTCGCGTTGCGAGCCCCGCTGAACGACTCGCAGTGCGCACACGAGTTGCCTTGAGCCCCAAAAGATAAGATCGATCATGTAGAGACTTCGTGATTTAAACATACTGCATGTCAGAAATGGAGAAGAGTCGAGATACGTGCGAATGAAGTGTATCATGGTGTCACTGTATCGGTTGGTTGACGAACACACGTACGAAAGCGTCGTGAAGCATCTTGATATCGGTGACGCCAGGAAATCCAGCAGCCGGGCGTCGAAGAGACCCCCGCGACCAGACCACCGATCATCCTAGAAGTACGAATGAATCCGTGATCCCCCATTGCTGTACCTGGGCTCTCGATGCTGGGCATCTAGAAACGTTCGGAACTACATCGCCAGGCATGCATGGAGCGTGCAGCTCAGCACTCCATTCTATACTGACACGGGTACAGGGAAGCGCATCAAGACAGCGTTCTCGATTTACATCGGCACTGAGCTTTAGGTGATTGCGAGATTGCAATCGAGGCTCCCAACGGTGATTAATATGCAAACCGTTAAGCTGATGTCCGCTTCGAATAACTCACCGCCGACAAGACATGGAACCACTCATCGTCCGGGAACCATGCTCGGTTCGGGACCCGGGAATGAATCCATACTCTTGGATCTGACGGTAACGCAAAGAGTCTCGGTTGCAGGAGTCTCGCCAACAAAGGGCATCTATGATTTTTTTGTCTGAGAAAGACTTTTGTCAGTGCGAGCAATCAGATTCTCCGTATGCTACGGTATGTGCTCTGGTATTTGAAGCGAAAGGATGGGTGTCGTGAACAGAGCAGATTACCTTGGAGTAGATGCTCCCACATCTTCCGAATATTGCTCCATTGGTTCTCGATTTTCGCCTTTGCAATGCAAGATACCAATGGCGACACACCTAGTGAAGAGAATCTCGTTGTTCAGTGCACCCATGGGGGATTGAGCCTTCTATGGAGGGAAACTGGCGCTCGACAACCCTTCTCGACGCTCCGTGGTCGATCGCTGGTCACGTATTTCCAAGAGCATCCTGAAGCGGACTGTTTCATTTACCAGCTCGTTTTGAGGAGCACCAAAGATACTCCGCCATCTTTATTTATCCTTATATATGGACAGCCAGCACATGTAGAATCCGAGCGGACAATCGTGCTCTGGCACGAACTATTGGGAAAGCGAACGCAACCGGCGGCACCCGGGTCGGAAACAGCCTTCAGAAAGTCGACTAGACTGCCACGGTACAATACAACGTCCTATTGATCGATCACCTCATTGGGGTAGGATTTGCTTCCATTTGTTGCCATAGTCGTTCGACGAAGCGATGCTCCGAGAGACGCTTTCCCAAAAGTTCGTGAAATCATTTCCAGGCAACGGCGCCAAGCAGGCGCGCAAGACTCGCATCTCTCGCAGCGCTAGCTCGACTTGTGTCGCGCAGCTTGCCTGCCTCGATGAACAACGAATCCTGTTACCAATTTGAGCGATCAGGGTAAATGAGTAGACGCTCAGCTTGCATCTTTTCCAGAGGAACGAACGGATCCTCGATTAGCACTTAGTCTCGGGCGCGCACATGTTGCAAGGGTAATGGACACTCGAGAATCCACGAATTCGGTCTCTGGACAGCTCACAACGATTCAGCGTGACAGGTACTACTTCAACTCTGAAACGTTTCCTTTTGTTGAGTGAGGCGAGCACTCATCGCTCCCGTAATAAGCCTCTGCGTTTCGATCCAAAACCAATCATGTACGATGCAATGCATGACGGTCTCGTACAGAATCGCGCTTCTTTCTGCGTCCATCCGTGGCTCTTCATCACCGCCCATATCAACACTACGGAAAATTCATACCCAATCGCTTCTTCGGCAGTGTTTCTTAGACAGTCTACAGATTGGAGTGGATTGACAAGGAGACAGCCGCGTAAATGGAGTCTGATAATGTCTGATATAGGTGCACATCGTTCAAGACAACGCCTACGCGATGAGTGGTTCATTAAGCTGCTGAGAGCAGAATTCTTAACTTGTAGAGACAGGTCCATTTTCTCGTAATGTCGGTGACAGCATAAAGTCATTCCGCAACCTTTCGACAACCTGCAGGAAACATTCTTTTTGTTGAACACCTGCGACAAAAAGAATCAAAAACAAAATATACATGCTGGTATGAATAGTGCAGAACTCAGCATTCCGCGGACAGCGATATCCGGCAGGCAAAACCTCTTTCGTGATCTTTTCATGCGGTTCAGCCTGCACATATCGGCGCAACGCCCGCCGTCGTGCATGAATTCAAAATACCTGTCGTTGTAGCATACTCTATTAGCCGCAAATTTGCAGCCAGATTGCATGCCGCAAGCGGTTCACGAGTACAGACTCAGACGCTTGTTGGCGATTTGATAATGATGTCGCCTGGGCTCTGCCAGGTCCACGCACTTGTTACAACAGCGCTGCCGCGTTGTCCGCCATATTGCAGCTCGCGATAACGAGGCACTTCTTCTAGGCACCGCAAGACACAGCCAGGTGATCCGCCTTGATCGGAGGCATCTCGCCAGTGCGACTTGAACACGGACATGACGAGATGTTCGAGTTCTGCAGCGGTGCAGTTGCAACTCGTTATCACGAGCATCGACTTGTTTTTAATTGGGTTCAGCCATTCGAATATGCATCGACCAATGTACGCATGTACTTTCGCCATGTCGCCGCTGAGAAGGATGGCGTCCAGAGTGCCCTTGTCGTGCACGATTTCCACATGGCCGTCGCTCGTCGGCGGCGAATACGTAAGCACGTCACTAACCTGGAGGTCCAGCTGAACCTCTTTTCGGACTGACTCATCCCAGAGCTGGACAAAACTTCGTTTCGCGACCCGAACGCCGTAGATGGAAGCGTCAAAGCCATAGAGGCGTCGAAAACCGTACTTGTGCGCAAGTTCGCGTAGAAACTCACCGTTACCACAGCCGACGTCGAGCAGCCGCAACCGCTCGACGTCACACCCAGCTGTCTGTTGAAGCCAACGACCGAGATGCGGTCGTGTCCAGCGTTGGAACCAATCCTCGAGAACCTCAGGGTTCTCTTCGAACTGCTCCAGTTCGTTCGCGTAGAACGCTTCCCAGTATTGCACATCGCCGAGTTCGCAAACACGCGTAGCTTCCTTAGTGGACGCGCTTGCCTGCAACTGGGACGCTGCGCTCACATCGTGATCTCCTAACTGGTCCATTCGTGAACGCAGTACCTGTGCAAGAACCCAGCGACGACTGCACACCCGTGCGGAGCCACAGCTTTCAGAGAACGTTCCAATGCCTTACAGCTCACTGACGCAGATGCACGCCCGGCGACTAGCAAATGACGATTTGATCCATGGAACAGTGCGATGCATGCTACCGGAGAGCACGAGCAACCACGACAGAATCTACCCCGATGCAACGCTCTCCAGGAAAAACCTCATGTCACTTTGCATGTCGACTCCCGTGCCAGCGTCGGGTAGAGCGTGATCCCGGGTCGAACGGCACGATACCGGCTGGAGCACCTGACAGAAACCCCAGCGCCCCGATCTCAAGGAGCGTGAATCATTATGGATGGGGCTCAGCTGCTGTCGGTAACAGAGAGCGGACTGCAGATGTCATTCCCCGGATAAGTGTGCATATCTGGGACTGTTCCTGGTTGACACGTGGGAGCCGTGTGCATGCAACCAGGACGCATACCCGATCCACAGGATCGCCAGCTCGTACGCATGCATAGCCGTCTGGGCCGGTGTTACTCGACGCGGCCTGCAGAGTCGAGGCCTCTGTACTTGCAGGATTCTATATATCGACGTGCATGCATAGACAAAGCCAGATTATCTTGTGGTATAAATTCGAACCGGTTGCGTGATGCGCAATCCAATAGAGACTTCAAGGGTGCACGAATCGGTTGGCGCTCTGCAAGCGATACACACAGCAATTGCACGATCCCATTCAGCTTGTCTTTCTTTGTCTGATCTCTGTGGATGAGAATTTTGCTCGCTTTTTGTCTCTGCGATGACAACGCGATCGCAAAGGATCGAAAAAATCTCCAGCTGAACCTGCTTTCTTGTGCTGTCTTTCGAGTAATGAAGGCGAGCAACCACAAATTGACGCGTTGTTCTCCTGTCCAATTCTCTCAGAACGAGGTCCCCTGGTTATTGTTTGAGACAACCTCACGAGGACGGAAACTCTGGCTCTTGTTAAGAGACTTGAACGCCGACGCGCGATCCTGGCTAGACGCTCGCGTCACAGTGTTATCTATGTGATCCAACGATTCTCAAAGATCCGCTCCGTCATTGAACCGCGCGAGAGCGTTCGCCGCCCTTTCAAGGAAAAAATCCTTATTCGGTACGCACGCTTAGCTAGTGACCGTATCGCGATTCTTCATACCATAACATGGGCGTGCCTGCAGCCGCCGATGCATATCCGGTTTCTACAGATGGACAGCAGTCTATGATTTTTGACCCGTACACGCGGAGTGCGAGTCGCAACAGATGAGACGCATCGTGGGCGCGCATGTGCACAACGGCCTCGAGCCTCTTCCCACGCACGTGCGTCGTTGCGCAGCCGTACAATTACTGCACCTTGAGAACGATGGCGTATGCAGCGTCAAAACAACTGGCAGCGCTGGGCACGGCGCCAGCGCGACCCCTGTTGCTGCGTCAATCTTTCCTCCGTACCTCATGGGCACATTCGCATGAGACTTGTCGAGCCTCGTGACGTCTGGAGAGGAACACCAATCCCAGCGTCTGGTGCCGGTAGGAATCGCATAGCCGGTGTATTCTGTTTCGAACGACGCATCTGATACGGTAAAAGACAGGCATCATTTCTGCCTCGGCTGCATGCCGATGGCATGGACCGACCAAGTACGGTAGACGAGGTGCGGAACGGCTGCACCCTTCTTGGATTCCAATGGAACAATTCATTCCTTACTCTCTCCCTGCGTTGAGATTTCTTGCCCAACTTTTTTTAGATACATAGAATTGCCACTCAGAGTGAAGCAAAAAGGACTTGCGTTTTCACAGGTAGCTTGAGCATTCTTAGTCTTTGATTTCTTCGATGCATCTTGTTCAACGCTATATTAAGGGAAATCGTTACGTTACCGAAATCGAGATGTTTCGAGACAGAATCGTACAAGGATTTATGAAAGAAGCGACCTCATAAACCAATGCAAATGTACAGGTCTAAACTCTTCTCCCTTCCCTTATGTGCACTATGCTCAAATCACGCATTCTTCAAATTATCGATCTCGCAGTTCCACGGCAGCTCGTGGGCGAAGCGAATCGCGCCCCTGGATTGACGACAAACAAGAATCGACGTCACCCTCTGACGACTTGTTCACAAGCTCACGGCGAATGCTCACTAAACTTTTTACGTCAAACAATTCATTCCGTTAGAAAAAAGCCCTCATCTCTTTTTGGCCATCAACGACCCGATACTCAGTTCCAGCATGATGCCTTTCAGAGTCCACGCTCTCAGCGGATCCTTGCTCTTCTGTTCGCTTGGAAACGGATCTTTGACTCGGATTTGAGTCATCGCAGCGACCGCTCCCAGTGGAGCGAGCGTCATCGCTCTGTTCCATGAAAGCGTCGACACAACGGCATGTATCGACTCGTTCTCCAGCCTGGACCCTGCTTCCGATACCTGTTTCATCATGCACAAGAATGCGTTCCCAAAATCCTCTACCAAACGGGACAGTGTGCGCTTGCGTGCGAAGCGGACAGTTTACCCACAGACTGGGCGCCCGGAAACAAGCCCATCATCGTATTGCACGGCACTGCACGGGAATGGAGGTGCGAATCGACTTGAGCCTGCTCTACTAGTCATGGACATGTAGCGAGCGATGACGGAAGCGTTCAGGCGCCACAGGGCAGCCTGCGAAGGACGCCGTATAATGGACATACGGGAACACCTGACCAAAGCAGCGCGTCACCGCTGCGAAGCGTCCACTGAAGCTATCGACATAGACGATGAAACTGGCAAGCGAAACGTCGATGCCAAAGTCCACTTGTGCATAAAATACGGCGGGAACGTGCTTCGACTGCTGGAAACGAAGCTGGACGGGAGGACAGACCGGTGGATTCAAAACCGGATACAAAAAAGCGAAAAGAGGAAGCAGTCGACCATGAAGCCTGCCAAATCTGAGGCTGAATTTCCTTGTGAGGAGCTTTCCAATCATGAACATATACACCTGCTTTCGGTCAGTGAACCTGTCCCATTCCAATCTCACATAGGTGCATGCTGTCTGTATCTGTCTTTCATCCTATGTATACATATGATGATGTCCACATGCATGCAGTGCGCCACTGGTACTGCACGGATCATGGCCAGATCGACTGCGGCGTGTGCGCTTGCGCGGATGCAGGTATTTTTTAGTGGACAAAACGTTTACATAGGCCAGCGTTCTCCGATTATGTGCTTTTTCCTCTCTTTTTGTGGGGGTTCAGTGCACGGTGAAGTATCCATCAAACGCCCTACCTCCAAGTTACACTACCCATACTTCTTCTCGGATATTCAGGTCGTTTCATACGTTCTGTTTTGTGCCTAGTACCTGCCCTAATCATCCGCCTTTGCGCTTGAACCGCTGGGGCGGATAGTTCATAGAGACAGAACGGCGTTGCCGTACCACACAGAGGACGTCAGCTCGACGCGCGCGGATGCAGGTGCCTGCGCGATCGCTCGGCAGCGCGGCGCGAATGCCGTCCGGATTGGCGCATTGCTCCGTGTGGGCTGCGGCACGCACGCACGCACGCACGCTTGATTCCTGTATATCAGGCACGCATACAGGGCACGTCCTCGGGTGCAGCGTCTCGACTCGTGTTGATTGTCGAGCAAACGCTGGCTGCAGCTCTTTGGCAGAAACGTCAGTATTTCACTCAGTTCAGAGTGCTTTTGCTTCGCTCTAGACGCTGCAGGATGCAGGGTGTCCGCGCGGTCGGCCTCAGCAGCGTGCGACGTGTGTACGCAGCGGCGCGTGTACACGTGCAGTCGAGCACACCTGGTGGTGGTGGTGGTGGTGGTGGTGGTGTTGGAAACTTCCTGTCCTCAAGCAATGAAAAGGCGCTCGGAGGTGTGCGCTTTGCAAGTTTAAAAGCCGTGAGGAACCGCATGCGTTCCATAGCATCGATCGGCAAGATCACAAAAGCCATGAAAATGGTGGCTGCTGCGAAGCTTCGCGGTACACAGGCCCGTCAGGATCTAAGCAGACCTTTCGCGGCAAGCGTGCGTCAGTTCTTTGACTTGCTACCACTTGAGAAGCTCGGTTCTGAGACAAAGGCCGGTGTGGCGGAGCCGAAACGACGTCTCTTGGTCGTTATTACTTCGGATCGCGGCTTGTGTGGTTCAGTCAACACCAACGTCTGCCGTCTGGCGCGCCAAATGCTCCCGCATGGCGCAGCAAGCCCCGTCTCCGATGGTGTCGAGACCAACATCATGGTGATAGGCGACAAGGGCCGGGACGCGCTCCAACGCACGAGTGCAGCTTTCTTCACGACCACGTTCCGGGACGTTTTCAAAGCTCCAGTATCTTTCCCACAAGCCGTGATCATTGCCGAGGAAATTCTAGCGCAAAGTCCTGATGAGGTCGTCATTTTCTACAACCGTTTCAAGTCCGCGATTAGCCAGGTGCCAACGCAGCAGCCCTTACTGGGCCTGCAACTGCTCATGGACAACGCCAGCGTCTTTGATGGCTACGAGTTCGACTCAGACATGGATTCGTCGCAGGTAATGGTGGATCTTTTCGAGTTCGAAGTAGCCACACAGCTTTACGGGGCTTTACTTGAGAACGCGACCAGCGAGCAAGCAGCGCGAATGTCGGCGATGGACAACGCCTCGACGAATGCTGCGGAAATGCTCGACAAATTAACCCTTCAGTACAACCGCGAACGTCAAGCTGTCATTACGACAGAGCTTGTTGAAATTGTTGCCGGGGCCTCTGCGCTTCAAAAGTAACGGATTACGATGCATGCTAGGCAGATATTTAAAAATGACGTTCACGCGACAGGTCTTTTGCACTCGGTGGGAGCGTACGAAACCTGTCACCAGTACGAGCGAAAAAGCGACAAAAATCCACAGGATTTCGTGCAGTGCACGGGTTTCTCGCTGCTAGCATGGTGCGCGATAAGCACACCCCGGCAGCGTCATTCTATTTTGCATGTGACGACTGATCATCGGCCTTTCACCAGTTGTTTCAACGGTGCCTGCAGGGGAGCGTGGCGTCGTGTATCCGCGCGCAAATTTGGTTCAGTCCATTGGAAATGTACAAACGCAGATCATTGCTGCGCACAGCTCACTCGCTGGGCACCACCGGGGATCCCATTCGCGCCATGATCATCGTCGGTTTCGTAAATGTCACGAGGGCCTTCATCCATACCTGCTCGCAGTTGCGATTCATCAAAGTCGATGAGCTCAACGTCTTCCTTTTCGCTGCCGTCGACGCCATCGAGCTCCGGTTCTGCGCACCGTTGGCCGAGTGCCTCTTCAAGTGCTGGTCGATACTTCAGTTCGATAGTACGCGGAAATTCAATCTTGAATTTGACTACAAGGACGCCATGCTGGGTTGGTCTCCGATAAATTGGCATACCTTCTCCGGCAATGGTTTTGAGCGGCATCGATCCATCAATGACCTCACCGGGACGCGACCGCACCACAAGCGTGCGATCATCGAGCGTCCGTATCGTAAAACAGACACCGCATAGTGCCTCGACCAGCTTGATGGGTTGTTCCATCAGCAGCGTGGAGCCTTGGCGCTGAAACACCAGGTGAGATTTCTGCTGCAGAACGACAACGATATCACCAGGCTCCACACCGGGTTCCTCGTCGGCCTCGCCTCTGAGAACAATCTTTTGTCCATGCGACATGCCTTTGTCGATATGAACTTCAATCACGGCGCGGTCTTCAATAACGCGCTCACCCTTGCAGGTTGGGCACTGGTACTTGCGTGGTACGGAACGTCCAGAGCCACTACATTCAGAGCAAACGGACTGAATTTGCTGCACCATTCCCGGAGCAAGCTGCCGTATTCTAACCTCCATTCCGGTGCCCCGGCATCCACTGCAGGTAAATGACACGTTGCGCGGGGCATCTGGACTGGCACCCGAGCCTTTGCACGCAGTGCACACGCGTTTGCGCTGAATCGCGAGTTTTGTCGTTTTGCCGTTATACAAGTCTTCCAGGCTTACACGCAGCGGATGGACAACGTCTTCAGCCTTGCGTGGTCCGCGCGAGCGACCTGCGAGACCACCACCGAATAATGCTTCGAATATGTCCATGGGGTCACGGAAGCCGGGCATACCGCCGCCTTCTTTGAGGCCTTCTTCACCGAGCTCATCGTAAATTCTGCGCTTTTCAGGATCCGAAAGCACCTCATATGCGACTGTTAGCTCTTTAAACTTCTCTTGAGTATCGGCATCAGGATTCTTGTCCGGGTGCAGTCGCAGGGCCATCCGCTTGTACGCTTTCTTGATTTCCTCTGTGGTAGCGTCACGGCTTACCCCGAGCAGTTCGTAGTAAGCGGTGTTATTCACTTGCCCCCTACCGGACAAACGACCAAACATTTTTTAAAGTTTCTTTTCTGTTTCGTTCTTAAGGGCTTGCCACGAAAGTAGCAGCTTTTCTTCAACGAAACGCACTCGAGGGTGTCCTTACGGTAGAAGCCGACAGAACCCAGCAATGTTCGAGCAGCTGTTGCCGCCGCCGCCACGAATATGACCGCCGCCGCCGCCGCCGCTGCTGGCGCCACTGCCACTGAGCACCCACCGGCGCATTCTGGAATCGTCGACGTTTGATGCGCGATGCGACGATCGCAAAGCATTTCAGTGGACTATGGATCATCTTCGAAAGCGGGATACACACTGACTTACGGAAAAGCGTCCATCATGCTGCTGCACCCTATCTCCGATATCCGTTACCTGTTCCCGGGTGTACTGGTTATTCTCGCAGGTTCCACTGTGCGCCTAAGCTGTCTTGAGCACCCGCAATAGCGCCTGTGCCGTTGAAGCAAATGCATCACGGGGACAGAACGGCTTTGACCTACAACTGAGGGCGTCGGCTCAAGGCGTGGTTTGCGCGATACGGGTCCGGAGTACATAATCATGCTGGGGGCCAGCAACCTGCGCAGACTGACCTGCTGCCCGCGGCAGCGCGAAGCGATAGACTAGGAGTCCACTAGAATCAGAGCGACGCTTAGACGCAGCCTAACTGCCCCTAATCCCGGAATAAACTGCGTTCCGGACGAGTTGTTCAGATCTCGGCACGGCACCCGCGAATGGGTGGAACATGAAGCAAGCGCCTGGCGGACTCGTCCGGCCCGCGGGACCTTCCGCCTAGGAGGCAAACTTTCGACAATATGGAAACCTTTTCCCCTGTTTTAAAGTTTACCGTAGAGGGGGAAAGAAATATGTATATACATGCTGGTGTATCGAGAATCTCTGTTCCTTATTCTTAATAGGGCGCTCGATACGCGCACCTGGGAGATCTGGCTGTAACGAGACACGACGCGCATCTCGCCTTTGAAGCGAAACGCGATGCTCATAGTTAGCGTGCTAGTCTATCGTACAAGATGTATTTGCGTTACAGTCGTAGCCAAGTATAGTGTCTCATCTCAGTTTTGTTTCAGCCTTCAAGTGGCTATGTTCAAGTGATCATTACGAGTTTATAACATACGCGTTCAAAGTGGGTTCTTCATCAAAACTAAAGATAGAAAGTTCTGGAAAAGGAAGTAGAGGATCCTGGAGGGTGGCTGTAGCCGGCCGCCGAAAAACAAAACGAAAAACAGTGCCGAGCAAAGAGCAACAGGTGATGACGAAGAAGCAGGAGGGTGAGCCAGACATCAGAAGCTGCCCGAGAGACGACAGTACGACGAGATGGATATGAAAGCGTTTCCTCTACGCCTAATCAAGGATTCCTACGAGCAAAAGTAGCAAGAGGCTATCAGAAACCGTGCCGAGTCGTACTCCAGCAATGTTTGTAACGCATCTTTTCGGACTAATGCATTTGGTTAATGGGATGGAAGAGGACGTGACGGATATCATAGCAGTCGATATTCCGGGTGAAATTTTCAACAAGACCTTTATTCGTCACATGATGCTTGGCACCGGGGAAACGTCGAGGAGAAATGAGCGAGTACACGCCTTACACGAAAATCACGCCGAATACCGCTTCAACGGTACTAGATACAGGGGCGACGCAGATATTTACTGCCACGGGACAATGAAGTACCTCACGAATTTGAAGAACCAATTCACCATGAACATGAAAGGCTTCATGATACGCTCCATCTTTGCGCTGTACCCGGGCCTGTCTCGCAGAGGGACACGGGCCATCATCGACGGCATCGCGAACGATAGTAAGAATGAACAGAAGATCGAATTCGTCGACGATAAGACATCACGCCGGAGAAAGAACGAGGCTTCTGTAATCCGTGCGGCAATTAAAGAGCACCGTGCAGTCTTGGGCCTTGTCAACCCAGCAGAAAAGCTAAGAAATATGAAAAAAGATGATGAAAGATGTTATCCCCTAATCCTGCGCTATTTCGTGTTTCTGGAGCGAGAACTCGAACGCATGCTGGAGATGACGCTGAATGAGGAAGAAAATGAAGAGTCGCAGAAATGGAAGGCTGTCCTAATGGAGAACCGCTTCGATGTCGTTCCGTTATGCAACATCAAGTCACATTTTGTGGCTATAGACTCCAGCGTCCTTCATGGCATGATCAGGGAGATCTGTCCGGAGTTCGATGTTAGCAGGAAGGAGAACTCCAGTGAAAACCGGGAGACGTACTGGAAGAATATACTCGATTTCAAACGTCTCAAAACGAGTAAGCAAAAGGTATTCACTGGGATGATCGAAACCGATGGGGTAACCATTTGTGGACACTATCGGATGTTGATGGCAGATCGTCCTGGTCCGTCTTCGATATCGCCCGTGACGAAGCATGAAATAAAGAAGAAGGTGGATCCTGCGACGCAGCAGATGCAGGAGAACGACTTTCGTTGTCGGACTTGACCCCGGGAACACGAATATCGTTACAATCGCAGGACCCACGCGAGAGGAAGATGGTATCGAAGGCAAGCTGCGTCAGAAAGACATACGGCTTTGGAAGTTCTCAAGAGCTGGGTACTGCCGAGAGTTTGGGTTAATGAATCCAAGGATATAGAATGAGAAGCGGAACGCAGGAGTGAAGAAGCACCTAGAAGCGATCGGTAGCATAGCGAGCCGCGAAGCAAACTGTCAAGCTTTTCCGTATTTGATAGAAACTCAAGCTGCTCATCAGGAGAAGCAGTGGAAAGAGTATACAAAGCCCCGGTGGGTTCGTCAGCGTATGAACTTGTACGGAGGGAGACAGCGTACATTCACCAACTCCTTCAATGATTGTACGCCCTCAAGAAGGACACGAGTCAAAGGCTCGTAGTGGCTAGCGGAGCAGGGCGCTGGGCGTCCAGAAAATGGGAGCATACAGGCTCCATCGACAAGAGCGTACAAGGAGTGCGCAGAGCGTTTTGTCACTGTATTGGTGGATGAGTTCCGAACGGCCTACGTGCATCATGAACGGGGGTTTACACTCCTGCCAGTCGAGATGGATGGTGCCAACCGAACGCTGAGCATATAGAAAAGTACGGAGAGCGGACAGAGCACAAAATGACACAGTGAGCGCGAGTTCGAGGACTCCTTGCACTGGTGAGTACAAGCGGTGGCATGGAACGCATGCAGTTTGTGGACCTGGACTTCAACGCTGGTATTGATATCAGGGGATATGAGGTGCTGGCGCGGAGACCCGAGGAGCTGACACGAGCGAACTTTGTGGGCAGCTTCTCAGGGTCGAAGCGCACAAGGAGAAACTGAAGCTTACAGCAATCGGCCGGTCGAAAAAGGCTGGGAGGCGTCTGCAGGTCGGTGTATATAAATACACGCGACAGACGTACGGTACTAAAACACGTCGATTAATGCCTGTACGCCCGGTGTACGCATTGAGGGGGCTCTTCGTTCGTTTGACGGAACGTTCGCATTGAAAAGGAATTCCCGCTTGTGCGCTTGCTATCGGCGCTCGGAGAGTTCAGCCGGGAATGCGTGCTGCAGAAGCGCGCGCAAAAAGTTCATAATGCATATAGGAACAAAACTGCCCACAATGTGTGTTGATAAGAGGTAAACATGATAACATGGGTCATGCTGGTGAGTTCGAGACGCTTTCTCTGGGACACGGGATAGGTGATTCGCAGCGTTGCAGAGTATGGTTGTCTTGTAAGTAACAGAGTTCTTCAGTGGCTGTTGGAGCGCTGCATCCACTGCAGACTGCAATCTCACCCGATCGCCTGCTTGGGAAAGGCCGACTTGTTTCCATGTTTTTCAAATTTTCCAAAAGACTTGTGAAACGTTGTCATGTCGATTCGTCATAAAACCGGTAAAAATCAAACAGTAAGTTGGAGGTACAGGTCGCGAACCCAACGAGCTGGCACGACGTTGCAACGATGTGTAAGCACGCGTTGAGCGGTTACCTCTTGCCTCTACGGTTTTTTGGCAATGATTTCCGGTGCAATGGTCAACGAGTGCTCGTTCCATGTAAACATTGCTTATCCTGCCTGGTGGATAGCAACATCATGAAGCCAGCATATTCTAGGTGCAGGCGCGGGTACCTGCCGAAAAATGACGCTAGAGTCAGATGAGTGTCCCTAGGTGTCAATGCAGCAGGCCGCTAAAGCATTTCGTTTCGCTTGGTCTTCGAGAAAGAGACGCAGGGCATGTCCATCTGCATGACCAGCGGTTGCGATTGCATGCACCGGAGGTTGCATCCACAGGTCAATACTCAAATCCAGGAGCAGCAGCTTCCGAATGGTGGATGAAAAACGCCAAAGTCAATGCCAGAGACGCGCTGAAAACCGTGTTGATGGACGGGATGTGTACACGTGATCTCAGATCTCGATCAGGTTCCACGAAATGCTCCGTTCCTGTTTTTGTGTCGATTTCGCCCCAAAACCTGCATCCGAACCATGTATACAGTGCACAGAATGAGGGCAATCATGTTTAGCTGCTGCGCGTAACGTCCAAACCGCTGCCCAAGATGCCTGTGAAAACTGCTTCACGCTAGTTTTTCGTTCCCTGGCGCCGCAGATAACGAGCAAGACGGTAGAATACTCGAGTTCCACGAGTGGTTGAACCAATGCGCCTGCCCTGGCGTTTGCGATCGACCAGTATCCCTCGGGAATGCGCTTGAGGCGGCTTAAGTTCGCTCCTTTTCACTTGCACATTCTTGCATTTCGTTGCGATCGGTTGCGTCGAGTTGTGAGCACATTTGCCGAATATAATCCGTACTGCGTCTGCAGCTTGTGCATTTGCTACCTGCTCGTCCAATGTCACCACATTAGCCAGGTTCCGTGCGGTCACGTCGGAGAATCCCCAGCTCGCTGGACGGACAGAAAGCCCGGCGCCGCTCTCTCTCGTAGTTTGTTCCTCATCTCGCCATCTTTTCAATACGTTTCAGCGGCAAATGTACGGCATAGATGAGGCATCACACGACAACAGTCTCAAAGTTTGAATCAACGGTACGCTTTAAAGATGTAGAGCACGATGTGTTCAAGATTTATCAGCTTTCGTCGACCGCATTTGTTTCTATTCATGTATCACATTGCGGAAAACAGGTCGTTTTCGTTTTTAAAAGAATTCAGAGCGGCAAGCAGCCTCGAAAGTGCCAGGGTCTGGCGCCGCCTTCTCCGCTGCTGAGTAAGCAAGAGCGTTTGCACCTGTCATCACGCTCCAGAACGAACACTTACGTGTCAGGCGTGCCTTTCGGTCTCGCGACGGCATCTTGACCTTTCTCGCGTACTTTGATCATCAAGCGCTTCGGAGGCGGTCAGCGCGCTTTCATAGGGCACGGCCGTACGCAGGTTCATGAGTCGGGCGATGTGGAGACCAACCCGCATCTCATTTAAACAGTTTGCGTCTAAGGAGGGTGCGGTCGAACCTCGTGGTGCGCTTCACCGGTATATACCGCCACAGCACTGCCATCGAGCTGCCCATAAGCGCCATCCACACCACGCTCACCGCTGAGGGCACCCGAACAGCAAATTCTTTGAAATGGAGTTTCGCGAGCAGAAACCCAAAGGCAGAGCTCTTCATCGCAGTTTCGATAGCAATTGTTCGACAAACGACTTCATTGTACCCGAGAAAACGGGGGATAAAGTAACCAAGGCCACCGCCGAGTAAGTGCAGTAGAAATACAGGGATCTGGAGCGAGAGGCCCGCTGCGAGAATAGGTTGAGCCACCTGTGCAACTGCACTGCCTACCAGAAGACACGTTGAAATCACGCCTATCAAGGGAGAGAAAGGTAAAATCCGCTGTACAATGCGATTCGCATAGCGATTCAATAGCATGCCCGTAGCGATCGGAGCAAGCACCACCTGCAGCGTAGAGAGGGCGATCCCCAGGGCATCCACGGAAACGACGGCACCGATGAGGACCTTGCAAAGGAACGGTGTCATGAAGATGGCACCTATCGTGGAGCACGTTGTCATCATCACGCTAAGCGCGACATTTCCATTAGCAATATAGGTGCAGAGATTGCTCGCTTGGCCACCATTGATGGAACCGACGAGCACAAGGCCGGCGATTAGCTCCGGGGAGAGCCCCATCAAGTGCCCTAGCAGCAGCGCCAGTAAAGGCATAAGGGCGTAGCATCCAAGGAAGCCGACGCCGATCGCACCAGGGCGTCGGAGGACTCGAGCAAAGTCACGCGGCGTCAACGTAATGCCCATGGAAAGCATGAGTATGGCGAGGCCTAGCGTAAAATACGAAGTAGACACCCAGAGGAAAGTCTCTGGGCGCCGCAGAGCAATGACAGCTGAAATGAGCGTCCAGAGAGGAAAAAGATTTGTCGCCAGCGTCGAGTACCGAACAAAGCGCTCCCATAGCGACGCGCGCACCGGACTGGAGCTTTCCAGTGTTGTTGAGGGCGCGAGTACGCTACCACCGGCAGCCGATCCGAGCGGTGACCCCGCCGCACCAGACCCTGATAGAGAGGATTTCGCCTGGAGCTTTTGCATGTCGTCTCGATCACTGCTACCAAACTGACATCCACGCAGTCGCAGAGGAGCCGGCAGCGCTGCGACTGGTTGCTGCCGCGGGACGCCCTGCCGCAGCGACTTGCCCACTGGGTTGGTGCGGCCTGACCATCGAGTCGCGGGTGACCAAATCCTAGAGTAGCCAGCACAAGTTGTTAAGAAACTTAACTCACCTAAATGTAAGCTGTAGCGTGGCATCGCTACCAAACCGAACCAACGTCAAGGTAGTGTACCTTTCGTACCTGCGTCAGGCGTTCCGGGCACTTGAAGCGATGCCGCCGGCGCAGGCGCAGCACCGCTTGTGTCCATTTTTGTATCCAAACACCGTTGTTCGGTACGGCAGTTGCGTACTCGCTGAAGCTACGTATGGAGTCAGGTGCACCGAACCAGACTCCCTAGTACAAGGGATTTCTATAGAAGATCAGGGAAGAGACCCCGGAACTTGTAGAGATCAGCTCAGATTCAAATGGCCTCGGAGGAAATTTGTCGTCGACGACAGAGGTCAGAGCGCTGTGGCGACAGAGGCATTGCGGGCGCTTGACCTACAGTGGGCGCCTCCTGCGACGCAACCAGCGTTGGCGCTGCTGTTGCCCTCCAGATAAAGACCGGTTTTGGATTGCCCTTGCGGGCGTTGGCTTGGCGCAAAGTTTATCCGACGCGGACCGAAGTCTCGTCGTCGGTTTGGGCTCTAAAATGGATGCGCAGGCGAGCCTGCTGCCGGGAGCGGTGCTGGATGGCAAGCTGAAGGAGCTCGGCAGCCAAAGCGAAGCCTCGACGTAGGCCGCGCTAGCCTGCATCGTTCCAAAAGAACGGTGCCGTGGTCGACCTGCACCTGCCTCGCCTCAGCATCTACCGTCACTGAGACGGTGCGTCTGGCGCGAATGCCTCCATTAGGGCGCGGACGCGTTCAGCATCGACACCGACCGCACGGCGTTCCTCCACGGAGTAGTGGCGATGGAGGACAGCAACAAATTCGCTTAGCACTTCTTGTACGTTTTCCCGCAAGATCTCGGTCAGGACTCGACTTCCATGTGGTCCAAAGAGACGCTGCCAAAAATCCAGGATTTGCCGTAAAGCAACAGGTTGCGTTTCGAGGTTCGGATCGGTGGGGACGCGGTCAAAACGCAGCAGAACGGTAGCCCAGATCTCTCGAACGCAATCGACCGTTGCAGTAGTGCCAGCTTCTCCCTTCAGAGCGGCAACATTGCTGGATGCCGCCACCTCAGCGAGAAAAACAAGTAGAGGCTGTAAAAGTTCTCGAAGTGCACGAAATACCACAGCTTCGTATGCAGCTCGGAGCTCGTCTCTTAAAGTTTCCTTCGAGTTGAGGTCCATACGTTTTGGAATGAGGTCTCGCACAGAGCCGAACAGATGACGAAGACTCACCTGACCTCGAATGATACGGGAAACCCCTTCGCGGAATTCGTCAAACGATAAATATCGGAGCTGTCGCTCTTGATCCACGATATCGAGTTGCTCAAAGAGCATAAGATTTTGGTGCAAAATCAGCAGTTGCTTGAGATAGAAAAGCTCCGCACTGTCACTGGTGGCGGCATGCGGATCCAGACGAGGCGAACTCAGCGGGCTGCGTTGGACACTGCCCTGTGTTTGACCAGGCGCCGAGGCTTTTCGCAAACTCGCTAGCGCTAACACGGAACTCTTGTCGGGTTCAAGGCTCTCTCTAGAAGCCGGCGGCTCTAGCAATGCAAGCCTCCTAGCTGCCGTTTGCAGATTTCGAATACAAGCTTCGATGGCCTCTCGGGAGAGACCCGCGAACACCAGGGCGTCAATGCGACCATGGAGAAGTGCCAAAACCTGAAGCGTAAGCAGTGTTGCTCGATAGACCGCCGACGACGGTGTACTAGTCACTGGCTGCGTGTTAGGGCCCTCCAGTGACGACTGCTGTGGCCCATGTCCCCGATTAGGACGTTGGAAATGAGCGTAGAGAGCCTGCAGGTCTCCGTCTGATGGCTGAAAACGGAGAATTTGATCACGAATGAATAACTGCGCTCGATAGATTGTGCGCTCACGGGTGTCCGCCAATAACGAAGTAACCGGCTCTGTAAAGCATGACGCAACCAGATCTGAAGTCGAACGCGAAAGCTCAGTTTCCATCGCTTCTTTCTGCAGAAAATCAATGCATCGAACGAGCGCGTCAAGATCACTTTCCTGCAGCACTCGCGGCAGAATGTAGATCGAGATAAGGTCAGCGATTGATCGCAGCCACTGACGGAGCGCAGATAAGGGTTGCGCTTTTGCGCCAAGAGATACACGAAGCAGCATATCCTGGGTAGTCTCGGATGAGGGCAGCATCAGAGCCTGAAAGAGCTGGAGCTCCATGGTACAAACTTTAAGCAGCATCGTCGTTGTCGAACGTGCTGCGAGATCCAGCTCTTCAGCGCTTGCAGCAAGTCGTGCCTGCTCTTGGGCCAGCGGAAGCACGAGTCGTCGTCGTTGCTCCACAAAAAGCATCTCGCATTTTGCGAAGAACTGCATGGTCTCAGGAGAATCGGCGGGTGCCAGGTTACAGATGGCATCCATGAACTGGCGAGTCTGCTTGCTTAGCTGCCGGAAGCGAAGGTTGACGATTGCATCTTCGCGATCAGGAGCTTGTAGCCGTCGCTGGTCGGCAGGTAATCGGGAAAGCTCCATAGCAAGGCCTGACGTTAGGTGTCTCACCAGGACTCCAAGATGCGAACAAGTGAGCTCTCGCGCTCGCTGCAGGATTTTTTCGAGCCGGTCATGTTCCGTGGCGCTCCAAACGCTGTTGCTGCTGTTGCTGCTCCCGTGTGCTGCAGCCAGTTCCGCTGAGTGTGCGAGAGCACCGCTGTGCTGCATACGCTCCTGGCACATACCCAACGCAACGAGCACGTCGTGAATATCGTTACCTACACCGTCCGCATCCAACGAAGAGGTTTGAAGCGAGGCCATCTCGACCGTATCCAGCTTCTGACTTAAGCGCTCCAATTCTTCCCATAACTCCAAGCGCTCACGCATGCTTTGTGCTTTTCGTTCCAGCACCGTCTTCTTTGTGTACGCGTCCTTGAGTGTAGCTCGAAACATCGACAGATCTTTTTGTGCTTGCGTGCAGCGAGTCTCCATTTCCTCAAGAGTGGTTAGGAAACTTTGTACTTGCTCGAGGGCGTTCCGCACTCTCTCCAGATCCACTTCTATGTCGTGCTGAATGCGTTCGAGAGCGCTGCGTCGTACGTCCTCTAGCTGTAGATCAATCACGTCGAGTTCGGTGCCGAGAGCCGATTCTTGTTCAGGCGTAAAGTCTCCGGATGTATCCGCTCGGAAAACGCTTGATTCCTGATCATCTTCTGCGACTGTTTCGAAGAAATCGGCCCTGCTGAAGAGCTCACGCGCCCTCAGGAACAGTTGCTCTTGAGTCTCGCGTAGTGCGGGGTCCCCGTCGTAGACGGCATCAAGAGACTCCCACCGCGCGAAGGTATCCTCTGCAACTTTCATACAAGCAGCAAGCGGTGGAAAAGTTTCTCCTAACCTTGAAACGCGAAGGAACTGAAATATTGGCAACGAAGCACAGGCTCACCGTGAAAGAAGCACCGGGTTTCGCACGAGCGACGTGGTCCTTACCCGCGTCGGATTGAAATGCATCACTAAACTGCTCGTTCCGTTCCAGATTTGCGTTTTTTCTCCGAATTTTTTTTATAGATCTATAGCATATACACTCGAAGTGCAGCAATTGGGACTTGCGAACTTCCACGTCGATTTAGAATTCGCGGTCGTCTTTGCATGGTGGCAGCTTCGATTCTTTGCCTTTGGAATTCGGTACGTCCCAGGAATCAAGATGATTTGTGACTCCCTCAAGGAAGGATGCGTGAAATAACCGATATCATCATCAATGCATGCGTGAACGTCTCCGCTAATCTCCTTTCTTTACGCGTAGCACGCCCAAATCCTGAATTCTAAAGCTTATGCATTTTTCTGTTTCAGGGCAAATAATGAGTGCTGCAATTCGTGCCGCTCCATGTGCAAAGAAAAACGCCCAAAGTCCTCACTTGATTACTTGTTCATAATCACATACTAAAAGTTAACTGAGCTTATTAAGTCAAAGAGTCGATACCATTCAAAAGACAAATCCTCTTCTCTTCGCGCCCATTAAAGAAACGGTATTCGGTATCAGCGTGATATCCCTCATCGGATAGGCCCCAGAGGATCCCGCCCTGTCTGTTTCCATGGAAAAAATCATGAACTCGGTCTCCAGTCATCCCAGCGTTCGCCTTCAGTGGCGACCGCGTCACTACTTCGAAAGAAGGGAGCTTAGATGGACCGAAACTTCGCGACATGATCTCCAGCCTGGATTTTCATTCCGGTACATGTTTCAGTATGGACAGCATCGCGCTCCATGAATCCTCTGTCGAATGGGGCAGCGTGCGCCTCCACCTGCAGCAGACAAAGCAGCCGCCGGGGCCAACTTCCAGACGATGCCCGTAATCGTAGGGTACGGCACTGGGCGCGGAAGCGGAGCAGCATATCCTGGGAAGCCTTCTGTGCCTGTCAGGGGCATGCACCGATCCATGAAGCAGGCGTTCGCATACCACAGGCCGGAGCCCTGATGAGGCGGTATGGTGGACGTACGGGCGCACCTGATTACGCTCAAGTGTCATCGCTGCGATGGACGCACCGAGGCTATATGGAAAGAAGATGGAAACTGCAAGAGCAGCTTGCATCGCAACTACCGTCTGTGTATGCACCGTTTCGACTCCAGTCTGAAGCGGCGAAATCGGGGCTTAAATTTGCCAAAAACATCCTTCCGTTGCTGACAAGAGAGCTGGAGTGAAAGGAGAGATCAGCGTGTTTGAAGCCAAAGATAAAAGGAGCAGGATGCAGTCGCAGAAAAGTCCTGCAACGGCTGGTGTTGATGACAATTGGACGAGGCCCAAACTCTAACATATACATCTGAGTTAGAGAACTTCCATTCCATTCTGACACGATTCTATGAACGGTACGCGCTCTGTGGTATTTCGGTTTGCTCAGCGCTGTGGACCTCCGGAAATACCCACGCATGGGGTCTAAATTGGCAAACATTGTATTTCTAGGATTCATGCACCGTCCGGACCCGTGTCCGACGACTGCTGCGGAGGCCGGCAAAATGTCGCTCTCTACTGGAAGCGGTTTCCCCCAGATCGACGGACACACGATGAACATGACGATGCCAGGTTACAGTCAATGCGCGTGCGTTTCCGAAGCGGCTAAGAAATGTGCTCGAAAAGCGCGCATTCCGAGATGTTCAGTCATCTATACATTCAGAGATCAAATACTTCAAAAGGCGGAGACTCCCAAACCTCAAATGGTCGTACATACGGTGCTGCAACAAGCAGCCGATTCATATCGAGTGCCATGAGGGTCTTATTCACTGCTTTTTCGGAAGCAGCTACGTTCAGAAGCAGATGCGCCAAAGTGCTTCGATGTATGGTTCCAAAACCGACCTTGCTTTCACTGACAATAGCACGGCTGTCGGCGTCACCATGCTCGAGCGCGCCGGGGCGCACAATCGTATACGGCAGACCACTCTCACGGACATACTGTTCGACTCGAGATAGTTCCAGGAGAAGCGGCCTTAGTACATCAAATGCCTGCGACGGTATAGCGTCTTCAGAGTCACCGCAACCGAGTAAAGTCACGAGAACCAGTCGCGTTTTCGATCGGGGCTCGTTCGTCTCCCCTTGCGCTCGTAGAAGGTCGATCACGACCTGGTTTTCGCGAAAGATGCTTCGTCTCCTCAGTCCTAGATCTTCATCGTTTATCGAAAAGAGCGTTCTCGGGTTGTAGTGTTCCAGATCTGTTGCAGCGCACTCCAGAAAATCTACACCTGGACCCGGAAAGTGCAAACCAGCTCCAGCGCTGTGGCTCTCTACCGGGTCACGCGCACCGATAACACCGATAGCATCTGGCCGAAGAGATGGATCAGGTGTACGGGTCAATGCACCGACGAGCTCTTGACCAAGCGGCGAATTCGCGCCTGTGACGCAAACTCGTCCGAGTTTGCTGCGCGACTGTTGCATAGACAAACGTTGCTGGCGAGCCCGTAGCTCTCTTCGAATGCCTAGCGAATCTCGCTCTTCCAAAGCCCTAGAGATACACGGCAAAAACGCATAATGCTCTGTTCTCAACATAGGTAACGAACAAGCACAGGAACGGGAGTTGCACTTCAATGAGCTCCGCAGCGCTTGCGCGTGAGATTCTCACGCGTAGCGACTTCCAGGCGGTGCGCGCTGAGAAAGACCCGCTGATCGGCACCGGCAATGCAGACACAGAAGGCAGCGTTCTCGCTGCGAGACTCGTTCGAACA
>Ga0078972_1007869_pt1 | contig 23110 bp, 20 predicted proteins | sample YelNatPaOPGAMG01_FD_67568 | JGI IMG/M metagenome (GOLD analysis project Ga0078972, IMG submission 67568) | Hot spring thermophilic microbial communities from Obsidian Pool, Yellowstone National Park, USA - OP-RAMG-01 (SPADES assembly) (version 2) | ecosystem: Environmental > Aquatic > Thermal...
GCCGATCGGCCGGCCTGCCTCGATGTGGCCGCGCCATTCGGCCGCGCGCTCCGCCGAGATCATCTCATCAACCGGCACGTCCACGAAGCGTGGGTCGCCCAGGTGCGGGTTGCGGTCGGCGAAGGCCGCTTTCATCGCCATGGCGACATGGTAGATGTACTCGGGTGAGTTGTGCCCCATGGCAGCCAAATCCCAGCCTTCCAGTATCTTCAGGATGGCCAGGAGTGTGGGACCCCCGTGAGGGGCGGGCGACGTGGCCACGGTATAGCCACGGTACGTGCCCACCAGCGGCTCCACGGCCGGCAGCTGGTATCCTTCCAGGTCGGCGGCGGTGACCAGGCTACCGTTCGCCTCCAGGTCCGTCGCCATGCGTTTGGCCAGTTCCCCGTGGTAGAAGTCCTGCGGGCCGCGCTCAGCGAGGTGCTTTAGCGTACGAGCCAGGTCGGGGTTACGGAAGTGCTCGCCGGCCGCATAGGGCTCGCCCCCGGGCTTGAGGTAGATCCGGCTCGCCTCCGGGTTGGCGCGCACCATGTCCAGCCAGGTGGTGGCCTCCGGACGGTGGGACAGCTGGCACCATTCGCTTGCCAGGTGGCTATCCACGACGAAACCGCCCTCCGCGAGTTCACGAGCAGGGGCGATGGCTTCCTCCCAGGAGATGCTGCCCCAGCGCTCGAGCATCGTCGCGTAGCCGAGGACGGCGCCAGGGGTGCAGATGGAGGTGTAGCCAATCTCATTCACCTTGCCCCGGAGCAGGTAACCCCAGCCCGAGGGATTGGGCCCGATCACGCGGTCCTGCCACATATCGGCTGTAGCGCGCGAGCCCGCCAGGGCGGGCGCGTCCAGGGCCAGAGCCTGGCCGCCGTCTTCGCTGCCATTGTGATAGGTGAGTAGAGCGTAGCCGCCTACCCCGCACATCTGCGGGCTGAGGACCCCCTGGACAAAGGCACAGGTGATGGCGGCATCCATGGCGTTGCCGCCGCGCCTGAGCACCTCGGCGCCGGCCTCCACCGCCAACGGCTGCGGCGCCACGATCATGCTTCGCCCCGACATTCCCTTGTTGCTCGCTTTAACCATAGCCTCACCTCTTCTGCACCTGGCCCGCTCGCCAAAGCAAGGGGGACGCAACTCAAAACCGAAATGACGTTATGAAGGACACTGTCGTTCCTGTCCAGCTCCGGACCCCTAAAGTACCGGTCGCACATCACGCACCGGAACTCAAGGTGCAGACCGCTCCGTGGAGCCGCGGCCCTTGGCGTACTGCGGTACGCACGACACGCCATCCACCATCATACGACGTAGTATAGGGGGTAGGTCAGCGAAGCTGACAAATTCCCGTCGTTCTCGCACCTGACGACGCCGGCCCTCACGGGGATCGTCCAGTCGCCTCCTTGCCGGCCCCTAATCTCCCGATGGCGGAAACTCCACCCTCTGCACCTGGCCGCTCTCGCCATCCACGAGCAGCAGGCAGTGCCGCAGAAGCTCGCCCTTCCCGGTGATCAGTTTCACCGTCTCCTGCACCTGCAAAGCGGCGACGAGCATCGGCGTCGCCGCCGGCGTGCCGGCGCTGGCCTCAAACCCATGCTCAGGCGCTTGGCCCTCGGGGTACAGCCAGTACAAACCCCGGTCGCCGGGCAGGACGGTCATGCACTGCCCGAGGAAGCCGGCGATCGCCCCGTGCACCAGGGGCTTGCCCATCGCAGCCGCTGCATCCTGGAGTAACAACCTGTCCGGGATATTGTCCAGCGCATCCACGATGACGTCGGCGCCGCGCAGGAGGCTCATGGCGCTGCTGCGCTCCAGGCGCGCGATCACAGCCGTGACCTCGACGGCGCCATTGATGGCGGCGACCCGCTCCGCCGCCAATTCCGCCTTGGGCCGGCCAAGGGCGGCCTCGCTGCTGAGCATCTGCCGGTTGAGGTTATGCTCCTCAAAGCGATCAGCGTCTACGGCGATGATGCGGCCTGCTCCGGAGCGAGCCAGCGCCTCGACATTGTAGCCGCCTAACCCTCCCAGCCCAACCACAGCCACGCAGGAGCGCAGCAAGGCAAGTTGGCCGCTCAGCCCCAGCGTTCCCAGGTTGCGCACATAGCGCAGGGGCATGAGGCCCGCTGCGAGCGCCGCCGCTTGCACCTCCCGCCGCTTGAGGCCGAAACGCCGGCTGAGGGCGATCTCGTCCTGAAGCGCCAGCACCGGCGTGCCCCGGTAGTCGGCAGCAGCGGCGCGCAGAGCCGTCTCAAGTCCCTCCATCTCATCCTCCCTCACGGCCACTACTGGCCGCCGGCCCCAAGACCGCCGCCGGCTCCAGAGCCACCAGACCATGCCGTCCCATGGCAGTCTGCCGCCTCCCCGCCCCCCATCGCGTTCAGGCGGAACAGGTGAAGACCCTCTCGATCGGCCCACCGCCCAGGCACCGCTCGCCGCCGCTATCCTCGCTGTAGAAGACGGCGTACTGGCCGGGCGTGATGTCGCGCAGAGGGCGGTCGAAGCTCACCTCAGCACCGCCGTCGGCCAGGACGCGAACAGTAGCCAGCACCGGCTGGGCGCGGTAGCGGATCTGCACCTCGGCACGGAAGCTGCCCGCAGGCGTTGCCCCCGCAACCCAGTGCACCGGCCTGGCCAGGAGCCCATTCTGGCCCAACTCGCCCGCCGTGCCCACCACCAGGGCGTTGCGCTCGGGCAGCATGGCCAACACATAGAGTGGCTCGGGCCAGGCGATGCCAAGGCCGCTGCGCTGGCCGATGGTGTAGCAGGCCAGCCCCTTGTGCCGGCCGATTTCGCGGCCGCTGCGATCCAGGATCGGGCCGGGCTCCATCGTTTGCGGCGCCCACTGGCTCAGGAAGCGACGGTAGTCGCCGTCGGCCACGAAACACAGGTCCTGGCTCTCTTGCCGTGCGGCGCTGGGCAGGCCACGTTCAGCGGCCAGAGCGCGCACCTGCCCTTTGGTCAACTCGCCTAGCGGGAAGAGGACATGGCGCAACTGCTCCTGGCCAAGCATGTGCAGGACGTAGGATTGGTCCTTCGCACGGTCCCGGCCCCGCCACAGTTGCCAGTCGCCCTTCTCGCTCTGAAATGCGCGGGCGTAATGCCCGGTGGCCAGGTACGAAGCGCCGAGGGCACGGGCATAGTCCAGCAGGTAACCGAACCGGACGGCGCGGTTGCAGGCGACGCATGGATTGGGCGTTCGCCCGGCGGCATACTCACGAATGAAATAGTCCACCACAAGCTGGCGGAAACGCTCTTCGGCGTTCACCAGATAGAAGGGGATGCCCAGGCGCGCTGCCACTGCCCGGGCGCTGTCCACCGCCTCGAACGAGCAGCACTTGTTGCTGCTCGCCACACCCGGCTCAAGCTCCGCCCAAAGGCGCAGCATGATCCCGACCACCTCGTAGCCCTGATCGAGCAGCAGGGCAGCAGCGACAGAGCTATCCACGCCGCCGCTCATGGCTACAACCACGCGCTCGCTCACGGCGCTATGATCCGGCGTCCCCGGCGGCGCACTTCAGCCCGAGGCCGCCTGCTGATCGAGCGACCTTCGGCTTCAGCAGCCCGGCCCTCCCGCCTGCCCCCTGAGGCGCAGAGCATCGTCGCGCAGGTCCGCCAACGTGACGCTATCGAGGGTGGCATTCACAGCATCCGACAGCTTCTGCCATAGTTGGTGGGCGGCGCAGTCCGCCACTCGCCTGCAGACCGACGGTCCCTCCAGACAGGGGACGAGTACAAGCGACTCCTCGGCAGCGCGCACGATCTCGCCGGCGCCAATCTCCGCCGGCGCCCTGGTGAGTTGGTAGCCTCCATAGGGGCCTTTGGTGGCCGTGATCAGCCTGGCCTTGTTCAGGCGGCGCAGTATCTGAGACAGGTACAGCGGCGAGATGCCAAGGCGCTCCGCCATTTCATCCCGCGTGACCCAACCCTGCTCGCCGTGCAGGGCCAGGTCCACCATTGCACATAAGGCATGGTGCCCTTTGGTCGAAATCCGCATGCTACACTCCGGATGAGGTAAAGCGAAATACCCTCAGCGGTATTATACCATTGTACTCACTAATGGCCAGGATCAGGGGTCGGCGCGGATCGCGACCAGGCTCCAGGCCGCTGCCGCCACCGGCACATTGACGGTTCCATCGAGGGATGGATAATAGCCAGCACCGTTACGCCGGCACAAGCCGCGGGCCAAACCCGCTCTTGCCACCCATTACGACCGCCGTCAACAGCTTAGCGTTAGGAATAGAAGCATGGTCCAGAATAGTGACGACGCCACAGCCCACAGCCTGTCCCTGCCCGAGGCCAGGCTCCGCCCACCCCGAGCGCGGGCGCAGGGGCTCGTGCATGCCTGCCTGGCCGTCGCCTTGGCTGCCTTTGTCGCCCTGGCCTATCTTGCCAGCCTGCGTCCTTACTTCCCCTGGGATGTGGCAATCGCCCAGGCGCTACAGTCCTATCAGGTGGCCTGGTTCGCGGCGCTGATGCGGGGGCTAAGCTGGCTCGGGTTCGCTCCCCAGGTGATCATCATCAGCGCCGCCGTCGTTCTGCTGCTTCTACTGGCCGGATATCGCTGGGAGGGGCTGGTGGCGGCCATTGCGGCAAGCGGCACGATGGCCCTTAACGAGGCGGTGAAGGACCTGGTGCGCCGGCCACGGCCGGAGCCAGCCCTGGTACACGTGCTCAGGTCTCTGGGCAGCTATTCCTTCCCCAGCGGCCATGTGATGTTCTTCATCGGTTTCTTCGGATTCCTCTTCTTCCTGGCCCTGGCTATCCTGCGCCCTGGCTGGTTGCGCCGGCTCATGCTCGCCTTCCTTGGCGGGCTGGTGCTGCTGATTGGCCCATCGCGCGTCTACGTCGGTGAGCACTGGCCGAGCGACGTCCTCGGCGCCTACCTTCTGGGCGGCATCGCCCTCTGGCTGGCCATCCGTCTCTATCGCTCGCGCCGCCCTCGTGCTGAGACGGACCGCCGTCTGAGAGGGGAATAGAGTACCGGTCGCATATCACGCACCGGACTTCAATGCCCAGGCCAGCCCGTGCAGCCGCAACCTTCGGCGTAGTGCGGTACGCACGACACGCCATCCAGCGTCATACGACGTGGTATGGGGGGTAGGTCAGCGAAGCTGACACATTCCCGTCGTTCGCGGGCCTGACGACGCCCACAAGGGGCCATACTACACCCCAGTCGAGGCCGTCGAGGCCGCCGACGCCGTCGAGACCGTCGACGCCGTCGAGGCCGTCGACGCCGGATCGTGTCCGCGACGGTAAGCCGCTGTGGACGGTTACACTACTAGACCGATGCTGTAGTGCAGCCGGGCGGCCAGAGCGTCCTCTGGCAACGGCGATGGTTCGAGCGCATGTCGGTGCAGCAGTTGTAGGAAAGCTCAGTATCGTTCTCTCACTTCTCTTATATACCCCTGGCAGGCAGCATCGTATAATGATTCAGAAGTGTTGAAGATGGTCACTGCTCCTCGCGTGCAGGCATTCACAGAGGGCTCTGCTGGCGGCGCCGTTGCCGCGCCCGCCAATGCCTGGCTTCCCCATCCCGCCACCGGGCCCCGCTCCGCTCACCGTGCCAGGGTCCTGGTGCTGGATAGCGACGAGATCGTGCTGCGCGTCACCGAGCGGATGCTCGCCAGGCTGGGCTATGACCCTGTGGCCACAACCCGGGCGGCCGTGGCAGCCCAACTCTATGAACAGGCAGCTGCCGCCGGCCAGCCCTTCGCCTTGATCCTGATTGACCCCGCCGCCTGCCGGGGCCCAACTGCCCTGGAGTTGCTGGCCCGCCTCAGGCAGGTGGACCCCGGCTTGCGTGCCATCCTTTCCGGCAGCTACTGCAGTTGCCCGCCCACGGCCGAGTATGCCCGCTATGGCTTCGCCGCTGCCTTGCCGAAGCCCTTCACCCTGGACGAACTCGGCCAGGTCCTCATGCTCGCCAGCGGCGCTCGCAACTAGGCCAGGGCGAAAGCGGAGCCCATCCGGTGCCCTTGCGTTTAGAATCGTAGGGAAAGCGTCATGCAAGCAGCCACGGAACGGCTAGACTGGTGATAGTCAACCTCCTCCTCTCCTCCTCCTGGCTATGGGCGGGAAGCCTGGGGCTGAGCTTCCCGCCCAAGAGCAAGCAGACGCAGCGGACACAGATGAACGCCGGTTCGCCCAGCCTTGCTCTCATGCCAAGAGGAAAACTCCGCCCCTGATCGGCGCCCATCGCTGGCCATCCGCGTCCATCCCGGTTCCCTTCCCCCGGGGTCGCCTGGCCGGCCGGGCGTGAGCGCCGGTTCTCGCCGGCGAGGTGCCCCTCAAAGGCCATTTGCGCGTAAGTGCTCTCAAGTTCTATGCTGTTAATATAGAAATGTGGGGATGAGGCTCCCCGGACTTCTAGAGAGCCGAAACGTCGCGAGACTGATAGCCTCTACCGGATAGATGGCTGGTAGAGGCTTTTGTTTCGCGTTTCGCACGCCCCTCGCGGGCGCTTCAGGCAAGATCGCCGATGTAGCCAGCCAGGAGGAGATCGTCCGTGGCTGCAAGTGATGACGCAGGTTCGAGCGCGGGCTCCAGCCCCGAGTTCATGGCCGACCTGCTGAACCCCTATCAGCGGAATTCGGCGTTCGCGGTGCTGCGCGCCTACGAGCACGACCTGCGCCAGGTGCAGACGTGGCTACTGACTCAGCCCGTCTCCGGCATTCTCTACCGGCAAGTGCTGCATCTGAGCGAGGAGGAGCGGCGCCAGGCTCTGGCTTATATAGCCGAAGCGCTCGCCCATGTCGCTGAAATGGCGCAGGCTCTCGGCCTCGAGCCCATGGAGGAGGACTTGGGCGCTGCCGCCGCAGGTAGCCTCATCGTAGATTGGGCCAACCTCGAAGACCTGCGCTCAGACAAACTGCGCGCCTACGGCGCCGTTGACCCTCATCTCCGCAGCATGCTGGACCCGTTCGTCCGCCGTCTGGCGGATTCGGCCTTCTCCCTCGCCTCCTTTCTGAAACACCCTGGGGACAGGAGTTAGCATATGGGCACACAGTCCACTGGTCTCGAGGCCGTCTCGACAAAGCAGGAGCCGCCGGCGCCATCCGGCCAGGATGCCGGCCTGGGCCGCAACGTCATCGCTCTCGGGTGGGTCGCTTTCTTCGGCGGCATGGCGCAGGACATGATCCAGCCCATCCTGCCCACCTTCTACACTCAGGTCCTCGGCCTCAACAAAGAGTTCATCGGCCTGATCGAGGGCTCCCTCACCACCGTCGTCAGCCTGATGAAGATCGGCGCCGGCTACCTCTCGGATGCCCTGGGCTTGCGCAAGGCCATTGTCTTTCTCGGCTATGCTCTCTCGGCTATCGCCCGCTTCTCTTTCGGCTTCGCGGGAAGTGGCGCTGCCGCTTTCGGCCTGCGCCTTACCGATGGCACGGGCAAAGGGCTCAAAGATGCCCCGAGGGATGCCCTCGTGGCTGGCTCGGCGGGCGGGCGCAAACTCGGCTTCGCCTTCGGCGTCCAGCGCACTCTGGATACGCTCGGCTCGGTTGCCGGCCCGCTGATCGCCTACGGCCTGCTGCGCCTGTGGATCAACCATGCCAACAAGTACCGCGAGTTGTTCTTTGTCGCCGGCCTGGTCGCCGCCATCCCGCTGGTCATCATCGGGCTGGCTGTGCGCGAGCGGAAGGCTCCCATCTCGAAGACGCGCATCTCGCTTTCGACCTTGCGCGGCCCCTTCGCCGCCTTCCTGGCCGTGATGCTGCTCTTCACCCTGGGCAACTCCTCCGACGCCTTCCTGATCTTGCGCGCCGAGAACATCGGCGTGGCCGCAGTCGTAATCCCGCTGGTGGTGGCGCTGTTCAACCTGGTCTCGGCGCTGGCAGCTATACCGGCGGGGCAACTATCGGACCGCATCGGCCGCAGGCGCACGATCAGCTATGGTTGGGCGGTATACGCTATCACCTACCTGGGCTTTGCCCTGGTGAAGCAACCCTGGGCCGTCTGGGTGCTCTATGCTCTCTATGGACTCTTCTACGCCCTCACCGAAGGGTCGGGCAAGGCCATGGTCGCCGAACTGGTGCCCGAGCACAGTCGCGGCACGGCTTACGGCCTGTACAACGCCTCGGTCGGCGTCATGGCACTGCCGGCGAGTGTGATCGCTGGCGTATTGTGGCAGCAGGTAGCGCCATCGGCACCCTTCATCTTTGGCGCCGCTCTGGCCCTGGCCGCCTTTATCGGGCTGCTATTCGTGCCCGATCCCAAGAGAGCCAAAGGAGCCTAGAGTAGCGGTCGGACATCACGCACCGGAACTCAGTGCGCCTGCCAGCCCGCGGAGCGGCGACCACAGGCGCCCTGCGGTACCCACGGCGCGCCACCCACCGTGAGTCGCGTAGTGTAGGGGCTGGGTCAGCGAAGCTGACACATTCCCGTCGTCGTTCTCCCGCCTGACGACGCCCACAAGGGGCTATACTATGCCGCTGTCGAGAACGGCTGCCCGCTGGCACCAGTGATGGCGGGCAAGCAGAGGAAATCGCCTGGCGTCCGGCCCTGGCCGTGATCGTCGGCGAATCCACGGCCAAACCCTTCCTTGCCGGCGCTGGCCATGGCTACCGCCAGCCAACCTCATGGAGGCGACACTTCGGTGAACGGCAACCAACCGGATAACAATGACGCTGAGCCGGCCGCGGCCGGGTCGAAATGGCTTAACAGCAACGTCATCGGCATGGGCCTGGCCAGCTTCCTGAGCGACGCCGGGCACGAGATGGCAACCGCCATCCTGCCGCTCTTCCTGATCGCCATCGGTGCGCCAGCAGTCGCTCTCGGCACCATCGAGGGCGTTGCTGACGCTGCGTCGTCCCTGGTCAAGCTGGGTAGCGGCTGGCTCAGCGACCGCATCGGCAAGCGCAAGGTGATTGCCGTCAGTGGTTACGCTCTCACCGGGGTAACCACGGGCTTGTTTGGCCTGGCTACATCCTGGCCGCAAGTGTTGCTCGCCCGCGCTGCCGGCTGGCTTGGCCGCGGCATCCGAGGCCCTGTCCGCGATGCCATGCTGTCGGATTCGGTACCGGCTGAGGCCAGGGGCCGCGCCTTCGGCTTCCACCGCGCTGGGGACACACTGGGTGCTATTGCTGGCCCGCTCCTGGGCCTGGCTCTGCTCACTCTGCTTGGCCACGGCCGGGATGGCGTGGCCGCCTACCGCGTCGTATTCTGGCTGAGTGCCATTCCCGGGCTGCTGGCAACGCTGGCCTTTGCCCTCCTCGTCAAGGAGCGGGCTCAGCCGGCTAATCGTGGCTATTCGTTCAAGCAGGCGGTCGCTGCCCTGCCCACGAACTTCCGGCTGTTCCTCGTCGGTGTGGGCGTCTTCGGGCTCGGCGACTTCGCCCACAGCCTGCTCACCCTGCGAGCAGCGCAAATGCTCACGCCATCGCTAGGCGCAGTCCGTGCCAGCGCCAGCGCCATCGGCCTCTACGCCCTCCACAATGTCTTCTACGCTGCCATGTCCTACCCCATTGGCGCCGTGGCCGATCGCTTGGGCAAGCGCGGCCTGCTGGCTTTGGGCTACGCCACAGCGGCGTTGATGGGCGTGGGCTGGCTTCTGGCCTGGCCCTCCGTGTGGTACCTCGCGCTGCTCTTTGCTCTGGGAGGCACGTTCATCGCGGCAGAGGATACTCTGGAAGGGTCCCTTGCGGCGGACTTGCTGCCCCTGGCCTCCCGCGGCACGGGCTACGGTGTGCTCGCAACCGTGAACGGCCTGGGCGATTTCCTGTCCAGCATAATCGTCGGAGCCTTGTGGACGGCCGTCAGCGTTAGTGCCGGCTTCATCTATGCTACCGTGCTGTTCACGCTGGGCGCCATCGTCATCTTCCGGGTCCGTGGCCAACCGCAGCCATCCCAGGCCGAATGAGGTTGCCGCCTTCGGTGATTGCCGCCGCCCATAAAGAGCGCCGACCAGCCCGTGCAGCCACGACCACCGGCGCACCGCAACCCCACCACCCACCGCCAGGCGTGTAGTGTGGGGGCTGTGTCAGCTTCGCTGACGCATTCCCGTCGTCTTTCTCCCGTCTGACGACGCCGCAAGGGGCTACACTGCACCGCTGTGGAAGGCCACAACAGCAAGCTGCTGCCGGCAGCTACACCACTGGCCAGCCAGGGGGCGCTGAGGCCTTTGCCCGGCTGCCGCCCGACGCCGCCTCTCGGCCGGCAGCCTAGCCTGGTAGAGACTGCCGATGCAGGTCCTTGAGCGTGGTGACCAGGGCGGCCAGAGCCGGAACAAGCCCGGCTGGGGCGCCGCTGCCGCCCGGCCAGGTGGCGCAGGCCGACTCGAAGACAGCGCTGGCAGCGTTGTACGCATCGAGCAGCCGCTGTGAGAAGGCCTGCATCCATGGTGAGGGCGGGTCAGGCAAGTGCAGCGCGGTCAGCAATTGCAGCAACTGAGTATCGGCCTGGCAGCACAACGCCTCTATATCCTTTGACGCCTCGGCGGAGTACGATTGCACCATTGTGGAACTGAGGTCAAAGGCGGCGACCTGCAGCCAGGCCCGCGCACTCGCCAGATGGAACCGCACTAGCTCCACTACTCCGCCCACGAATAGCGCCTGGTCGCCCGATAGCGCGATGGCACCGAGGCCCCATTCCCTGGTAGGCGACAGAGAGAGCGGACCCTCATGTTCGGCATAGGCCAGGCTTTGCAGCGAGTCCATCAGTTCAAGCATGCCCCCCAACCACTGCTGCAGCGAAGCCGCCGCAGCGGTGGAAAGCCGTCCGTAGCCCGCCAGGATCTCGGGGTCCAGGCTACGGAGCGCCTGAGCCGCTTCGCCCACGTCCTGGCGCAGGAAGCGGTTGATGTCCCTTGACCGCAGGCGCAGGCCCAGTTGGCGCGTAACCTGGCGCACAAGTCGGCGGCAAGCCGATATCTCCTCCTCCAGATGCTGCGCCAGCGGCTTTTGGCGCAGATCCTCGTGATCGAGCAGCACCTGGGCGACGGCCAGGTACCTCTCCACCGCCGAGAGGCTGATCACCGGCACGCCCTTGCTGAGCTCCAGCGCCGAAGCCAAATCAGGCCCCCTCTCACCCGGCCGGAGGCAGGACAGCTACCGGCTGGCGATACCCCTGCTAATGGCGCGCAGCAGGCTGTCGCGATCTACCATACCGACAAGCCGGCGCTCGCTGTCCACGACAACCAGCCGCTTGACTCGGTTGGCCAACATCATCTGTAACACTTCGGAGAGCGGAGCATCCTGCCTCACCATGTAGACACGGCGCTCCATAACGTCGGCCGCCGTGCCGCTGATATCGAAGTCAACGTCCGAAGGACGCGAAAGGAAGCTCAGGAAAGCCCGGAGTGTGCCTGGCTCTGCCTGGTGCTGGAGCCGCGCCAGAAGCGAGGAGTCAATGATGATGCCGAGCACATGGCGAGAGGTATCCACCACAACAACCCGGCGCAGGGGCGTGGATACCAGTTTTCGCAGTACCTCGCTGACGGAAGCATCAGGCGTGGTAGTGGGTACCTCGCGGAACATGAGGTCGCCCGCCGTGCTTGGTAGGGTCACCCCAGCGGCAGGGAGAGTGGCTTCAGTGCCAGTCAGCCCGGCAAAAGCCGCCAGTACGTCGAAGCGGCTCACCATGCCTACGAGGGCGCCGCGCTCATCAACAACCGGCAGGCGCTTCAGGCGCTTGTCTGTCATCAGCCTGACTGCCTCAGCAACTCGGGCCTTCTCCCGTATGCTGACCACAGGTGCGCTCATCACGTCGGCCGCCGTCTTGCCTCCGGAAGCAAGGCTCTGCGCCAGCTCGGCCACCATCTCAGGGGGCAGGGACCGCTGCAGGCTCAAGCGCAAGCCCATCCCGGCGCGCTGCAGGAGATCGCCCCCGGTGACAATGCCCACCAGCTTCCCCGCCTCCACGACAGGAACAGCCTTCAGTTGGCGCTCCACCAGAAGCTCGACCAACTCCGCCAGAGGGGCGCCAGGCGGCACCGCGGCGACATCCTTGCTCATCACGTCCCGTACCTGGATGGCGAGCAGAGAGCTGCGGGCGATGAGAACCGGGCAGTGGGCAAGCTCGGCCACCCGGTCGGCGGTGCCACCCAGGCCGCGTCCGCCATCGGCTCCCACGACAATCAGGTCGAAACCTTCTTCATCAGCGTAGCGCACTATGGTCTGTGCCGCTTGCCCAGCGAGCACTATGGTATCCAGGGTCACACCGGCAGAGCGGGCACGCACCTGCGCTTCCTCCTGCAGCCTGGAGAAGTAGGCATCCATCTGCAGCTTCGCTTCCTCGACCTCACCGACCGAGGCAGCGTAGGCTGGGAGTTTCTCTTCCACGGACAGAGCCGTAAGCGAGGCACCGCTCAGCCGCGCCAGCTCGAAAGCCAACTTCAGTGCGTGTTCCGATGCAATTGAGCCGCTATAGGCGATGAGTATGCGCTTGAACATGTTCCCCTCCACTATCGGGCGCTGTCCCCGTCGGGTGCGGCCACCATGAGTGCCTCAGCCACGGGCGCCTCGGATATGGCCTCACCGAGATCGTGCTCCTGCTGAGGCGAGAAGTAACGTTGGGCGATCAGGGTCGGCAAGACCGCCGTGGCGATCACGGTCGTCACCAGCACCGAGAACTGGGCCTGGTTCAGGATGCCAGCATTGAGACCATACAAGGATGAGATAGTACCGAAGGTCAACCCCGTGCTCATCAACAGGGTCGTGTACCACTTGTTGGCCGAGACATAGCGCTGCGCCAGCGGGAAAACGCCGGCAAACTTCGCCACCAACTTGATCGCCAGCAGTGCTAGTAGCCAGCCCAGGTTGGCAATGACGGCTGCTAGAGAGACATTCATGCCGGACTTGAGAAAAAAGAAGGGCGTGAGCAGGGCGAAAGCTACCACACGCAGCCGCTGTAGCTGCATGCGGTTAGCCGCCAGCAGGCGCGCCATGCTCAGGCCGAAGAGGAAGGCAGGCAGTACGGCGTGGCTCTTCCCGGCCTCGCCCACCAACATGAGCAGAAAGAGCGAAGCGAAGATGAGCTTCATTTCCGGTTCAGTCACGCGGCCGCCATAGCGAGCGAAGAACCACGGTGAGATCATTGGGATGCCAAGCACAACGACTACAGACACGACGATGAAAACGATAAGCAACGGACCCGGACGGATGAAGAGCAGGCTGAGGGCAAGGGCAGTCCCGAAGTCGGTGACAAAGGTGGAAGCCATGATCAACTTACCAAGCTGGGTGTTGGTGAGCCCCGTCTCGACAAGCACAGCATAGACGACAGCCAGGGAAGTGGTGGAGAGAGCGACCCCGGCAATCTGTGCCGCAGGACTGCTCCAGCGCAGCACGTAGTAGACGAAGGCCATGGCGGCAAGGAACGGTGCCAAAAATGAGGCACCTCCCAGAAGCAGGCTCTCCTTCCACTTCTCGCGCAGCAGGTCCGGGTCAACCTCAGCGCCAGCCAGGAACGTCAGTACAATGCTGGCGAAACTGGCGAGGAAATCAACCCAGGGTGTGGTGTGCAGCCCCAGGAAGTTGCCACCGATAACGCCCAGCACTATCTCCACGATGGCAACGGATAGCCCCAATTCAGCAGAGGCCATGGAGGCTATGAGGATCAAAGCCCCGGCTATGGTGGCGACGGCCAGATTCTGCACGCGTAACCCTCCAGTGTGATCGCACCGGCACAGTGAGTGGGATGCCGGGCGAGACTTGCCGTGCGATGCACCCGGAGAGACAAAAAGCCTCTACCAGCCGGGACATGCGTCACACGGCGGTAGAGGCCATCAGCCGGCAGCAGCCGGCGCTTCGCTCGAGCCGAGCCAATGGGCGAGCCTCATCGCCCAGAGCCAATTATAGCCTTAGCCGACCAGCCGTCAAAACTCGAAGAACACCACGAACGCCAATGGGCGCCGCTGAACGCGGATCAGGACCGCGGTGCTCGCTCTATCGGCGTAGATCGGCGTTCAGCGGTGCCGACCCCCGTTCCCTCAGCTTCACTGGACGGAACCTCCTGATCAGCTCTTTGACAGGCGCCCATCGCAGCGGCACACTTGCCGCCAGGTTTGCCTGGCCATGATGCTGAAAGCGTGGCCCAAGCGCGGCAAGCGGGGGTTAGCAAAGTGCGTTATACCAAGCTTGGCAGGACGGACATTGAGGTATCGGTAATCGCCCTGGGATGCTACTCATTCGGCGGTGGGCCTTTCTGGGGCCAGCGCGCCGAGGATGACTCGATCGAGACGATCCGCGCTGCCCTGGACGAGGGCATCAACTTCTTCGATACGGCAGAAGCCTACGGAGACGGCGATTCGGAAATCATCCTCGGCCGGGCTCTGCTTGGCCGGCGGCCAGAGGCCGTGATCGCCACCAAGGTGAGCGCCAGCCACCTTGGCCCTGCCGACCTGCGCGCCGCCTGCGAGGCCAGCCTGCGACGGCTGAACACGGACTACATAGACCTCTACCAGATTCACTGGCCCAGCCGCACCATCCCCTTGGATGAAACGATGAAGGCTCTACAGTCCCTCCAGGAAGACGGCAAAGTGCGCGCCATCGGCGTCTGCAACTTCGGCATCCTCGACCTGAGCGACGCCCTGCAGTTAGGCCCGGTCGTCACGGACCAGTTGCCCTACAGCCTGATCTGGCGGGCGATAGAGTACGAGATCCTGCCCAAGTGCCTGGAGACGAGCACAGGCATCCTGTGCTATAGCCCACTGGCACAGGGCCTCCTGAGCGGCGCCTATACCTGCGCCGAGGACGTCCCAACCGGGCGCTCCTGCACTCGCTGGTTCTCCGACGCCCGGCCGATGGCCCGCCATGGCGAGCCAGGCTGCGAGGCCGAGACCTTCGCCGCCCTGGCGCGCATCCGCGCCATCTCCGACCGCCTGCTCGAGCCAATGACCAACGTCGCCATCGCCTGGCTGCTCTCCCGCCCAGGGGTCACATCGGTGCTGGCAGGGGCACGCACGCCGGCGCAACTGCGCGTCAACGCCCAGGCAGCGGAACTGGACCTGGGCGCGGAAGTGCTGGATGAACTGAGCGCAGTCACCGAGGAGGTGAAAGAGAAGATAGGCAGCAACCCCGATATGTGGCAATCCGAGAGCCGTTTCCGCTAGACCAAAACGAGCGGAGTGCGCTGGCTGGCGCCAGCGCGATTCCTGGGACGAGGGAGCAACTTATGGACGTCAAACCAGTAAAGGTAGCCATCATTGGCTGCGGCAACATCAGCGGCAACTACTGCCGCAACCTCAAGACTTTCCCCATCGTGGACCTGGTAGCCTGTGCCGATATGTTGCCCGAGCGGGCACAGGCGCGCGCCGCCGAGTTCGGCCTCCAGGCCCGCTCAGTGCAGGAAATCCTGGACGACCCCGAGATCGAGATCGTGGTGAACCTCACCGTCCCGCGGGCTCATGGCGAGGTGGCCCTGGCGGCCCTGAGCGCCGGCAAGTCCGTCTACGACGAGAAGCCCCTGGCCAGCAAGCGCGAGCAGGCTCAGCAGATGCTGGCCATCGCCAGGGAGAAAGGCCTGCTCGTCGGCGGCGCGCCCGACACCTTCCTCGGCGCCGGCCTGCAGACCTGCCGCAAACTGATTGACGACGGCTGGATCGGCCGGCCCATCGCCGCCACGGCCTTCATGCTCGGCCATGGCCCGGAGGACTGGCACCCGGACCCGGAGTTCTTCTACAAGGAGGGCGCTGGGCCGCTCTTCGATATGGGCCCTTATTATGTCACCGCCCTGGCCAACCTCATCGGCCCCGTCCGCCGCGTCACCGGCTCAGCCCAGATCAGCTTCCCTGAGCGCGTCATCCACAGCCAGCCAAGGTACGGCCAGGTGATCAAGGTGGAGGCGCCCACCCATATCGCCGCCGTGCTCGATTTCGCCGGGCCGGATGGCGGCACGGGCGCTGTAGGCACGCTGATCACCAGCTTCGACGTCTGGGCCTCGCAACTGCCCAACATCGAGATCTATGGCACCGAGGGCTCGATGTGCGTCCCCGACCCGAACAACTTCAGCGGCCGCATCCTTGTGCGCCGGGCCGCTGCCGAGGCCTGGAGCGAGGTACCGCTGCTCTTCGGCTACGGCCACGAGTATCGAGGGGTGGGCGTGGCGGATATGGCCTACGCCCTGCGCTATGGCCGGCAGCACCGCGCCAGCGGCGAACTGGCCTACCACGTCCTCGACGTGATGCACTCGATCGTGGACGCCTCGCGTGAAGGCCGCCACATCGAGTTGCAGAGTAGCTGCCGCCGCCCGGCGCCTCTGCCCCTCGGCCTCCGTGACGGCGAACTGGACAGGTAACCCGTAATCTATGGAGCGTCACTCCATTCATTCGTCCAAGTCTGTGGAGCCTAAATCCGCATACTTGCTTAAATATGCGGAGCGTATCTCAGTAAATTCGTACCACCTTATGGAGCGCCGCTCCATAAAATGTAACGAATCCGTGGAGTGGGACTCCATAAATTAGAAGCAATTTATGGAGTCCCACTCCACAAATTATGGCTAAACTATGGAGTGACCATCCACAGATTTGCGCATTCGTCACTCGGGGTCTTACTATAGGCCCATGATCAAGCGTGCCTACGAGCCCCTCGATAGATACGTTAACCCCGGCAAGGTACTAGTCATCTATGGCCCAAGGAGGGTAGGCAAAACCACTCTCCTCAGGTCCTACCTCGCCGGCACCGCTCTCCGTTACAAGCTGGTTTCGGGCGATGACATCAACACCCAGAGCGTGCTCGGCTCGCAGGACGCCAGCCTGCTTCAGGCTTACGTCGAAGGCTACGACTTGCTGGCGGTGGACGAAGCCCAGAACGTGCCCCACATCGGCCTGGGCCTGAAGATTCTTGTTGACGCCCTGCCGCAACTGCACGTCATCGCCACCGGCTCTTCTTCCTTCGAACTCGCCGGCCAACTGGGCGAGCCGCTCACAGGGCGCAAACGCACGCTTGACCTGTATCCCATCGCCCAGTCCGAGCTGCTTGCCACGGCGAACCGCTATGAACTGCGCCAGCGCTTACCGGAGTTGCTCGTATTCGGCAGCTACCCCGAAGTCATCCAAGCGCCCAGTCGGGCCCAACGCATTGACACACTCATGGAGATTGCCGGCTCCTACCTGCTCAAAGATGTCCTGGCGCTCGATCGCATCCGCAACTCGCGCACTCTCTCCGATCTGCTGCGCCTGCTCGCTTTCCAGGTCGGCAGCGAGGTGTCGCTAAATGAACTGGCCACCAAACTCTCGATAGACGTCAAGACCGTGCAACGCTACCTGGACCTGTTGACCAAAGCTTTCGTCATCACGCGCCTGGGCGGGTTCAGCGGCAATCTCCGCCAGGAAGTGACCAGCAAGGCCAAGTACTACTTCCTCGACACAGGCATCCGCAACGCCATCATCGCCCAGTTCAACGATCTCGGCCAGAGACAGGACGTGGGGCAGCTGTGGGAGAACTTCGTCCTGGTCGAGAGGATGAAGAAACGGGCCTACACCCATATCTATGCCAACACCTACTTCTGGCGCACCTATTCCCAACAGGAGATTGACCTCGTGGAGGAGCGCGAGGGAAGACTGTTCGGCTACGAGTGCAAATGGGCGTCGCAGGCCCAACCGCCAGCACCGAGGCAATGGCGCGAGGCTTACCCGCAAGCCGAATTCTCAGTCATCACACCAGATAACTATCTGGACTTCGTCGCCTGAGCTAGAGTACCGGTCGAACATCACGCACCGGAACTCGACGTGCAGACCAGCCCATGCAGCCGCAACCTTCGGCGTACTGCGCGGTACACACGACGCGCCATCCAGCGTCAGGCGACGTAGTATAGGGGCTGGGTCAGCGAAGCTGACACATTCCCGTCGTTCTCGGTCCTGACGACGCCCACAAGGGGCCATACTACACCGTAGTCGACGCCGTCGAGGTCGTCGACGCCGTCGACGCGGTCGACGCCGGATCGTGTCCGCGACGGTAAGCCGCTGTGGACGGTTACACTGCTCGACCGATGTTCTAGCGCGGCCCCGGTTCCGCCCTCAGGCACCCAGCGCCCTCGCCGCCAACCAGACACTGTAGACGATGAGCATCTGTGCCGGGCCGTACGTCAGCCAGATGGCATCGTCGAGCCAGCGCCAGCGCGCCTGGCGGAAAAGCTGCCAGGCGATCAGCATGTCGCTGATGAGGAACAGCGCTCCACCCAGGCCGGTGAACAAGAAAACCGGGCGCAACAGGGCCAGCCCGTTGGCCAGGCCCGCCGTGCTCGCCAAGAGCAGGCTGTAGGGCAGGGCGGCCCAATGCAGTGGGCTGTGTTCGCCCTGCCTGGCGCCCCTGAAGACGACCACGTACCAGCCGAGTAGCCCAACCGCCAGCCACACCGCCCAGGCTGCCAGGCGCAAAGCCAGGGGCTGCGCCAGGAGACGGCCCAGCCCAAGGAAGGCGACACAATAGGCCACATGCCCCAGGGCGAAAGCGGCCATGCCGCCAAGAACCGGCTGGCTCACGGGGAGCAAACCAGCCATGAACAGATCCCCCAGCAGGCCGAGGCTCATCCCGCCTGCCAGGAGTAGCGCCAGGCCCGCCAGCTGGCCGCCGCGCAGGCTGCCATAGCCCACCCAGGCGGCGAGCACGAGTACGGTCGAGGAGCCGATGCGCGCCCAGGTCGGCAGGCGCCGCCCGCCAGCGTCAGGCCGACCGAGGGCATAGCCGCCGAAAAGCATTGCCGCCCATACCGTGCACAGCACCACTAGCACTCTCATGCCAGCCATTCTAGTCTGGCGAGCCAGCGCCGTCGAGCCCGCACCGCGAATGCACTTGATGAACCGCGGCAACTAATGCACACTGTGAGAATGAGAACACCGATGAACACGGATGGCCAGAGAGGAACACCGATCAGAACCGAAAGCACCCTCTCTGTATGCGCGCCAATCTGCGTGCATCAGCGTTCATCTGTGTCCCTCCCGTTCTCCCGTTCCCTTACCCGCACCAGACTGCACCTCCAGGTCGTCCTGGATAGCCTCTGCTTCGCGCCAAGGAGGACACAATGCGCAAGGATAGCACCAGGCAGATCGTCAACGTCGTCGCCGTGATCGCTACGCTGGTGGTCAATGGCTTGGCTAACGCCCTGCCTTTCAACGGGCGTTCCACCGGCGCCATCTCCGACAGTTTCCACGTCTACTTCGTGCCCGCCGGCTACGTCTTCGCTATCTGGGGCGTGATCTACATCGGCCTCCTGGCCTTTGCCGTCTTCCAGGCCTTGCCCTCGCAGGCGGCCAACCCTCGTCTGCGCCGCGTCGGCTACCTCTTCGCCCTATCCTGCCTGCTCAACATGGCCTGGCTGTTCCTCTGGCACTATGAGCAATTCCTGCTCACCATCGTGGTCATGCTGTTGCTGTTGCTCAGCCTGATCGCCATTTACCTCCTCCTCGGGATCGGCCGCGGTCAGGTCAGCCGGGCTGAGGCCTGGTGTGTCCGCGCCACCTTCAGCGTCTACCTGGGCTGGATCACGGTGGCCACTCTGGCCAACGCCACCGATGTGCTCAACTACCTTGGCTGGAACGGGGCGGGGCTGCAGCCGGCGCTTTGGGCCGCCATCCTGCTCCTCGTGGCCGCCGCCATCACCGTCGCCGTCATCTTCACCCGTGGGGACGTCGGCTACACGCTTGTCATCGTCTGGGCATACATCGGCATCGCCGTGAAGCAAGCTGCCACGTCGCTGGTCGCCGTGACGGCAGCCGTGCTGGTCGTCGCCATCGTCGCTGCGCTCGTCCTGGGCCTGCGGCGGCGTTGGGCGGCAGGCACGCACGCGCCAGCGTCGTAGAAGGGGGGCGCTTCCGCACCCGAGCGGGCTCGGGCTACTGGCTGTCCTGGGCGATGGTGGCGTTCAGGTCCTGATCCACCTTGGTCATGGCGTCCTTCACTGTGGCATCGCCGCTGAAGATCGAGTTCATGGCCCAATCCATCTCGCGGACGAAATCCCGCAGCCAGGACACAGATGGGAAGGCCTGAGCATTCTCCATGGCCAGGGTGGCCGCCTCGCGCACGGCAGGTGGGTCAGCCGGCAGCAGGTTCTGCGATTGCATGGCCACCTTGAGCGCGGGCAAGTCGTAATCGCCGCCTGGATGCTCGGCCAGGTACTTGGCCCATAGCCAGGCCGGCTGCAGGTGCTCGCTCTTCTGGTTGATGGCCACGCTGCGCAGAGAGAAAAGCGTCACTCGCTGCTTGCCCGCCGGCTGGCGGACCACGCCCCAGTTGAAGTTCCAGGGCACGCCCCAGGCCATGCCGTTCCTGTCCGACAGGGCGCCGAACCACATGGCAGCCCGCCGGCTGACCACCATGGTCTGCAAGCCGCCTCCGCCGCGCAGGTCCTGCGGTGTCGGCATCACCTTGGAACTGAGGGCCAGGTCAACATACCACTGCAACGCAGCGACGCTGGCATCGCTCGAAAGCGTCGCTGCCTTCGGGTCAATGGCGCTATCCACGACCGAGCCGCCACCCTGGTATATGAAAGGCAGGAAGTCCAGGCTGCGGAAGCTGCCTTCGGAGACGAAACCGTACACCGGCGGCTGGGCGTCCGGCATGGCGATGCGCTGCGCCGCCTGGAGGAAATCGTCCCAGGTCCAGTCGTTGCTGGGGTAGGGAACCCCGGCGGCGTCGAACAGGTCGCGGTTGTAGTAGAGGAGTTGGGGGTCAACCCCCAAGGGCAGGGCGTAGAGCTGGCCATGCCAGCGGCAGGCGTCAACCGTGCCAGGGGAGAATTCCGCCAGGTCCAGACCATCCGGCCCCTGCAGGATGGGGTCGAGGGCGCGCAGGAATCCGGCTTTGGCGAGCGTCGCGAGGAAAGGCTGGCCAATCTCAGCGACGTCCAGGTTGGTGCCGCTGGAGCCGAAGAAGCCGTAGGGGCTGCTCGAGATGAGCTTCACCGTCAGGCGTGGGTTGGCGGCCTCGAACTGCTTCTTGGCGTTCTCGTAGTAGCCGGTGAGCGAGCTATCGGAATAAGAGAAACTGATCTCTACCGGAGTAGGGGTGGGAGTGGGCGGCAGCACGGCGCCGCACCCTGGCAGCAAGAGCAGGGCAACCAGAACAAGCAGGACTCGACGCATCGCGAGCCTCCCGGAGGGACACAGCCGCCTCCAGGCCCCATCCTAGACCCTCCGCCCGCAACCGCAAGTTGGCGGACCGACCGCCCGAAGCCTGGGCGCCACTGGCCGTGGGCCATCCTCAGCGGCTCGCTGGCCTGAACACGCCCTCCAAGCGAGATTGCCAACGCCGATGATTCCGCCCGCTCGTGTCGCCCGTGGCGCATGCCGGGGCCGAAGGAACGGCCCAGGCACTCCCTAGTACCAGCCGATCATCACCCGCGGGCCCCAACCCGCCTACCAGCAAGCGAAGCCACGAGCGTAGGCGCACCACACTCCCCATGACACGCCATCCACCACCAGCCGACGCAGTGTAGGGGCTGGGCCAGCGAAGCTGACACATCCCCGTCGTCCTTCTCGGGCCTGATGACGCCCACAAGGGGCCATACTACACCGCCGTCCAGAGCGCATCATGCCGGCAAGACCCCTCGGGCCGACTCCCTTTCGCGGCTTTCGCGTCCTTTCGCGCCCTTTCGTGGTCCAAACGTCCCGTCCCGCCCGCTCCTTACTCCCCTTTGCCAGGGAGGACGCGCACCGAGCCGATCCCGCTGTCCACCGTAAGCTCCACACGGTTCGCGGCAGTATCGTAGCCGGGCGAGAGCCACTCCCCGTCCGAGCGCTTGCTGTAGGCACCGGCAACGCTCGCGCTGCCCAGGCCAGCATGGGCGTGGATGCGCGCCGCCAGCCCTTCAGGTACGTACACCCAGACATCGCCGACACCCGCGTGTACACGGGCACTGTAGTCACCACGGCCGGGCAAGGTAATGCGCACCTGGCCGACGCCGCAATCCACCTCAACTGCCCTCACCTGGAGGCCAGAGGCATCGAGGCTCAGGTTCCCCGCCCCGACCTTGGCCGATAGCTCTAGCGCCAGGTCCGGGCTGAGCCCCAGGTCCCAGAGCCGCCGGGGTTCCCAGCCGGACATGACCCAGGTGCTGCCCTGCTCCTGGAGCGTCAGGTGGGCGACGCCGCCATCTTCTTGGAAGCTCTGCGTGAGGCGACCGCGGCCACCACGTAGCTCGATGCTGCCCGAAAGCAGTTCACCCGGCTCGGAGGCGGAGTGCAGGCGCAGTTCGCCGTCGCCCAGGGCGATGCTGACGACGGCGCTCTTCGCCCCCGCCACCGGCTGGTTGACGCTCTGGCGGCTCAGGCCGCCTTCGCCGAGGCCGAAGGCGGAACCGTTGACGGCCCAGATCAGGCCCGCCCCGAACACGATGGCAATCAGAATGAGCGAGAGCACGGCGCCGATCCGCGAGCGCCCAATCAGGCTGGCGAGCACCAGGTCAATGCCGATGGCGATCAGGATGAGCGGCCAGAGCCCGACGAGCCGCAGCCAGATGTCCGCCGCCACCAGGCCCATCTGCTGCAGTAGGAAGATGACGCCTACCACGATAAGGATCAACGGCCCGACTATGCCGCCCCGACGCCGTTCGTGCATCAGAATCCCCCTCCGCTATTAATGCCTGGGCAGAACCCAGCGCACCAGCAGGAATATGCCGCCGATGATCAGCAGCAGCGGCCAGAGCGTATTGAGGTTCAGCCAGCGCAGCCAGGGGATATCGAGGCTGCCGAAGAAAAACACCGCCCCAACGATGATCAGCCCCAGACCGGCCCAGAGGCCCGCCTGGCGCCCCAAGCTGCTCAGGTTGCCGGCCGCCTCCAGCGCCATGCCGCTCGCCTTGCGGCTCATCTCGACGACGCCAGTGCGGGCGTAATCGCCCTCATACTCGCCCCGCCGCGGCAGCGCCGCCCAAAGGATGAAGTAGAGGACGGTGCCCACGCCTGGGCCGAGCGCCAGCAGCACGAAATAGAGCCGCACCAGCCACGCCGGCAGACCGAGGTAATCGGCGAGGCCACTGCACACGCCACCGATCATGGCACCATAGCGGTTGCGGTAAAGACGGCTGTTCATCAGCAACCCTCATGGCCGAGCGCCATACTAGGCGCGCCTCAGGGCCCGCAGCAGCAGGTAGCAGCCAGCAGCCAAGAGCGCCAGGGGCCAGACGAAACGCACTAGCTCCACTGCCGCCGCCAACAGGCCCAGGCCCATTATCGCCATTATGCCGGCAGGGATGAGCG
>Ga0078972_1007871_pt1 | contig 23106 bp, 25 predicted proteins | sample YelNatPaOPGAMG01_FD_67568 | JGI IMG/M metagenome (GOLD analysis project Ga0078972, IMG submission 67568) | Hot spring thermophilic microbial communities from Obsidian Pool, Yellowstone National Park, USA - OP-RAMG-01 (SPADES assembly) (version 2) | ecosystem: Environmental > Aquatic > Thermal...
TCAAAGAAACTGTGGTAGCTGGTAACAGGCTATCAGCCTAGAGTACCATTGTGTACTGCTCTAGGACGGGCTAATGGCATAGCCCTGAACTTGGGGTCATACTCCGATAGCAGAAATGTACTTCGGTTTAATCACCCAAGAATCCCATCGGCTTTAGCCGTGGGAGTGTCAAAATCCATCAGCAGCAGATACATTCTTTAGTTTCTCAAGGAGTTTGCTTATATCATCATTATTCTCAGGAATCCATACTTCGGTTAACGTATTTCTAATAGGTCTTTTCGCTATTATGAGATTACTGACCGACATCATGGAGGGATTTACATTTTCCGGATAGACAAGAACCCGCCAGCCTTCAGATACAGGAACGGTCATCCATTCTTCAGCCCACTCACCAATAAGAGCAAGGCAATAGTCCGATTGAAATACTTTGATACCGCCATGATGTATGTTCTTCACCTGGTACATGGCGTGATCCGCCATCGCCATAGCCGCCACAGCCGACTCTCCTTTGGATGCACTATATAATCCAATGGAACAAGCAATTTTAATCTCCCTACCATGAATATTGCCCATTCCACTGATCGTTTCGGCCTTGGTCAATAAATCAGCTTCAGTTGCTTTTTGCGATCCAGTAACACCGTAAAATTCATCTCCGCCGTAACGATACCAAGCCGTATCTTGAAAGGCATGGTGCAGGCGATTCCATATTTCACTTAGATATGCTGTACCTGCCGCATGACCATACTTATCGTTAATTCCCTTCAGTCCATCGGCATCAACCATTAAAATGTACGCTGACTCTTGATTAAGAACTTGAGCAATACTTTCCTCACAGTTTCTTAGATCCGGTTTAGGCAACGGTTGACATATATTCGTTTGATCCGACGATTGCTCACTATCCGCTGTCTGCTGTTCTGAGGGACAATTCTCTATTAATTCCTCTTCCGGCTGCCCCACTGGAAAAGTATAATCCGCTTGATTTGGAGGCGGAACGTGCCCACCGTCAACGACAACGACCAGCTTTGGTGTTCTAACATGAAAAAGAGCAACGTCCCACATATCGGAAACGTCCTCAGCTTCAACCGGCTCTTGGAGCAACCATACCGTAAGATTTCCCTTACTATAATATTTTCTCGGCGGAATACCAGGAGTTTTTGCCAACCATGAACATTCCCATCCTTGGCCTGAACACTTATATAGTTCTCTCAAGCCTGGATTTTCAAGATTTCCATCAAGCAATAGTACCGGCACCAAATTAGAAAGATTTTGGGCATACTGATTTGCCGCATTTGTAATCTCCCATCCTGACGTATTGCCCCAAAACCAGATCACTGAGCCAAGCAGCTCCTTTGTTTCTTTATCTATTGGCGAATTGGAATTATCACCTTCATCCCAACATAGATCCGCATTCACATCATCGTTGCTCTTTTTATTCCCCGGAAAGTGGAACGACGGTATTATAGACTTAACTGAAGCCAAATTGGGTAATTTTACATTCATCTCCACATTTGGCATTCCCAATTGTGGAAGTTTAGGCAAACTAAAGCTTACATTTTTTGTTAGGTTTATGTCTGAAGCAGGTTCAGGCTTTGTTATCTCTGCCCCTTGAAGCCTTGGCTTATCCGTTTCAACTAAAGTACCCCGAATGTCTTCTGTTTCAATATTGTAATTAGAGAAATTTTTTGGGGTAGTGATCCATAATTCCAGATCGTCAACGTTATATGCGTCCTTAAAATACATGTCATAAATCGAATAGGTCAGTAATTTTGATATAAAGGCTTCATCTTTTTCTAGCGTTTCAGGAAGAACGACAATTAAACGAAGATTAGGAAGATTCTTTCGGACTTTACCGAGGCAATCGACAATTTCCCTTTTGTTCACAACGCCAGCTTGCCCATCGACTAAAGCAATTTCTGCATTGATTTGCTTTCGTTCAGAGAAGTCCGTAAATTGAGAGAGCGAATAATCCCGCCCTGTAACGGTATATCCTGCACTTTCCAGAATTTCTTTAACCTGATCAACATATTCCTCCTCATAAACCAAATGAATGTGCATTAGATTCAGTCCTTTCGCCAGTTTATGTAATAATATGTACTTTAAGGGCAACGGAAAGGAGTCATCCCCTTTCCGTTGTTTATGCTTCTTATTGAATAATTTCCTCGACATTCACGCAAACGTCAAAAAACTTCGTTATCTGATCCACTAATTCTTGTTCATCTTTATCGGGATACTGTATTTTCCCTCTTAACACAAACAAAAAGCAGGCTTTACTATATCAATTATTTTTTCTATTGCTTCTTCCTTGAACTTTGGCAAATTAGTTATGTTATCCTGTTCGACTTCTTCAGCTATATTTAATTTCATAGTCAGCCTCCTCTATGTCAGTTATCTAAGGCTTAATGGCACTGCCCGCTGCACTTTTAAAGCTCACTGCAATTTCCGGCAGATAATGAATAAACACTACCACGCATAGACAAATAAAGATCCCAAGCAGACCGGCAGCCAACAGTTTTTTACCGAAAAAGATACCTAATAACAATAAAATTACGGAGCCAGCAATACCGATTACAAATATCGGGATCATTCCTTTATTAAGGTTCACATATAGATCGTTGCCATAGTTCAGAGCCTTATTCCCCATCTTATCTAAGTTGAGAGGCGTAATGGGCCGTATTCCATCGTTTCCTATTAACCCGGAGAAGGGGCCTGAAGGGGTTGTGTCGGCTGAAGACGACGATGTAGACGATGAAGTTCCTGACGTTGTTGACGTTGTACTTCCCGTCGTGGATGTACTTGAATTTGTGGAAGTTGAGCTTTGGGATGTACTCGCCGGTTGCGTCGATGTTGTTGTCTGTGTCGATGACGTTGGAATTCCTGACGCAAAAGCTGACGGAACTAATATGACAAACATAAAAAAGGCTATTGCTAAAACTAACGAGCGTTTAATATATTGGGTTGGCATTTCAAATTACCCCTTTCCGTTCAATTAAATTGTTCACTTAGTTGACGTAATTTCCGTACTTTTGCCGTCATCAAACTGAATCTTTAACTTATCTCCCTTTTGAATATTGGTTAATGATGGACAATACACCCAGGCTTCTTGCGCCCACATCGTTCCATCACCACTCGTTCGGTCTGCTTTTACGGTATCGCCCGTTCGTTCATCCGTAACCGTTATATCCTGCGGGTTAGTAAAATCCACACCGCTTTGTCCGTAGGCTTGCCATGTGCTGCCATTCTGTTCAGCCGCCAGAATCGTTAATGGTTCTCCAGCCGATGAGGGAACATAAACTGCAAAGTCCGGAGTTGATTGCAGTTGCATAAAGATTGCAAGAACAGAGGGTGCATAAGAAGGATTGTAAGTCTCACCATTGGAAGCCGTCCCGCCGTTATAAGCGTATAAGGCTTTAGTAATATCGTTATATTGGTCAAGGTTGTTTCCCAATATGGATGCGCCAGCTCCTATATTCGAAGGTACATTAAACGGGTTATTCGTTAGACCGTAACTCGACCAGTTTGTCGAGTTGATTTGACATAACCCAGCATCGGTTGTATTGTTTGAATTCTGATTGACAGCCTGCCAGTTTCCGCCTGATTCATGGGCTATAAGCGCAAGAAACAAGGGCTGCGGGATATTAGGATGTTGCATTAAAACCTGTTGAACTTCATCAGCATAGGCCAGCGCATAGGCCGGATACGTTGCGTAGTTTTGGCCGCCCTGCATACTTACGTCGATCATGTATTCAGGATCATAAGTCTTTGCAAGCTGCCAAACGAGATCATAGGTTGTTTGATCCGTTATTCCACGTTTGTCCTTCAGGTATTGCTTCAGCGGAGCATATAAATCGGGCGGTTGCGTTATATTTTTGACCACTTCGCGAGTTACAGTAATGCTTCCCCCTCCAGCCGTTGCGGTTGTTGTTGTCTGCCATTTGTATGTGTATCCAAAGTGTCCCTCAATGGTATCCGCAGACGTAACAAGGGAAATATGTTTTACGCTAGTGCTTTTAGAAGTTACTCGATTTCCCTTTGAATCTGTAGATACAGTAACTGTAACGGTTGTTATTGTAGAATCTTTCCAAGAAAATTTAGGTCTTAAGGCATCAAAGACCGCTTGCAGCTGTGGGACAACATTTTGTTTTCCTTCCCATACGGCCTCATCGTTTACAACCCGATCCACTGCCGCAAGGATGGACCACGGAAATTTATAGACCATGACTTGACTCTGCTGTTCTTGAGTCAGTCCATCATCCCAGGTATTAGATATTGTCTTGTATTGTTCAAGAATGTTAGTATCAACTGCCGGTACATCCTTGGGATTTTCAGAGACTCCCAGGAAAGCTGCCGTCTGTATATTGGCAGGTTCGTTGCCCATTAATGCCGATGTTGGTATTCCAAAAAGAATCATGTACGCTGTAAAGGCCAGTATAAAGATAAGCAATAACGGCCCCCATATAGGAGCCGTTAATTTTAGGATTTTTGTAATAAATTTTTTACCCTTTTGTCGAACATGCTTTTTTACAAAACGTCCAATTGATTTCCCAACGTTCTGATCATCCATTATATTTTCCCTCCGGAATATGAGGCTTTGAAGGCATGTCTTTCTTCTGGTGTGCGCAATTTTGTTTTCGCAAGCAAAGCTTCAGATTCATATTTTGAACGTTGCGCTTTTATACTTTCGTAATTGCTTTTGGCATTTTTAAACGCATCACTATCAGGGGCAGAATGTGTTTTTTCATAGTCAAATTTGGCTTTAGCTAAATCAAGTTTTGGCTGAAGATTTTTCATATTTCCTTGAGCAGAATTAATGATAGATTTCTGTTCTCGATTAAAAACAGGGGAAGCGAACGGCTCTCCATGTCCTGTAAGTGATGATACTTTATTAGCGGCTGCCTGAAAACCCCACCCTGCATTTGCTATCATGCCGTTATTTTGGATTGATTTATCCATTATAGCTGAACCAACACCCTTTATTCCCCCACCCGATGACAAGGCTTCAGCAGTTGTTTGGATAGCTCCGCCTGTTTTTCCTACAATCCCCCCTGCCATTCGTCCTCCAACACGACCTACTCCATAACCTACCATTGCTCCGGTTGCAGGGTTTCCGGTTGCTGCGCCACTGATTGTTGCTCCTATCACTGCTGCTGAAGCACCTAACGCAAATTTACCGGTTTTCTGTACAGCACTATTACCAGCAACAGCACTCATTCCATTAAAAGTTGATTGAGCAACTTTCCCTATACCTGATGATGCCCCAGATAAACGCATAGGACTTGATGATCCACCTGTAACCCCTTCGGTACCACCGCCTGTTTTACTGGCTGGATTTCTCATAACCATTCGCCCCATTGTTGCCATAGCCGCAACACCTGTCATAGCACTCGCACCAGCTAGTACACGATTTCCGCCGCCGCCTTGCAATCCGATTAGCTCCCGGATCAATGCAGCTATTGTTGGCATCCCAGCGAAGTACGTAATTAACAACCAATAGGTTATACTGTTACCAATATTTGGTGTATTAACGGTAATAAAGAATACTCCCAAGGCTAACGCATGGGCTAATTGTAAACTTACATTAGCAACAAATTCTTTAAACCACATCGTTAAGGAATGTCTAAAGCCTGGGAAGATGGACAACCCGGCTGCTAAGGGAAAAATCGTGATGAGAAGGCCAAGGATAATTACCCGCAGCGTGTATTGATAATTCAGTGTTAATACCATCATAGCCGCCAAAAAGAGCAAGATAGCTACCGGGAGAGATCCCATATTTGCCATAGTATTAATTCCAGACTGTCCCGGCCCCCATACCATATCCATAAAAAACGTCGGCTTTACTCCTACTTTTAACATAAACGCCCAAATATACTTCACGAAAAAATTATTTATGGCAATGATACTGGCCCAAATATCGGTGCCAAACCGCATAACAAGTATAGCCGTAAGCACAAATTGAGCATTTTCTTTTAGTTTTGCTCTGCCCTGTGCGCTGCCTGAGTTGATCATGTGCAGTATTCCAATAATTATAATTATGATCACTATCACCATTGGAAACAGCCATTTAAATGCCGAATAAAGCACGGCAACAGAATCGAAAAATGGTTTTGGAAAGACTCCTAACACCAGGTTATTAATTGTTCCTGCGCCATAAATACCGTTAGCTAGAAAATCCTTAGAATTATCCGGGTTCTCGTTAAAAACCAGTAAAACCGGATCGGATAACTGAAAAACACTCATGATCAATTTCGTAAAACTAATAATGATCCCAGCGATCAGCTGTTCCGGATAGGATGGTTTGTTCGCCGGGTTTGAATAGTATTTTTGAGTTTGACCCAGGAGCGACGAATTATCTACAGATGAAGTTTGCGTGGTTTGTGTTACCGTCGTGCTCGGCCCCTGAAAATGCTGGTCCGCTGAAGCGATCGAAGCTGCTGAAAGCACTGTGATCAAGGCTATTATAAAAATGGCTATCAGTTTTCGCACACGATATATTTTATTCATTTTTAATATCTCCGTTTCAGTGCTTAATATTTACATAAATTTACTTCCAATCATATTTCTAACATCCTTAAGAATTTCTTCTCTTAACTTTTGGAAATCTTTGTAGACTTTTTCGTTCAGTATTTCACGTTCATGAAAATAGAGTTCGAATACATTCTGAAAAAATTGACTGGCAAATTGACTAGCGTTACTCAGTTCTTTTGCAACCTCTTTCGTAACTTTTTCATCGGTCGAAATTTGAATTGAAATTTGAATTCCCATGCTAAGCTAAACATCCTTTCTTTTCTCAAATATAAACGCTCGTTTATTTCGGACTTATTTTGTATATTAATTTCCTATCCTATATGACCTTTAGGCACGATTATGATGTGTAGTGGAAGTTTTAAGTGATGATATTCCATCGTAAGGGCAAAATAAACACTTGGCCCTGGAACCGTTTGAGTGAACCCTGAAGGAGGAGTTTTACCTTTATCTATCTCTTCAAAAACATGTACTGATTGCAAAGAATAAGAGACTTTGGGCCAGTATTTTAGCTGCTTTTGTAATTTTAAAATAAAATCTTTTTGGACATCTGAAGCATTTGAAATCATCATGATGTTGTTCGTAGTTGGGACGGAATTTTCATTTACAGCAGACATAGCAGCGGTTTTTACAGCATTTTTCAAGTTGTTTTCGAGAAAACTTTTATAAGAATTAACCGATAAAGCAAGGATAAAAATTATTATTATCACAACCGCTACTGTAATTTTTTTATGGTTATTTTTAACTATCATTATTTCAATCTCACTCCTTTTTAAGGCTCCCATACTGGCCCTCCATTATTGCTGATATATTCGTTGTAAATGTAAACCTCCGTTCCTGTGATATTCAGCGTTGTTGAAGCATTACCACTGGCATCATAAGAGCCATAACGCCAAACATACGTAACGCCTCCCTTACCTGTCGGCACAGGCACCAGATATTTATAGTCAACATGAACAGCAAAAGGAATATTTATATCGTCTGTTTCCATCACTTGATTGTCCGGAATTGGAGGAGGATAACCGGCCCAGTTTTCTTTATACTTGACATAAGCTGTGTGTCCGTTAAGCGTCATATTGATGTTTTGGGTACTTCGGTCTATTTGAATATGTCCTACTCCATTTCGATCTATGACTCCTTGAGGCGTATCAACCCACGCCTTCGTAATGCGCCAGTCTGTAACAACTGCATCCAATAGGCCCGATGGTGGAGGCGGCTGATTTACGGTTAATGTCGTTGCTAGATCATCTGAAAATTTAGCCGTTCCCGCTGGTTGTGTCGCGCCACTGCGTCGATATGCAATAATGTCTACTGATCCGCTAAGATTCCCCGGTGGCGGCAAAGGGATTGGATTTACCGAAAATGATGTTGTCGCGGTTGCTGTTTCCCCACTCAAATTAGTTGCCGTTACTGTAACGGTGTAGGTAACTGAGCTGCCTGTATAATTGTCAGGAGCCGTGAAAGGATACCCCCACTGTTCAGGATCAGACCAGTTTTTAACGAGCGTTAGATTGTAAGTTTTGCCTCCACCTGATATTTCAGCCGTCATACTTTTTGTAATACCCTCCGGATTGGGAGAGGCATTGATCATTGTTTGATCGCCACTATCAAGGACATTAGGATTAGCACTTGCTGTAACACTGTAAGAAGCCGGTGCCCAAAGCTCAATACAACCTGCCGTGTTATAACCGTAATTGGTCCACGTTGCTAGGTAATGCAGAGCCGATCCGTCTGTTGAGTCCGTCCCGACATCGGCAGCAGCCGCACAATAGGCCGGTGAAACTGAGCCAAGCGTTTGCCAAGTTTGCTTCCAAGCTTGATTTTGATTTTCTTGTTGAAAGGCTACCGGAAGATTGTTCACAGCCATTGGGTTTGTAACTAATAACCCATCTTGACTGGTAGACGTTATAAATACCGTGTCTGTTGAACCATTGTCAACCACTGCCGGACTGTTCAGCCCCGTAAGATTAGGTATTGATATAGAACCATGCCCAAAAAGGGCTACAGGGGATTCATTAAGCGTTGTATGACCTTTTCCTACCCAAATTACGTTCTGACCGTCGAGCGCAATATTTGCGATACAGGGATCGCTTTGATCCATTGCAGAAGTATCGTCTCCCCAGTAATCCCCGTTTGCGCTGAGTTCATATACGGCTGCCCCTTGATCGGGAACAAATATTGTGCCGTTCGGGACCGTTGCCACTGATCCGTTTGTTTCAATAGCGGGAGAGCTGTCGATAGGCCCATAGAAGATATCGGAGCCGCCTGATTGATACACGGTTTTATAATTACCTGTTGTCGGGTCCATTAGGATTAGTCTGTTTTCGCCACTTTGAGCTGCGTCTACACCGAAGACGGCTGCACCAACAGAACCTACAGCAGTGGTTTGCTGATCCCAAGCTGGTGAGGATGTAACTATGTCGTTCGTTGCGTTGGTAGCATCTTGAGATGTTGTATAACCAGGTGGAGCTATTTGGACGTTTTCAGGCGTATAGATTGGTTGAGATATGACTCCGCCACTCCACGATCCAACTATTGCGAAAGGGGTTTGCCAAGTTACCGTTTTAAATGTATTTATATCTATTCCACTTGCAGTTAACGGTGGTGTAATGAGAGGAGACGCAGCTATTAATTGAATATCATTTCCCGAATTACCTCTTATAGGGCTTGATTCCATTTGGCTTGGCTGATTTATCGGCCACCAATAAAGGTATTTTCCAACGGCAATAGCAATATAACCTTGCGAAATCGTTGGTCCAGAAACACCGGCAGCAGAATTGACTTCGTTATTGTCTCCTGACGGCGGGGCGTAAAAGTTTTGGATCAGTTTTGCTGTTAAAGATACCGCACTTCCTGGTGTCCACCCTGATTGGGGCTTTTGTAAATCAACCTCCCAAAGATGTCCATAATCCGAACTTGATTTAGGATCATCGTAAGTGTACATATAAAGTTTGTTTCCAACGACAGCAGGCGTTGTGCTTGAAAACTGACGTATACCGTCCCAAAGCGGTAACTCGACATAATAGGGATTGTTGTTATAAATGATTCCGTTAAAACCCGTATCCATTACAGTATTATCTCGGTAAATATCTGCATCGTGGGTGTAGTTATCCATTGCCAAGGCTTTTCTTGGGATGGATATACTAATTATCATTAAAACTAGAATTATAAGTGTCATATCCAATAATCTCTTTTTCTTCATAAAAATGTCTCCTTTCATAAGAAAAAAATAAATAGCCTTCTATTTCAAGAAAGTTATGAGGCATTTTTTATGTTTTAAGCGTTTTTTCTACTCTTAATTTTCTTGATAATGATATAAACTAATCGACAAATTCCGACCAAAAGAATCAAGCACACAATTCTACCGGCTACAACACTCTCATGATTTAAAATGAGAGGTTTCCTTTCATTTTGGACAGGCGTTGGAATATTAGCAGGATTCAAACTAGGAGGATTTTGTTTTGATAGTTGCTGATCGGTTGCTACCATTTGTTGAGTTATTTGACCGGAGGGGGTTTTAATTACTTCACCAGCTGGCGGAATGGATTTAACCTGTGCCTGTGTCGTACTTTTTGATTGGACAGGCGTTGATGAAATGCTGCTAGTTTGATTTGTGCTAGAAGTTTGTTGCGTTTGAGGTTGAACTTGAGGTTGTGATTGCGTTTGTTCGTGCGGTACAGAAGGAGTTGGAGTTACAACTTGCGTTTGAGTAGATGTTGTCGGTTGTGTTGCCGAAGTAATATTTGCAAGGTCACTTGCATATCCGATACCAGGTTGCTTCAGCCAAGTAATTTGATCCGAATTTAGAGTAGTTGATGATGGAGTAATATTGGCTCCACCAACCTCTGAAGGGTTAAAATTTTGTACTTTCATCGCTGCCAATACATCATCCGAAAATTTTATATTTGTTCCAAAACTACCATTCGTGCCGCCAAAGTAGTTACCGTACCCATTCTTTTCTGCCAAAAGGATAGGACGGACATCATCAAATGTTTTCCATGATGAATCAAAAGGAACATTAATGATCATTGGAGCATTAAAACCTCCTGAATAATAAAAATTAATACTAGTCGATTTTCCGTTTTGGTTAGTTCCGACAATCCAGTCTAATAGTGTTAACCCACTTGGAACATCATTATTAAACGTCGTTGCCATTGCTGCACTCGGCAGGGCTAAGATGCTACAGATTGCAATTATAATTGCCAATTTTTTCATTCTTTTCACACATCTCTTTCTTTTTTCTGAATTATGACACTACTTCCAAACTTAGTGAAGAGACTTTTTTTCATGTACATGAAGAAAGTATTTTTCGATATACAAACCCATCTTCAAACCCCCTAGCGTAGCAGAAATCCATAGCGTGAAGATACTTTTCGTTCGTGATTTTCACATATTCGTACATATCTTCCTTCTCTTCATCACTCAGTTTTTCTAGTATTTTTTGAATGAGCTGGCCCCCAATGATCGTTAGTTCTCGGCATTCCGAGTCAAGCAATGCGCTGTGACCGGCTGTATTCATGGAATTCGCAATATATTCGCGAAACACAATTTCCCTGTTTTTTAAATTTTCTTTTTCCAAATTCACATTCACTGCCATTTACATCCCTCTCCTTTATAAATCTATATATCTTTATTATCATGCTCCTTTCATTTTTAATACTAAAGCTTTCCTTTATTAAAGTAAATAATAATATGAATATCTTTACTCGTCAAGAGAAAAACTTTACTTTTTTAAATATTTTCTGTATATTTTAGGTTATATAGGAGGGATAAAAAATGGGCATTTCATACTCACCCCTTTTCTCAACTCTTCATACACAAAAAAAGAACCGGCAAGACTTGCAAGCGGCTCTAAAACTTTCATCTCGTACAATCGCGAAACTAGCGAAAGACGAATATATCTCCTTGAAGACTATAGACGAGATATGCACGTTTCTAAATTGCGAAATAGCAGATGTTGTGAAACACATAAAATAAAAATTGGAAGATACTTAAAAGCATCTTCCAATTTTAACCAACTATAGAGAGTAGGCTTCGCCCACGATCATTTTAGAGCCATTTTAGCGAATTTTTAGATAGTTTTCAAGAAATTTTACGATAATTTAAATAAATGAAATAATATATATTTTTTATTGATCTTGATTTAACGATAAATGATATAATAGAGCCGTAAAACTAATTAAAAACCCCTGAACCGCCTTGAAGATACGTGAGACTCGTATTCTTATCGAAAGATAAGCATTGCGGAGGAGGGCTGAAGTAGAAGTAAGACCGACAGACTTACTTCGGATTTGCCTGAACCACTCTGTAGATCCTTAAATGGATTCCCATGCGACAGACTAAAAATGGGCCTTGTGGATGAGGTATTTAAAAGGCAAGCAAGACCGACAGACTTGATTGCACGATCCCCCTGGACCACCCTGAAGATTCTTAAGTGAATTCCCATGAGACACAACAAAAATGGGCATTGTGGATGAGGGCGTTAAGGTAAAGTGTATTCCCTACAGGAATGCACATAAAAAGAGATAAACTAAAGGGACACGTATTGCCAAAAAGAGGCCAAGCGTGTCCCTTTTTAGTTTGCAAAATTTAAAAGGAGGTAAGTTTTAAAAACTTCATTGGGGTAACAAAAGACGGTACGAAAGTAGCCGTCTTTTTGTATTCAAGGTTTCCAATGCCCAAATCAACTGGCGTTTAAAAATTATTAAAGAAAAAAAGGAAAAAGGGAAGGTGCAAAAAATGACAAAGAGTATTTTTTCAAAGAGCGAATTCACGCTGGCAATCGGTTTGGCCCAACGTATTTCATGGTTCATGAAACAAAGGAGTTTTCTGAGTCCTTTTCCGATTGAAGCTGAATGGCATGTAGCTGATGGAATATGCCTCGAATGCGGAAGACCTATAGGCGGCGATATCACTAAAAAAGCAAGTATTCAAATGTTAAATGATGGAAATATTCACTATTTCAAATTATTTAGTAACCTTGATGTTGATATAAAGCCTTATATCACGATGCCGATGTATGATGAAGCACCTGATATGGGTTCGTTTCATTCTACGTATGCTGTACCACACCCTGAAAATGGCGATTATCTAATCTATAGTTGTGGTGATATAAGTTTTAATTCCAGCGTGAGAGATTTTAGTGAAGTTTCTTTTGAAAATAAACATAAAATAGACATAGAGGACTTATTGAAAAAAAAGATTGTTAGTGAGGTTAGTCCTGATGTATACAGTTTAGATATGGATTTATCGTGTAAAATTGTGAATTTACATGAGAAAATAGTTAGTTTGGAAATGGAAATAGATAGTATGAAAGATAATAAAGATTTTTTCAGTGTACAGGATATATTAGATCATGAAAACGATATCGCGAAGATAAAAAAGCAGTCAGAAGAAGTGAAAGCGGAACGCGAGAAACTTTATGATTCCATTAACAAATAACAAATGAAAGCTGCGTTTCAACTACAAAAAAATGTTTTGAAACGCAGCTTATATCTAAAAGAGGAGACGGTTCGCGTCTCCCTTTTTAGTTTTAAAAATGTTGTTCATCTGTGCAATGAGAACTTTTTTCAGGTTCCTAACGTGCATGACAGCATACCTGCTATGCAGGAAAGAAAAGTGCTTTTTCCTGATATGTCCACCGAGTCAGGAAAAATATATAAGGCAATCGGTGTTGAGAATATTTCATGGCTTCTGTCTCTCAAACGTGAAGCCTACTGCCTCGGATGTATACTCACACTCGTCTCGTTCGTCCACCTCGGCTGAGGACCTCTGCTGATGGCATAGGCAGACCGCCGTGCATATGCACACTTCGCGAAGCGAAGAATGCGGAACAATGCTCACCACGAATATCGTTCACTTGGGAAAGCAGCGAACACCCCCGTCTCTATTTTGTTTTTATTTATCCCTGGAAGATAAATAAAAACAAAATAGAGACGGGGGGGCATACTTGCAAAAGGACCCCAAAAACCTACTTGCAAGGCTGGCTGTAAAGCCCGGCTAGGGGGGCTTCTAAACGGAAAACGGGAGAAAGCAAAAAATTATGCTTTACTCCTTAGTTAAATATTACCAAAAATAAGGAGTGGATAAAATGAACAAAATCCAGGCAATTGGAACCACACTACGGTATAAAGAAGCGTACTTTCGTTTTGAACTCTTCTACGAAAAAATGTTTCAACTTGAAAAGTTTGAGAAAGTAAAAAAGCTTGAACCCTCAAGAAAAAAATACTTTATAGCATATGCCGAACACATGACTCGTAAAGGCTACTCAGCTAAAACGATCCGTGTTGAGTTGGCTGCTATTCGGTATTTTCATGAACTCTCAGAGGCCAAGTTTTCTCTACCATCGAATGCAGAACTTGAAAAACAAGGAATTATACCAATTCTACCATCGTTAGAGATACCAAAAAGAAGGAGGAAATAAGAATGAGTACAGAAGGTCTAACGAAAAACTTACTGTCCCAAATATATAGGCTAACTAAAGGAACAAATAAAAATTCAAAAGAAACCCGGCATCGGTATAAGGAATCAAACGAACGTTTCGCGCACTTTCTCGCGGAAAAATTTCACATACAAAAGATAACGAACGTGAAAGAAAAACACTTCACAGCATATGCTGAGCATATGGTTCAACAAGGCTACTCCGGAAAAACGATCCGGACGGATCTGAGTGGCATTCGATATTTTCATGAGCTTTCAGGAAGCCGGTTCCGGCTTCCTGAAAATAAAGAATTAGCCCAAAAAGGCATAGTTTTTCCGGACACAAAAACTAACACGGTTGATCGCGCATGGTCGCAACGGGAAATCGAACGAGCCAAGATAGTCGCTACGTCGATGGGGCGACATGATGTTGTAGTTGCCATAGATATTTCGCACGATGCTGGACTCCGGATTAACGAGGTTTCTTCATTGCGAATATCGCAAGTAAAACAAGCCCTGGATCAAGGCCACCTACACATAAAGGGAAAAGGCGGCGTTGAAAGGGATATCTCGATCCGCAACGAAGCGCAAACTAGTGCGCTTGAACGAGCGTTAGAATATGCGAAATCAGAAGGTCGTAATCGACTGGGAGACTATGTATTGGCACAAACCCGTCACGGTGGAGTTCTGGCCGAAAAAACATCTCTGCAAAACTGGATCATAAACCATCGTGACAAATTTCAGGATGATCGTTCATATTTTCAGGAACGCTCTGAGACACAACATATCGGACCAAGTGTAAAAGAAAAAACTGACCACGTAACCTGGCATGGCCTACGCTACACATTCGCCCAGGAACGCTATGCTGAAGCTCTCGAAACTCACATAGGGGCCGGAGAAAGCCAATCTTACGCGGAATATCATGCACGTGTGGAAACATCATATGAACTAGGTCATTTTCGAGATTCCATCACTAAAATATATTTATCATAAAAACAGAGTTAAATTAGAGGTTGGTCAAAGGAATATCAAATTATTAAAATCACATTTGGGGCGCAAAAAGTATGGTACAAGCGTTTTAAATTGATCTTTTGATATTGAAAGTAAATAAAATAAAATTTAACGGCTTAAAACGGAAAATAATAGGCTGTAAAAATAATTTTGCGCCCCCTACTCAATTATTGAGTAGGGGGCATAATAATAATAATTTATGGAAATATAAGTAAATTTTTTAAAGATAATCCTATATTTTTTTGACTTAACTTAGTCGAAATGATAATTTTATTTTAGCTAATGATTATAAAAGGGAGTTGAGCTTCATGGTTATTCGCAAAGAAGATATTCATAACTTGGTTGAGCGTCTTCCTGAAGATGATCAAAAAAGCGTTTACGATTTCATGCAATATCTACTGAATCGTTCCACGGAAAAAAAGAACGGCTGGGATAAAATCGATCAAGCCGATCCGGATGATGAGCCTCTTTCCGAAGAAGAACTTCGCCAGCTCAATAGCGATGCCGGTTATGTTACAGGGGAGGATGCCAAGCGTGAGTTCGGATTACAAATTGATATACCGTAAGGAAGCAATCAAATATCTATCCAAACAAGAAGTATCTGTACAAGAACGCATTGCAAAAGGACTAACAGGGCTTTTAACAACTCCACCTAGTGGCGATATTAAGTTGCTGAAAGGATTTCACGGTTTGTATCGTCTTAGAATTGGTACATTTCGCATATTGTTTGAAATCAACCACTCAGAGCAGATCATATATATTCAATCAATAGATTCCCGTGGTGGAGCGTACAAGTAAAACTAAAAGCTGGCTTTCCTAATCGTAAAAGGAAAACCAGCTTTTTAAACGCTCGTTTAAAATTATAGAGCTTAACCCTACTCAAAAATTGAGTACCCTCTTGTTGCGTTTTGTTGCGATTCATTATTTTTTCAAGGGAAGCCCCATTTTTTTTCGAAAATCTTTCAAAACATCGTTTTCATCCGGCTTAAAATCTAATCTTTTGGTTGCTTCCTGAGCGATTTCATAAGCCAAATCTCGCATTTCTCGTTTTTTTCTGTCTTCTTTGCTTTCAAAACGAATTACAGTCATGGAGTTTCATCCTCCTTCAAAGTATCCAGCTGTCATAATTGTAATTCATAAAATGCTAATATAAAATACTAGATGAAAGAGTATTTTCTTTGTCAGGGCGGACTACTTTTTCGAGAAGAGACGCAAGATACTGGTAATATCTCGCGTTCCCGGCACAACGAACGATCCTCTTTTTTACTAAAGAGAAATAGGAAACGATAAAAGTAGCACTTTTCAGGGGGGCTACTTTTATCGTTTTAATTCACCATAACATGAATTCACCTACCTACCATTCCAATGTTATTTAGTTTATGGGAGGACTGTAGGAGGGTTGGTTGATTATTCGTTTATAATTTAATATTCATTAAGATCAATATTTAGTAGCCCGCCATTTTGTACATGTAGAATTTCTACATGTACAAAACCGGAAAGTAGAAAGTAAATAAAATTTTCTACTTTCCCAAAATGGGAAAGTAGAAAATCAAACCTCTATTTTGTTTTTCAACTAATAAAAAAGATGATTTTAACACTTATACGCTGGCTCTCTAGATCAGTTGCAAAATAAAAAAGAAAATAAGTAATAGACCTATCTGCTAATATCAGAAGGTCTTAATTATTAAATTTATAGAATTTAAAACTATTTAAGATACTCTCTTAATCTCTTGAATCAGTTGAATTTCTACCGGCTCCGAACAGAGAGTAATTGGATTGCGCTTTTATGGCTAATGGTTCATTAACAATTGAATTATAAAGCATACTTGCCAAGTAAGCAGATTGTTGGGATATTTGTTTTTCTCTTGTGATTTCGCTGAATTGTTCTGCTACATAGATTAGTTTGTTCTCATCTATTTTAGATAGGGTTTTCCGTACGATACTTGCGGGTATATGATTACCATTTACTTTTATACCATTATGGTTAAAGTACATATTTATAATTGATTGTTTCATAGCATCCACTATATCCTTGTCCACTTTTTGGTCATCGAGAACACTCCAATTTATTTCAGCGAAAATATCTTCTAGCCTTCCTTCCAAATTTTCATTTTTTTGAAAATCCATTGGTAAGCTAATTTGTTCTGAAGTATGAGCTAATTCTGTATTATTGTTATCTGATGAGGGTGAGCATGAAGGATTAGGTTCTTCAGTTTTATTTTCTGTCAGCGGACAGTGAGGGGTATTGTTACTTTTTTCGTTATCTTTTTGATAAAGATAAAATACCTCATAAACTATTCCAAAACCATCATCGTCTATTTTTCGCTTATACCAAACACGTTCATTTTCAGGAACTGGCCTCTCTGTTACGATACTTTCCCATTCGCATATTTTATTTTTTTTGTCATAAACGGGATATCTTTGGTAATATCCAAATCGTTTAAGCTCGTTCAATCCGGATCGAACGCTTTTTTCACCATCGGGGCATTGATTAACAAGGTCCTGGACTAAAACGCTCCAATCATTCGGCTTTCCCATGAGATAGGCCATTATTCCACGTGCTTTATATGTCAGTGCACTATTCTCTGTGATTTCCTTAAGGATCATTGCATAAGGATTTTCTCTATCCTTCACAACACGAATAATCTGTCCAGTTTTTTTCACTTTTTTAAACGTATCAGTTTCCATTACCATAAAAAATCCCCTCTCTTTTTTGCGTTGTTTTCGTTGACAAATTTGTCAATTTACTCAACAGCAAACTAGACAGAGGACATTATTTTTGTTAAAATAAGAGTGAACATTAAATACGTCTCTGAAATGTCTCTTATTAAGAATAATGTCTCTGTCGGCTCCCCGTTTAAGTGTTAAGGTCGCCAAACTCAAAGCACTTTTGCGGGGTGTTTTGCTGTTCAATTGTAAAAATTATCTTAAAGTCTATGATAGAGTCGAATTAGCTTTAAATCAAGTCTTTTTTAGGAAGAAATGTGAATTTAAAAATGAACGCTCGTTTAAACGAGCGTTTTAGTTTATAATTTAATAAATTTTATACGCAACCAATCGCAACACACAGCAACATAACCCTATTACAAGGTGTGGAAAGCCATAAGGGAGAAAATAAATGAAAACATATACCATATCTGAAATAGCGAAATTACTAAAAATCCCGGAGAGTACCGCTAGGTACTATCGAGATCGTTTCACTGATTACATATCTTCCACCGGGCAAGGCCGATCACGACGGTATTTGCCGCAAGCATATGAGGCTATGCAGCTCATCGTGGACATGATGAAGGATAATTCCCCGGCTGAAGCTATTGAAACAGCCCTGGAGTCACGTTTCGGGGTGCCTGTTGACGATCGCAAACCTACCGCAGAAGAGCAGCAGCAAATAGCAACAACGCAGCAACAACTATTAGATCCTGCACCGTTCCTGAATGTTCTTTCGCAACAAACAGCGGAAGTTGCGCTTCTCCGCAAAGAAATTGAAGAGCTTCGCAATCAACTCCAAGAACGGGAAGACAGCAGAGAAGAACGTGAAGAAGCTCGCGATCGGCAGCTGGTGGAAGTCATGAGGGTTCTTCAAGAAGAGAAGAAAAAGCCTTGGTGGAAAAGAATCTTTTAGAAAAGAAGGAAAGAGGGCGCAAAGTGGTTAGAAAAGATGTTAAGAGCTTTGCTAAATCAATTTTTGGGGAAGCCATAGTAAATAAAGCGTACTTAGAAATTAGAAATGAGATGAATCAAGAAGAAACGAGAATTAACAATGAGACAATCGAACCATCGGACGGGAATATCGTATTAGTAGAGCTTGTAAACGGCAAAAAATTTAAAATATGGGCCTCTGAGTGGGGAGGAGTTACAACCGTTTGAACGTCCGTTTGTTTTAAACGCAGAAGATCGTATATGCTATATACAAAAAAATCGGTATATATTAAAATTTATTTGAGAAGTTGAGAAGGGAATTTAATTCCCTTCCCGGTTCAGGGTTTAGCTATGGCGACGTTTTCGGGAACGTCGCTTTTGTTTTTTGTGGAAAAAATATAGTTAAAAAGAAGGAATTTGGAAAAATATGAGGAAACCATAATTCAATAATATTAAAATATCTACTATATAAATTATAAGCAAAATAGTTAATTATAGTCTTTTACAATAGGAACGAAGCCTGGTATTGAGATTAGAAGTTATTTCATAAAAGGGAGTTGAAAATAAAGTGTTAGACAACTTCAACTTTTTATCTCCATCCTCCTTGGCTTTTATTTCTACAATTTTCTTTGTGCTTGTTTTTTTGGTGCAGTATCTCGGAGTGGGAAGACTGGAAAGAGCGTTAATGTCGCCTAAAGATAGAGCTATTAGTTATGTTCTTGAATCTTTGTTGGTGGCACTTTTATCTTTTGTAATATCTGTGATATTACTTAAAATTTTTAAGCTTATAAAAACAACGGATTCAAAAGATTTACTGGCTATCGCCTTCATTGATCTATTTTTAACTCCTATAGCAAATGTTATTATGTTTGGAATCGGAAAAAAATTTTTCAACAAAGTGTTCATCATAAGTTTAAATAATGAAAACAATGACAATAAAGAAGATTGGGTGCTTGTAAAAGCTATATCCAAGAAACATGTTCTTCTTGTAAGCTTAAGCGGGGAACGCTTAAAGATTGTTCCTTTTACTTTAATTATGAATCTGACAATTAAGAGGATAAAGTTACCGAAAGCCAAACCATGTTCTATAAATAATAATCAATCACAACCTATTGATTCGGATGGTGGTTAAAATCAAGCCAATTAGTTTAACAAAGAAACAAGGAGATACTCCGCTATATACAAAAAACTTAATTTAACCTAAAATAAAGATTGAGAAGTTAGGAAGGGAATTTAATTTCCTTTCCGGTTTTGGGTTTAGTTGTGGCGACGTTTGCTGGAACGTCGCCATAGCTTTTTATTTTCTACAAAAGATTGAGGAGATGACTGGTATATTGATAGATATTAAGCAAGAAGAAATAATTAATGTCATTGAGGACTTCAAAAAGACTCTCGATAAATATTTTAATGCCTTTAACTCAACTTTCGCAGCTCCAATCAGTAAGATAAACCTTGATATAGGCGGGTAGTGCCATGATCCATTGTTGGAGTTGACTTTTGATTAATTTAGATAATTTTTTCCCAGCTTTCTCGGAAACATCATTAAGAATATCTAATAACTGTTGTAGTGCAACCGCCCAATCCAGTTCGCTAACCTCATCACACAATACAGAGAATAATCCTCCCAACGTTCGTTCATCAGTATTTTGACGATGCTGCCAAGCAAGCATGATATACCTTGCATAAACGATGGTTGTATGGCTAATCAACATGTCATAGGAGCGTCCTTGAAACTCTTTTTGTAGCTTGAGCAATGATTTTGTGCATTTGAAAAAGGTTTCTATATCCCATCTCATGCTGTAAATCCGAATGATTTCTTCCTCGCTAAGAGTAAGATCGGTACAAGCGATCGCTAACCATTCATTTTTATTGGTTCGATGACGAACAAATACCACAATCATAGGTATCCCTGGTACCATCTGAGTGCGGATGGTACGGAGAATTCCCTTGTGTTTACCATGTGATGGTGTCGCGACTTTGTAAAGTTCTTGGAGCGATAACTTTCTGCCATTTACTAGATAACGCTGATTCGTGGGTTTGACCATACCAATGACATCCAAGCCACGCTGAGTAATCGCCCCAATCAAAGGAGCAAAGGTAAACCAACTGTCCATCAACACATAAGAAGCCGTCATTCCCGCTGCCAAAGCTTGATCAATCATCGCTGGAATTAGTTCAGGGGCACGTCTTAACGCTTCCATACGCCGTTTATAACCCAAGGTACGTTTGTCAATCTTCTCGGAAATCCCGTTGATCTGGGATTTAGACGAGCTAAGCAAGGAAAAATCCACAGGAAGAAACGTATGTCCATCAGACCATCCTAACGTAAGCATACGAAATCCCAGATAGTGGCTGTGTTTAGCATGATCCCAAAATCTAGCGAGTAGTTCAACGGTTTTACTCCTATTTCTCTCATACATGGAATCGTCCACAATAAAAGCCGTTACACGACGATTGGAGGTTAGAGATGAGACTTTTTTAACGGTTTCCGCGCTTAAAGCTGTAAGGAAACGACGCCATGCATATCCAGGATGGTTTAGAAAACGATAAACTGCGTCCTTGCCAGGAAATAGATCTCCTCGCTCAGTTTCAAGAAGACGAAACCAGTTTTTATGGTGAAAAATCAACACGAAAATGATTTGGAAGAGGTAGGTACAACTAAAGCCAAATCGCTTTTTAAACCCTGCATTCCTGAGATGGTGTAAAACTTTTAGTTCCTTAAAGGCTGGTTGAATCTCTTTTGGTAGTTGATTCTTTTGTTCCTTTTGAGCTATCATTATCATATAGAAGACACCTCGTTTTTTATGTGATAGTGGGTTCAGGACAAATTCACTATAACAAAAGATAGAGGTGTTTTCTATTGTCAACAAGCATATTGGACGAACAAATTTTCTTTTAATACCAAGGGTTTAAACTCACTTTCGTCCTGCGAAAGTTGAGCCTTTAATGAATATTTTTTGGGTGCTATTGATAACAAAAGTAAATATACACTATTCCACCCTACTTTGTTTCAATTAGCGATAGAATTACAAGTTGACTTTTTTAGATTACCTGATTTACTTAGAAAAAGGCTTTTAGAGATTAATTTTGAAGTGCTATTATATTGCGATAATCCAATAGACTTTTACAGTTTTAGGCAGTTTATTTTAGATAACCATAGAGTCGAAGTTTTAACTACCATTGTAGAAAGAGTTGATGCCGAAATTAAGCTGGCTGAAAGGTTTTTAATTAAGGGAATTTGGGGAGAATATGCTAACTTGCCTGAAAGAAATTTTGACTTTTATCGTGAGAACAAACAGCGTAATCTTCTACTTGAGCTTAAAGAAAAAGAGAAAAATGAATCCGGTGAAACTGAAGAAGTTGATATAAATCTTAATAATAGTTTTCCTGACAGTATTAACATTACAAACAAAACTATCAAAGCTGAAAAAAGCTTTTTTGATGCTATAACTGAAAAAATTAAACAAGGGGCAAAAGTTATTGAATTTAGTGAGGGTGTACTTGGGAACGGAGTAAGTATTGGTAAAAATATTTTTTTAATCATAGAGTTTTTAAAGGGTAAAAGATAAAAATACATAATATTGAATGTAACACAATGTCCTTGTGTCACATTCGTAAAAACCCTGAAGGCCGCACCCTTGAAGCCTTTGAGAGCTTCTGAACCTTGGAAGCTCGTTTTGTTTGCCTTTGAATGTGTCATAATATGTAGTATAATGGTGTTATGGTACATATAACTTTTCAAAGAAGGAGGGAGCTGCTTTGGAATTTGTTCAACCGATCCGGGATAAAAAACAAATTGAGATCATGAAGCGGCTGTTAAAGGCTTCGAGCATGAGAGATTATGTGCTGTTTGTGCTGGGCATCAACTCCGGTCTTCGGATCAGTGATCTTCTGCGCTTAAAACAAACGGACGTTCAAACGGTGAAGGGAACGATCAAGGACCGGATTGAGCTGCGCGAAAAAAAGACCGGCAAGATGAAAAACTTTCCGATCAGCGACACGGCAGCTAAGGCTCTCCGCGATTATCTGCCGGGAGTGCCTACGGCTGCGCCCTTGTTTCCAAGCCGCAAAGGGTCGGGTTCCATCACCCGCCAGCAGGCTTACCGTATTCTCAATGAAGCGGCACAGCTGGCGGGCATCAAGGACCGCATTGGGACGCACACGCTGCGCAAAACCTTTGGCTACCAGGCGTACCAGGCCGGTTATGCGGTGGAACGCTTGCAGCATATCTTTAATCACTCATCATCGAGGATAACCTTGGCCTATATTGGAATGACTCAAGACGATACCGATGAGGTGTATCTGAATTTAAACCTATGATTTATGAAACGAATAAAGTTAACTTGTTGACACTCCCACGGCTAAAGCCGATGGGATTCCTGGGTGATTAAACCGAAGTACATTTCTGCTATCGGAGTATGACCCCAAGTTCAGGGCTATGCCATTAGCCCGTCCTAGAGCAGTACACAATGGTACTCTAGGCTGATAGCCTGTTACCAGCTACCACAGTTTCTTTGA
>Ga0078972_1007872_pt1 | contig 23105 bp, 28 predicted proteins | sample YelNatPaOPGAMG01_FD_67568 | JGI IMG/M metagenome (GOLD analysis project Ga0078972, IMG submission 67568) | Hot spring thermophilic microbial communities from Obsidian Pool, Yellowstone National Park, USA - OP-RAMG-01 (SPADES assembly) (version 2) | ecosystem: Environmental > Aquatic > Thermal...
AATTTTCTTCCGTTAATTTTACATGATACTCGTAGAAACAAAAAGGTGAACTCTGCTGTCCTAACGGGTAAATATAAAGCACATTTCTATCCTCATCATAATCCCAGTTCAATTCAATCCCTAAAACCCGCCTCATCGTCTCTATATGTTGCAACCACTGAATTAACGAACTATAACTAAACCTTGATGGTTGAAACATTATAGGAGTGCCAGGATGCATTCCAGCAGCTAAATACGGAACTCCAAATGTGAAACCAAACTCATCCTTAAAAAGAATATCTCTTGTAAAAAAATATACTTGAACTACTCTTAAAACATCAGGCGGGAGAGGATACTCTGTCTGCTCGGAACTCAATTCTAATCTCGCTATACTATGAATTCCACGCCGTCCACTAAACCAAATCAAAGTATCCTCAACAACATCCTGTAAATGAGCATCATCAAGTTCAACCTGTATGATTGTGTCTCCTAACTTCCGACGAACATAATCTTTAAGTTCACTTATAGTCGGCATATAAATAAATTAACATTAAAAAAGAAGAAAATCAACTGACGACCTGAAAAATTTTATTTCCGTTATTTTGCTTTCTTTGTTTTCTTCGCCTTTTTAGGCATTGCTTCCTCCTTTTTAGTTTTTTTATTTCTCTTTTTTGAATTCTAATGGCTTAACCGCACTTTCTTCAAGAATTTCAATAAGATATTCAGGGCAATACTGTGCCCACTCTTCGCCCTCAAGTATCATATCTTCTGTAATCGTCCTGCCATTAAGATGCAACCAAGCAATGTCGGGTCTTTTCTTAAAGCGTCTCACTTTTTTAACTTCTGTTAATGGCTCTTTTCTCTCTGCTGTCTCTACCTGAATATCTTCTTTTTTCTTCTTTTTCACCATCACCTTACCTCTTTCTCTAAATCTGATAAAAGAATTATTAACTTCCGTATGTTATCCCTTTCATTGCCATCCCGACACAAATACAATAATTGATTCAATAAACTCCTTAATGTTGCCTTGAAATTATCAATCAAAAGAGGGTCCAACCTTTCCTTTATAAGTCCAAAAACCTCTTTTATAAGACCGCCAGAATTGATATTTATTTCGTCGGAATCAGAAGTAAGAGAAGAGGAAACGGGAGGCGAAGATGACTCCTCAAAATCCCCTTTTTTATCAGATTCGTCTTCAAGAACCTCCCGTAAAGCATTCAACTCTTCAAGAACAGAAAAATAAGGAGAGGATTTTGTTTCTTGTCTCTTCACTTGTTCGTCAGGAATAACTACTTTTGTTTCTTGTTCACTCATGTTTCAACCTCTAATCACCACCCCTATTACAGGTTGGTGACAGTCAATACACCATAAAACTCGTTTCTAATGAGTTTTGTGGCGTATCTTGTCCTCAAACCTTTTTTGAGAGACATGTCGTTGGGGTCAAAGAAGGTTGGAGTCATCTGAAGCGGGATATATGGAGCATAGACATATCCAGCGTCAAGGAAGGACTTTCCTTTTAAACCAATAAGAGCCTTGTCTCTTGGGAAGTATGGGTCAACATATACAGTCCACCTTTCCTGAAGAGTCCCAGCCTTGTAAATTCCATAGCCAGGTGTTCCGATTGTCTCTACTGGTGAATGTGTCTCGCTTCCCGCAGGAGCAAAAACTGGTCTATAAAAACCATAGGTTGCGAGTTGTGATATAATTGAGTGGACATCAGGGGAAGTCACAATCCAGTTTGCGGGACCCCTTAATGTCCTTCTATGAATTTCATTTGAAATTCTTGAAATAGGAGTAAGAATTGACCTGTAATGCTCAACATCAGAAATTCCAGATGGCACTGTTGCACTCCAAGTGGCGGTAATTTGAGTAGCATTGGTGAGAATTTCATATATGATTGACCTGTCAATTTCAAGAGTAATCTCGGAAGCCATCGCAGCTACCAGTTCTGCCTCTGCATCAATGCCATGGAATGCCCTCAAATCTTCAGCAGCTTCTGGTGACCAGATTGCCTTCAGTTTTCTGGGTTCAGCACGGACTTCTGAAAATGCGAGGTCAATATAGATTTCAGGAATTTGAGGATTGAGTTCCATATTGTATTTATAGTTAACGGAAATCCTCGCACCAGAAGGCGGGGCAGAACTAAATGTTACCGAAATAACACCTGTATCATAATTGATACTTCCTGTTACCCCTGTTCCTGCAATGTGTCCAGCACCATCATCAGTCGCCACAACGGTCCCCGCTAAAAGAACATTCACACTCTTTGCCGTTACTGGTTTAAATGCCAGTGTCCCTGAAAATGTTGTCTCTGAACCATCACCAGCTCCAAGAAATTCATCAAGAATCTGCGAAGATGAAAATTCAGGATAAAGTTTCTCTATGATATTCTCTCCTTTTGTCGCTCTTCCCTTCGTAGTCCCGTATCTTATCTCATAATAGAATATAGCACCTACAGCTGCGGTCATAGGTTGGATTGACACAAGGTCATGAGCAATGAGATTAGGCCACACTCGCCTGATGATAGGGAAGATGTATTTGGTAAATTCACCCACATTGGTCGCCCGTGTTTCCTCTGTGAGATATTTAAGATGGTCAGCCTCATTTTCATAAAGAACAGCCAATATCTTTCTCTTGTGAGGGTCGTCAACACTTTCCAGTAGAGGTCTCCACTTTCTCTCCAAAGTCGTTAAAAATCCTTCATCAAGTATTGTTCTTTCTTTTGATCTTCTTCTTATGAAATCCTTTTCGTCTATCATCGCATTACCTCCTAATTTTTGTTGTTTTATATTTTAATTTCATCATTGTTCACTCAATTTCTTAATTGTATCAAAATCGGCACCTGTAATACCTTCAAGTTCTTTTTTGAGGTCAACTGAAAGAGGAACATTGGTCTTCTCACTTTTTTCTACCTCTGGATTCTTTTCCTCATAGAGATATTCCAGCCCACGACCAAATGTTCTCGGTCTCTCTCTTAATCTCGCCATTCTACGAATCCTATCAAGTTCCTCATCAAGTTCAAAATGCTTTTCTTCGCGTTCCCTCCGCTTTATCTCCTCTTTCTTCAATTCCTCAACTCTCCTGTTGATACTTTCAATATCCGATAACTCACCTCGCTTCACTTCTTCAACAAGAATTTGAGGTTTTTCAAGCACTCTTGAAACATTTTCAGCATAAGCAATCAATCCCATCTTACCTGCCACCCGTAAACTCTCTTCAAGGCTCTGTTTTAATTGAGATATTTTGCCTTTTAAAGTTTCATTTTCAGTTCTCAAAGTCTCATTCTCCTCTTTAAGCACTTTAATCCTTGCCTGTATCTTTTCCTCCTCTCTTCTCTCTTTTTCCTTCTTTTCTTTTATCTCCTCTACCTTCTTACGCAGGGACATCATATCGGGATAATTAAGAACATCACCAACTTCCTCTTTTATAACTTTCTTGTCAGGATGATTTTCAAGAAGTTTCTCTACTAATAGCGTATATCCACTCCACTTCGCAAGCTTCTGAAGACTTATATTTTCAGTTCTTAATCTCAAATTCTCCTCTTTTACCTTACTAACCTCATCTTCAAGGTCTTCTACCTTCTTTTCCAATTCCGCCTCCTTTTCCGCCTTCTCACTATCAATTATCTCCGTCACTTTCTTCAAAGCATTTGATAGTTCGTCAGAAGAAACCTTGCCACTTTCCAGTTGCTCTTTAATCTTCTCTTTGAACTTCTCAAGTTCCGCTTCTACTTCCTCTTTAATTTTCTTCTCAATCTTCTTTTTCAACTCCTCAACTACCTCTGGAAATTCAGTTTCCAGTTCTTCAAGAGAAAGTTTCTTTTTCTCCTTTTTTTCAGGCTCTTTCACTTCTTTCTCATCTTCGGTCTCCTCTGATTTTATTTCAATTTCCTTCTTTTCCTTTTCTTTAACCTCTTTATCAGACATAGAAACCTCCTTTTTATCGTTTTTTGTTACCTCTTTGTTTTCTTTTATAAATTCAGGATAACTATCAAGAACAGAAGGCATATAAACTATGTCAAAGCCGAGCAATTGATAATCATCCTGAACTAACTCATGCTGCCCTTCTTTAATTACAGAACCCAATCCTCGCACAGAAACCCCGACTTTCCCACCTGCTTCCAGAATCGCCTGTAAATTCAACCCTCTTTCCGTATTCAATACCTCTAATTCACCCACTATTTCATTGCCCTCAAGTCTTAAGTCTGTAACAATATGAGAAACTCTTGAAAGAGCAGTTTTCCCATCTTGAGGATGGTCAAGTTCACCAAAAAACATCCTGTTCTTCACTTCGGGCATCACTCTCTCTATCTCCCGTTCCATTACCTTACGAGGATAAATCCGCCCATTCTCGGTGGGAGTATCAACAACCCCAAAAATACCCCTTCCCACAATCCTGCCATTATCCTTACTTTCTAATAACTGAAGTTTCAAAGGAAAACAATCATATAAAAATTTCTGCTTCATCATTTCCATATTCAACCTGTCATAGTTTGTTTAACTTGACCGCCTCGTCTTGACCGTATATGCCTCATAGCTTTCCTTGCCTTCTTTCTGTTTAACATCTTTTTAGTATAACTTTCTTCTCGCCGTTTCCATCTATAACTCTTCCGCTTGCGAGGTTTCTGACGAGCCTTTATCCGTCTGATATACCATAACACTTCTCAACTCTTTACCTTATTCTCCTGTTCAACCATTGAGCTGCTTCAAGCAGGTCTTCCGCCATCTTTTTAGCAGTCACTTTTGCCTTCGTCTTAACGGAAGTAGGAAGTTCGCCCTTTTCCTTTTCCTCTTCCTCTTCCTCTTCCTTTATCTTAATCTCTTTCTTTTTCTCTGGTTCTTCTTCCTCACGCATACCCATTCTCCTTCTACGAAGTCTCCTTCTAATCCTTTCAGCAAGAGTTTCTTTTTCAGGCTCTTCTTCCTCTTTTACTTTTTCCTTCTTTTTCAACTCATCAGCAATTTCCTCTGCCTCATGAGCTATCTTTCTGATAGACCTCATCATTTCAGTCGCAACTTCTTTTTCCTTTTCAGGAAGTTCATCCATTGCCTCTCTTAACTTTTCAATCAATGCTCTTGCAGTATCAGAAATCGCCTTGAAAGCTGACAAAAAGTTATAAGGAACTGGTTCATGATGAGGGAGCACTCCAGGACGCTCATGTATCATTGACCTTCTGTATCCCGAATAAAAACTTTCAGGATAGTCAACTGGAAGGACAACCTGTTCATTCAAAAGCCGAGCGACACTTTTTAATTCTCTAATCAACTTTTCTGTTCTGTCTTCTCTTAAAGTGTCAAACCTTGAACTTCTATGCCTTGCCAAAATCTCTCTGATTCTTCTATAACTCATAGTTTTACCTCCTACTTTTTTGTTGTTTTATCTCTTTTTAAATCTTTTTTCAAACTTTCACAAAGAACTTCATAAAAAAATGGTGATTTTAGAGGATTATTTGATTCCCGCAAAGATTTCCTTTCAAAAATAGGTCTGCGAGTTGACCTCATCATTGATTCTGTCAAAGTCTTCCCTAAAATTTTTCTACCTTCGGTTGTTTCAAAGGGCAAAGGAATTCCTATTTTTCTAAAATCCTCCTCCATTGTGGATAGTCTTTTATACTTATGAAGTATGTCAATCATTTTAGCCTCCTTCTGGCACTTATGTGCCAGTCATTTTTTTGTAATTATTGTTAAATTCTTATTTTTCATTGTAATTGATTTTTCTTATATCATAAAATAAGTTTATTGTCAACCTTTTTACTTCTTTCACCTCTTTCTCTCTAAAAGAATTTTTTGAAGACTATTTTTTAACTCTCTCATAAACTCATTGGTTTCCATAAGTTTAGTTAATAATTTCTGGTTGGTCTTCATCATCTTTTCAAAGTTATCTTCAAGTTTTTTCTCTAAATCCCGATTGCCATCATTAAGGTATTTCTCTACATTGACTTTTCTTTTATTTTTAGGATTGATTTCTTTATGTCCGAGCAGGTATTGTTGTTGAGGAATATTTGTTTCGGGAGAATATGCTTCTTCAGTGCCTCCGCCCTCTTCTTCGGCTTTTTGTTTCAAGATTGTTTCTATTTCTTGGTCGGAAAAGCCAAAAATTTTTGAGTATATCCAACGACGAGAAACCCAGTCAGAAAAAGCATTCGCCAATTCAATTCGGGCATTTTCAATTTCTATTTTTGCCATTTCAAATGCTGTTGAAGGAAGGTTAAAAAATATATCATATTCTACATCAATAGGGTTAATTCCTTTTATTGCCAGATGAACATCAGCAATTCTTTTCAAAAATGCTGACATGATATTTTGAACTCTCATGATTGTGCGAGCAAAACGCAGGTCTTCAGCAGAAAGTGTCCCCCGTCCCGATATTGCTTCTTCATATCCTAAATATGCTTTTGGAACTTTCAAAGCAGAAAATAGTTTATTACGAAAGTATTCAAGGTCTTCGGTAGCGACATATCCCATCCCGCCCAATGTTTCTATTCTTACACTTTCTTTATCGCCTCTTACTGGAATAAAGATGTCCTCATCAAGCGAATTTTTTATAATCACTCCTGCCTCTGTTCCAAAATTGCCCCAAGGCTCCACGGTAATACAATAAGTATCCTCTCGTTGCTTCAAAAACTTTACATAAACAACTTTATGATTAGCAACAATTTTTTCAGAAATTAACTTTCTTACAGGCATCAACGAATCATTAGGTTTCAAATGCTGTGCCTCTACATATTCACCTGTTCTTAACATAAATTTATGGTCGGGTGTCACTCTCAATACTTTACCATTATCAAGCCCGACCTCAACTAATTGAGCATTTAACCGAGTTTTCCCAGCCCACACAATTTTACCTACTTTTATCTCTAATGTTTGAGGGTCAACAGAATACCCCCAGTTTTCCTTACCTTCTTCGTATTCCTTCACTAACTCTACTATTGTTAAAACTCTACCATCAAGGAGAGGAACTTTTGTATCACCAGCAACGCATAATGGGTTAAATCTTTCAGTTAATTTTCCAGAGGTGGGGTCAATCACTTTTTTTCGTTTCATACTACTCATAACTTTTCTAACATATACTTCTGCCTGCGGGAGAGGAAGGTCGCCCACATTAACATAAATAATCCACCTATCCGCAGCTCTTGTTAAACGATAGATTAAAACAGCGTCTTCCAGTATCAATAACCTTTTCCATATCCAGCGGGCGGGTTCAACAACACTATATCCATATATGCTTCTCCTGTCCCTCGTCCTATATCTCGCATGGACAACTTCCCAAGGCTCAAAAATGATTTTATTCCCTTGAACATATTGAGAAGGGTCGCCTGTCGCAATAATCTGTTCAACTTGGTCAGGTAAGATAGCAAAATCTTTTGTGAATGACTGAACAAACCCGATAAGGATACCTCGTTTATTCTCAATCCTTCGCATAGTGATAGGCGGGAGATAAATTAAACCTATAACTCCTTTATCATCATATACAATTTCTTCAAACTCATTACCAAACTTACATAAAGCCCGTGTTATTTCCCAGATTTCTTCTTCAATTTTCAATCTTCTAAACAGATAATTAACTTCTTCTTTAATTCCAGGGGTTTCAGAGGTTACTCTCATGATATTTCCATCTTCATCGGGAGCGGTAACATCATCGGCAATTATATCAAGTGCGGAACTGATTTCTGGAAATTCATCCATTTCAAGATAATCTTGAAAGCGTCCTTCTATATCATAATCAATTTGAAGCATTGAAATTAAATCAATGTCATATCCATAGATGGTAAATCCTGTTTTTTCAATAAGTCCCTCGCTTCTGGAAGTTTCTTTAACTTCTACTTCGGGTCCTTTAAATACATTTCGTAAGAAATTTCTGACTTTATCACTTAATTTTATCCTTGCGTCTGCCATTTTTTATTTCAATGGTATCAAAATCCCGCCACCTATTCTACTTTCTTCTTCAAGTTCTTCATCTTTAAAAAGAACATTATCAAGAGTAATTACATTATAGGATAATCTTGAAGGTCGTAAAGGAACAGCAGATTTTTCTACGCTTTGAATAAAGCCTGAATCTTTGAAATCTCTAAATAGAGAATATACACAACCCGCCAGAGCATCAGCGACATCTTTTTTCCCGCCTTCGGGATGGTCAACTTTCCTTTTAGTGGGTATCAATACCAATTCTTTCAATTCACTAACAAGACTTTCGCAGGAATACAAGATTACTCTATTATCATATATTGCCTGTTTCAAAACTTCATAAGGAGTGATTGTAGTATCTACACTCACAATTTCTGTATAAAATCCGAACATAGAAAATTGCTGTAAGGTGTCGGCGGATTGAAATCTATCCATTGTAATTTTTTTGATAGGTATTCCTAAATTATAAAGAGTGAAAATCAATTCTCGCACTTTTGAAAAAATTATTTCTCCTCCCAGCGGGGCAACCACTCTTAAAATCATATCTATATAAAAAATTGGTAATCTTTCTATATATCTATTACCATCACTTGTAATTCTTTCAGTATCTTTGAACCCGCAAATATGACCCATCACTATTCCAGTAGCGTCATTTTTTAAAGAAGGGTCTATATGGATATAACGAGGGATATGACTATTGATTTTCAATTTTTGCTTTCCATCTTCAACTAAAAAGATTTCATCAAAATTAAGATTTTCACGGATAAAATCAGAAACTTCATTTATCATTTCCCATGTTTCTACTTTGAAGAATGGACGCCTATGGCAGTCTATACAAGTAATAATTTTCTCTGTGTCTTTAAAGAATTTTCCAATTCCTTCAATTCTCACACCCGCAAACTCAACCATACTATCATAAGGATTTTTTACGAAATCATTATAAAAGTCCATTGGAACTTCTATACATATAGGGTCATAAGCAAGAGATTTAAACTTCGCAATCGCCTTTTCTTTCTCTTCATTTGTTTTACAGATTTCAAGCCCACCAGTTGAAGTGTAAACAATAAAAAAAGTTTGAGGAGAGTATTTATGCCTTTTTACATCCCAGATAGCATAGTCCCGCACAAAAATTTTAGGATTCGTCTTTGCCTCTTCAATTTTCTTTTCTGTGAATTCAACGGAATAATTACGAGAAGAAACACATATTAACTTCCCGCCGATTTTTCCGCTTCTCATAAACCTTGACTTAATCCTTCTCAACAGAAGATTATATAAAAGTTCGGCTTTGTCAACAGATTTCCAGCGTTCATACATTACATTTGGATAATTCTTTGAAGTCATGCTTGTCACCGACCCCATGAAGTTTGTTTCGTCCATTATTCCACTAAATACATTCATACCCAGCACAGAAGTATCATTCGTAGCAACAGGTAAAATGTAGATGTTTTTAGGAAATCTTATAAACTCTTGTGTTATAGAGGCGGGAAATTTTTCTTTGAAGTAGGGGATAATTTGTAATTTTACAGCGATTTCATCAAAGAGGACAGATTTTGCTATGTTTTTAGTAACAGAAATGTTGACAAAATAAATTTTTGAATTTTCTGCCAACCCAAATGTGATTTGAGGACTTTTTAAACAACTTAATTCATATATCAAGCGTAGAATTACAATTGAAGCAAAAAAGGACTTTCCCCACCCGATTGACCCTGTTAAAACAATTTCCTCATACTCTCCTGAAAACAAGTCAACGAAATCTTCTTTAAGTTGAGGATACATTCCGTCCCGACAAATACTTCCCAAATAAAAATCATCTTCTAAAAATGTTTTCAGGTCAACAGGTTGTTCTTCAAATTCAGACTGGACTATAAAATTATACATACTTAAAGGGTCTATATGCTTTTCAGTTCCAATTTCTTTTAAAATTCTATTTAATATCACTATTTCGTCAGGAGTTAAGTTATCAATTTCAGATTGAATAAATTTTTCTAAATCTTCCTGTGTTAGTTTAGTGCGACGCCGTAAAAGGTCTTCTATAAGCATTTATTCAGTCTCCCTTTTTCTCGTCGTCAGTATTCCTTTTCAATTCTATTATTTCACCAATCTCATCGTCTTTTGATTCTGGTAAAGAAATAGTTTCCCGACTTGTCAATCTCATAATTTTATCCAATACTGATAATATCCTACGCCTGCTTTCAGGATTTAATAACACATGCTTGTATTTGTCATATTCAGGGGGTAAATTCGCCATAATTCCCACCATTTTATTATTTATCTCAATTTTCCCTAAATCTCGTTTCAATAATCCCATATCCATCTTCAATTGAGCAGACCTATCAAGTATCTTCAAAGCATATAAAACATCTAAACTGGTCTGGTGAAGTGTCTCATTCAGCCTTTTTTCTTTTTCATGCGACAACATAACCCTTGCTTTTTGAAGTTGATATAACTTTGCTAATTCTTCTAATTCATTAACCTCATCTTTAATAGTATCATCAAAAATTTTAATAGTATTTTCTTTTTTTAAACTATTAGAGGTTTCTTTTATCATATTAAAAAAACCACTTAATTCAGCCATCAAAGATCCGAATGTATAATCGGCAAATTCTGGGACATTCTCTTTTACAAATCCCACTATCTCTTTTAATGTTCTTCCTTGAATACGCATTTCAATAATTCTGTCCCGATACCCAGATTTTTCAAGTTTTTCTACAAATGCTTTGTTTACTTTCGGCATGTTATTATCTCTTCCTCACCTTCTTTTGAGTATGATATTTTTTTGATGAATTGAGATATAAAAGTCATTAAAAGAGAGGCTGTTATTTTTGATTTTACTAAAACTATAACTATTACCCCCTTTTTGCTTAATAACTTCAAGAGAGAGTTTAAAAATAAAAAATACTCACTGATTTCTTTCTGAATTCCATCATCATAAAGAATAACTATATCAAATGCTCCTTTCTCAACAGGAAGTTCTTTTATAATCTCTGCTTTCTTTGTCAATGAAAGAAGGTCATAAATGTTAGGTTTCTCCATACAAACATACTTTTTTACAAGAGGGAGAATGTGCTTGATAAAGACGGGTTGAGGATTATAATCAAAAACAACTTTGTCTTTAAAATCTACCTCTTTTGTTATCTTTTCAATCATGATAAGTTAATGATAACACAAAAAAAAAGAAAAATAAACTATCCCCGCATTTTTTGAACAACCCAGTCAGTCACCTCATCCTTCAACTTTTTATAAATGTCCTTATGCTGTTTCAAGTATTCTTCCATCTCCTCTTGATTATTAAAAGTTTCTTTTCCCAAAACATATTTTCCTTTTTCCTTTTTCAAATACCCGTAATTCACCATCGCTTTGATAACATCATGAACATCAATTGATTCACCAACTATGTATCCGTTATGATTGCGAAGGGCTAATTTCCAACTTCCTTCAATGCGAGGAATAAAGGTTTTATTTTTGACAATGTTAAAATGAATTTCTACATAGTCGGGAGCATTTTTGTCGGTAACATACTTATATGAACTTGAACCTGAAATCCAGAAACGAACTTCTATACTTGTAACAAATCCTATTCCCAGCCCTCCAGGACAGGTTTCAGGGTCGCCATAAAGAACTCCAATCTTTTGTCTAACTTGATTGATAAGAAGAATAGTGGGGATTGTTTCTTTTTCGGCAATTGTATTCATCTCAATCACCCACTTTCTTAAACTCTTATTAAGAATACGGGCAAGAAGTCCCTGTTGCCACTCCGCTACACTTTTTTCTTTCTCATCAAAAGGGGTCAAATGAGCGAGACTATCAACTACTATCAAGCAACCTGTTTTCTTTTTAATTAACTCATTGATAATATCCCCTGTTTCCTCTGCTGATGAAGGCGAAACGAGAATAAGTTTATCAAGATTAACTCCGCAGGTTATCATCCAGTCTTTATTCAGAGCATTCTCGGTTTCAATATAAACAACCTCCGACTTTGGAAATTGTTTTTGATATTCCGCAACGACTTTAAGGGCAGTTGTTGTTTTTCCACCTGATTTAACGCCGTAAAAAAGAGAAATACGATGGAGAGGCAGTCCGCCCCCCATCGCAACATCTAAATTGAAAATTCCCGTTTTTAACCGTTTTATAGAAAAAACCTCCCCTCCTCGCTGAATTAACGCTTTTTTATCCTTGATAATATCTATTACAGACATTTATTTATTCTTTTGCTTCTGTGCTTGAACTTGAATTTGAGTATTGATTTTTGATGGCTTCAATCTCTTTAAGAAGTTTCTCTTGAACAAAATCCTTAACTTTTTTATATGCCTCTTCCAGATTACCATCAGCAGAAGGAATTTCCGCCCAGATGTCTATCTTGACAAATTGATAATTCCCAACCCCCAGCGTCACCCCGCTTGAAAAACCAACTTTCGGAAAATTCTCCCCTTTTTTTATTCCTGCGAATTCCTGTTTTGGTTTACCATTTACCTGTATCACCCCCTTTATCCGCTCAACATCGTTTAGGTTAAAGAGAGTAGATTGTGCCTGTGCTTTTGTTTTTTTTGTTTTTTTTGTTTTTTTTGTTTTTTTTGTTTTTTTTGTTTCTGTTGCCTTGTTGTTTCTTGTTTTTCTTGCCATTTTGACACCTCCTATTTTTTTCTAATCATATCATATTTTTTTTTCTTTTTGTCAAGAGTTTTTTTAACTTTTGGATTTCTATGTCCTGTTGCCATTTTTTAAGGATTTCATTATACCAGTCCTGCCGTTTATAACTTGAAATAACTTCTTTCATAACCTCAATCATTTTGTCTGTGTAATAGTATTTCAAGTTAATTTTAAAAGGTGAATAAGGGATAATTTTTTCAAAGAGCCATTTACGAAATGTAGGATATTTAATACCTATTGTCTTACACAATTTTCCAACGCTGTATAGTTTTATTCCATATATATCTTTCTCCCAGTTTTCAGGATTTATGCGAGGATGAGGTTTATAATGAAGACGATTATATCTTTTAGCATATTCAATTCTCCTGCGACGATATTCTTCATCGGAATAATACTTTTCCCGCCGTTTTTTAGCAATCCTATCTCTATTCGCTTTGTAGTAAGATTGATAGTATAAAGGGTCGTATGTCATTTTTTAGAAAGGTTTATCATCTTCATTCTCTCCATCGGGAGCAGGAGGGTGAGGTCCTTCTAAAGAACTTCCGATAATTTCTCTTAAATTTTCTTCTGAAAGAGGTTCAAGCGTTTTTAAAATTTTATCTTGCCATTCGGGAGTAAGAAATTCTTTATATTCCTCGGCATTCACAAATTCTACGAATTCAAAATTATCGCCGACGGAAGGCACTTGTCGTCCTTCTGACCTGCTTATTCTATACTTTCTCAATTTCCCTTCAGGTAAAGATTCTCTTGAAAAAAGTCTTCTCAACTTTGAAGATGTGTTTTTACGAGCAGGAAAGAGATACAATCTCCCGACACCTCGCCTTGTGCCATCTCGTCCCACAAATCCAGTTATGTCAATTACCGGGAAAATACGGACAAAAAATCTTTTATTCCCCGCTTCACAAAGAGGACATCTCCCCAATGCGTCTCTACAAGTATATACACGCCATCTCCCGTTGTAGTAAACTGAATGTTGCCATACGCCGATAGGTTCTTCTGACAAAAAGATTACTTCTCTTTCTTCATCAGGACGCAATCTGAACCTTAAAATGCTTTCGTTTTCACTGCCATCATCCCATCCTGACCTATACCATTGTTTTTTTGTTTCATTATCCATTGTTCACCTCCTAATTTGTTATTTTTTTTGTTTCTTTTGTTTCTTTTGTTAAAAAGTATTTTTTTGTTAAATTTTCAAGGTCAACTCTTAATGCTTCCAGTTTATTTAAAAAAGTGAATAAATCTCTATGATTTTCACAAACTCCTTCTACTCGGCAATGTTCACATCTTTGAATAATTTTAACAATATGAAGTTTCAAAACAATTAAAACATTTTTAAGATAATCAACTACAAACAATATTGTGGATTCGTTTAAATCCTCTTGCCGATACATCTGTTTTGTAATTTTATAGGCTTTTATACCTCTTACTAATCCATATACCACAAGGCAACAAATGAAAATAAAATTTATAATTATCATAACTTTTATCATTTCCGACCTCTTTTTGGCACATAAGTGCCAGAATTAAAAAGGTTTATCCTCATCTTCCTTAACCTCTTCAAAATCTTCATCTACGAATGTGACAGATGATTGTATTTCATCAAACCTGCAACTTTTGAGGTCAAAGGATACAACAAAATCAACACATTCACTTTCACGGGATTTCAAAGTATATACATTCCAAACTTCATTAGTCCCCTCTTTTTTTTCAATTCCGAATACATAATCGGAGTTCCAACCTATGACATCGCTGGTTGAAATAGTATATAAACTCATTCTTGCTCTACGAACTTCTCTATTCAATTGAGTGGTCGCAATAACAGGGATATTATGGGTCAAAGTTATTTCCTTTAATTTATCGGCAACATAACTCACATTTTCATGCCGAGTTTCCCCTTTTCCTTTAATTAAATACATACCATCAACGAAGATTATATCGGGTTTAAAATCTTCAATCGCTTGCATTAAAGCACTCAAACTAAATCCGAAATACCCGCTTACAATGTAAACATTTTTCTTTTTTAAATAATCCTCACTGGTTGACAGAAAATTATTAAACTTTGCTTCTGAAATGTAATCAAGTTTTCCTCGCCGAGCATCGTCATAATACACTCCCGCCATTAAACAACTTAATCTAAACATAATTGTCGTCGGTGAAATCTCCGTTGAAACAAAAAAACATCTCTCCTTGTCTTTTTTTGTTTCAATTAAATGCTTGAGAAGGACAAGAAGGAACCAAGTTTTTCCAGCATTCGTCCTTGCAACAATTGTCACCAAATCACCTTTTTTAAAGCCATTCGTCACATAATTCATTGACCGCCAAGGAGTAGAATACCCCACAATACCTTTTTTTAGTTTCTGATAATACTCTTGCGTCGGGCGGACTAAATCTGAAAGATTGATTATGTTTGAATCATACCTTTTGACTTTTATCGCAAGCGACCCTATCTCTGTCAAAGTATTAACTATATCTATATCGGGATGAGTTAAGGCTTTCTGAATTCTATATGCTGATTCATTGGCAAGATAGTCCTCTATTAAAACATTGATATACTGGTCAAAAGCGGACGCCGAGAATGGAAGGTCTAATAAAGAAGCCAGATAACTAATCTCTTCCCGACAAACTTTACCTAATTCTTTCAAAACCACTAAATCTACTTTTTTCTGCTTTTCATAAATATCCAGAATTTCAGATACTATTTCATAGTGTTCATCACTGAATAAAAGTGGGGGGTTGAAAAACATAATCTTTAACCTATCAATGAAGGAATTGTCCAGAAGCATAAGAGCAATGACGCTCTTTTCAATATCTTTATGAACTCTTTTCGGAGTGTCGGACATAGTTGTTTCCTTGTTTAATTGTTACAATAGTGTCATCTACCACTTTTTCAAGTTGAATAGGTATAATATACTCTTTTAAAAAATCAAATCCTGTGCGAAAAATTATATCTTTGTCCTTTGCTGTTAAAATATTTATTTTTGCTATTGTTATTCTTTTTTTAAAAATATTCCTTAAATACTCATAAGACCCCTTGTCCACAAAATCAAAATCATCAAATATAAAGAAATCTACACTTTCAAATAGATAAGGTGAAAGGTCTTCTTTTTCATTTATGAAATCATAAGCCTGTAAATAATATACTGAAAAACCTCGCCGTAAGGCTTCTTTTCCTATTGCCACAACTGAAGCAGTTTTTCCCGTTTTTACTTCTCCCCAGATGAGAAGTCCCTTTTTCTTCTCAAAAAGGTAATCTACATTGGCAATACATTTTTTTATAACCTCATCAAACAATTCCCACTTGTAATTAACAGGGGGGAGATTTGAGGTCATAATATCTGCGTATGTCAAAGGTCGCCTTGTCATATTTATATTATGGTATATTTTTTTCTTTTTGTCAAGTCCTTGACCAAATTTTCACCACCCGATTTTTTTAGTTTTATCAAGAGTTTTTTCAGGGCTGGCACTCGTGTGCCAGTCATACTTGCGGAGGTCAAACAGGATTTGTGAAATCCTAAACTCATTTTCATTGATGGCATTTTTTATAATGTTCTTTGCCCGCTCTATGTCATTATCAACCTTTGAAAGGATTTTCTTTATCATCCCCCACTCTTTCTTTGTAAAAGCGGGCGGGACAACTTTCCTTTTTTCCTGATACAACGCATCATAATACTTCGCCAGTTCCAATACCAAATTCTCTTTTCTTATTCTTTCCTCTTTCTTTGATAATTTTTTCTTTTCCAGAATAGATAAAGTTTTTTGACGAGTAGAATCAATTATGTTTTTCAACTCACTCATCAAAAATCATCATATCTTATTTAAAAAATTTTGTCAAGAGGATTATGACTTTCTTCTTATTGCCTTCAAAATATATAATAGGAGGTCATAAACTTCAGCATGAACCATGTCTAAAATAGAATTCTCAAAATCAGCACTTTTCAAAATTTTAAATAAATCTTCTATACTTTTTGCTTTTCTTAAAAGCGGAATTACTACCTCTTTTTGGACTTTTAAATCTATGTTTCTGATAACATCCCGCATAGAACCTTTTAAATCTTCTGTCGCTATGTTTAAAATTTCCTCTGCTTCTTCATCGGTCAATTTTTCTGTTTCTATAATTGTATCAAGAGCGTCCTTAACCATTTTTAAGAAAGTTTTTTCATCAAGTATTAAAGCAATAACATCACCAGCACGAGATTTTTGTAAGTCCCGTCTTAATAAAGCAAAATCTTTTTCATCATTTAACGGACTTTCATAAAAAGGTTTCTTATCTACATTCTCGGTCGCTATAAGATATAAAAAACTTAATAGATTGTCATCGGTGAAAGAAGATTGTCCTAACAATGTATCAAAAGTTTTAGAACCTTTAAACCATGCAAAATATCTTTTCTGCTCATGAAATGAAAACGGAAGAGAAGGAGTCATTACAAAACCATAATCATCTGAATAAATTGTAATCTTTCTCGCCTGTTTTTGCTCTAATAAATTCAACGCTATTATTCTTTATGTTTTTTTACTTTTTCAATTGCTTCAATTAGATGGTCACTGAAAGCTGCATAAAAACCTTCCCATACAACTGCCATCATTTCATCACTTCTTATTATTTTTAACATATCACTTAAATCTTTCGCTTTTTTGAGCAAATTGATAATATCTTTTGAAGCCTTTTGTCCGCTTTCATCAGCTATTTTTTCAAAGTCTAACTCATAATATATTCTTTCTTTTTCTTCTTCCGTCAAATCTTCAAGAGTTTCAATTTCGTGGTCAATTGTTTCACTTAAATAATCTAAATCCCGCCAGCCATAAAAAATTCTCGCAAAAAAGGGTATATCCCCCCGCATAACATCCCTTTTGATTATTTCAAAAGTTTCATCATCTATAGCATCAAGCAAGGGCTTTAAATCAATTTTTGAAAACGCTAAATGACCAAAGTAAGCCGTTATGCTTTCATCATCCTCAAGTTTCCAATACCATCCGGTATCAGTGAGATTACCCAGACTTGACCCCTCATAGCGTCCCTGCTTAAAAGGAACATCAGGGTCCATCACAAATTCATAATATCTTGTGCTAACTTCTATTTTTTCAGCCATTTTAATCCTCCTTTTTTGTTTAATTTTACCACAAACAAACAGCTGTTATCAAGCAAGTATATTTGCTTTTATCCCCTTTACCAGAAGTGATATGAAAATCTAAATTTTCAATGTCAATGTCTCTTGCTTTTGCAATAAGTTTTGCTCTTTTCTCAAGAACCTGCCGACAGGTTTTTTTGTCAACCTCGCCTTCGTATTCTACCATAAAAGTTCTTCTGCTATTTTCTTCTTTTACAAGGCAAATGCCCGCCGAGATTTGAACGGGTTTTTTGGTGATTATTTTTGCTAAAACAACATGTATAATAGTCCCCCATTGAAGTTCCTGTAATTTCTCAAGAGGTTGATATTCACAATTATAAGGAAGAATACTTGAAACTGGAACTAAATTGAATTTCTCAATACCCGCCGAGATTAAAGCCTTATCAAAAGCGACTAATGCGTCTTCACTTTTTCCTTTTCCATTGACTATCGTATAATTAGAGCAAAAAATCATCTTTTCTTTTTGGCGTTTTTAATCATTTCTCTTAAATAATAATCGGCATTTTTAAAATATGTTTCCACATGAGGAGTGGGACTATATCCCGCTTCATTCAGATAGTCTAAAAATTGTTTTAAATTTTTTGATTTATGGAAAAATTCCCTAATTTCTAATTCTTCGCTAGTTGCAAGGTCGCCTTCGTATATATCCAACATACCTAATTCTGCTTCTTCTGGATTTTCCCCCGCACAACCATCCATATATTCAGCAAAGAAAGGGTCAAAATTATCAGGGTCAAATTCTCGCCACCATTTTCCTATATCTTTTGGCAAGGGTTCATCGGGAAATACTTCCTGATACGCTTCTTTGAGCAATTCATCAATCTCTTTAAAACAATCCTTACCCACATCTAGAATTTCTACATCTAACAAAACTACTTCATTATTACTATTTAAAATTTCTACTACTGGCATAGTTTTACCTCTTATATTGTTTTACCTCTTATATTGTTTTATTTTAATTTTTCGGCTTTTTTTATCAGTTCATATAAAATGTTATCTCTTATTCCTGGAACCTCTATTGCTGGCATTTTATTCCTCCTTCTTACTTTTAAATAGCAATTTCAAGCCCTCCGAATTCAGGGTCATCTTCCCATTCAGGAACAACTAATTTAGGTGGAGCAATCCCTTTTATTTTCATTTGTTCCTCAATACCACCTTTACGAGTATAATCCATGATTTTTTTCCAGAGCATCCTCGCCCGACGCAGTATTCCATTTCCTATTGCAAAAAATACTCCTATGTTGTTCCTATATTCCAGTGCGTCCATTATAATAGGCAGAAGTCCTTTTTGGATTTTTTCTGGTTCTTCTTTTTGAACCACAAGTTCATAGGCTTTACTTAAATCGTCCAGTATTGGCTTCCCCACTTTAATAACTTTTGTGTCAATTGTCGGAAAGGCTTTCTCAATTATCTTTTTAAGGTCATTCACAATAGTTTTAATTGAAAGTCTTTCAAGAGGACGAGGAGTATGGGTTTCGGGGGGACGCACTCCTTTTGTCGGAAATTCAATAAATTCAGATAATCTATATAACCACTTTCTTCCCTCCCGAAACATTATATAGGCTTTATTCATATCTCTAATAAATTTATTTGTAGCACTCACTAAATCAAGATATAAATCCCCTAATTCTTTCAAGGTCATCTCATCATATCGTTCCAGTTCAGGTAATAGTTCTTCAATATCAGATAAACTAAAAAGAACGGCAGGAATTCCTTTATGATAAAAATCGTCCCAGTTGTTCAAAAGTCTTTCAAATATCCTCTGCACAACTTCATAAATTTGAGGTGTGAAATAAGGTTTAGGAAGACCTCTTCGTTTTTCTCGCCTTTCCATCAGCCACCATCTTATTGCCATTTTTATCCTCCATTTTTATTGTTCTGGCACTCATGTGCCAATATTTTATTTTTTAATTTCATTTTTTTCTCTTTTTTTAAGTATAGGAATCCCATTTATAAAATCAACCCCAATTGTGGTTTCAGGAGTGGTAGGTTCAATGAATACATCTTTAAAAAGGTCTTTTGCAGGTTTCATCGGCGAGGCACGAGGAACAATCAAATATGGAACGGGTAACACAGGAATTGTTTTTGTCGTAGTTTGTTCAACTCTGGTCTGCTCAACTAATTTTCTCCTTCTAACCCTCATCATCCTAACAAACTATATTCAGTTGCTATTTCACAAGCAAGTTCTAATCTCTGTAAAGCAATTTCATTTGCGGAGGCATCAAAGTCGTCTACTTCGTAAGAAACAGGAACACAATTTTTCAAGATATAAAATCTCCCAGGAATTCTATCTATTCGTAAACCTCCTAAACTTAAACTACCATAAGAAAGTTGTAATTCTGGAATTTGTGCTAAACCTAATGCTATATTTGTTCCCGTCAAATGCACCAGTAATAAATTTCTCGCCTCTGCCTCTCCATTTTGATATGCTACCAACCAACTGAAAAAATTACTATCAAAAAGAGAAATTCCCCGTTCAAGAGTGATTGTATCCAGTGAAATTTTTGTGGGAACTTTAATTGTATATCTTGAATTAAGAGGGCTTATTTCTTTTGTCTCCCCGCTAAACTTCAACCCTGAAATACTTGAAAATCCAAAAAGTGGAAGTAAAAAAGGGATTGCGGGTGAGCGGTCATATCCAATATCTATCAAAAAAAACCTAAACTTGTGAAGATAATCTACAATAGAAATTCTGCCTTTCCCTGGACGATACATAAAAGTTATCTACCTTGTATAAGAGGAATCTTATCTTTTTTACTTACTTCCTCTATTTGAAGTTCCTCGCATACAATCGTCATTTCTGTTACGGCAATATCCGATGAAGAAGCATCAAGTTCAGAAGTTAGAGTAATTGAAGAAATAAAAGCATCAAGAAGTTTATAGAGTTTTGCTACATTTCTCGTCATATGGATATGATACACATTTATATCAGTGCGGTAATTATCGCCGTTAATATGTTTCAAGATTAAATCAAAAAAATTAGTATTTCCCATAACTACTCCTCTTGCAAGAGTGCATTCACCTACGGAAGGAATCCCAGGTTGTTTACGAGTCCATGTATCATGCCCCTCACGATATTCAACTACCTCTACACTTACTTCAGGAATACTCATTCTGGAAAATCCGCCCGCTGGTTGAAAAAAGTTTGCTGAATCACTTACTATAAATTTATAAACATGAAAGAAATCTTGTGTTATAGCTCTTGCCATTTTTAAGCACCTCCTTTCATTGTTTTATGTTGTTGGTAGTTTAATTCTAAATCTTAACACGATGAATTCCGCAGGTTTGTTAGGAGCAATACCGACATCTACATAGAGAATCCCTTGGTCAATATCCTGCTGGGTATTATTAGTCTCATCGCAAATAACGAAGAAGGCTTCTTGAGGAGTGCGTCCCGCAAAATATCCTTCATAAAACTTTGTCCTCAAAAATGATTCAAAACTCAATCTAATTGATGTCCAGAGAGCGGGTCCATTATTTTCAAAAACATTTATGTAAGCTGCGTTGAACAATGATTTTTCAACGAACTGGAAGAGACGGACGACATTGATATATTGCCAGTTGACATCTTTTGAAAGAGTGCGGGCGCCCCATACTGCCCGTCCGACAAACTGGTCTTCTCGGATAATGTTTATCTTTGCCTGATAAAGTTTATCTCTTTCTTCTTTATCAAGTCGGCGTTCAACACTGATGACGAAACTCAATTGCCCATCTATTACACCCGCAGGGGTTTTACCGACATTTCTGGTATTATCAGTGCGAGCATAAACACCTGCGATATGTCCAAGCGGATTAAAAAGTCTTACTTTTTGAGTGAGTGGGTCTTTTATTTTCACCCAGGGATAATAAATAGCACAATACTTTGAATATGTCCCCACCTGTGTTCTTACCCATGTTACGGCATCGTCGGGAGTGATGTTAGGAGGTGTGCAAGCGATTATGAATTTATCTTTTTGTTTTTCAGCAAAAGTGATAAGGTCTAAAAGAGCATCCTTATTTCCCGCAAGGTCAGGGACAATTACCATCATCATTTCGTTAGGTTCTATCAAAGCATATATTCCCTTTTTGGAAGGTTCTAATGAAGAGGAAGTGGCATTCGCAGTTGTAACATAAGGAGGTGTCCCATCAAACCCGCCCGTTAATGAAGTTGTTAAAGGAAAAGTTGTGCCTGTCGGAAAACCAGTATCGGGTGGTAAATCTACCCCTTCTTTGATTGAAATATAATTTGAACCCGTAATCTCATCATTCAGAACTTTCACCACATAATCGGAATTATCAGAATGAGCGGGATTGAAATCTACTGCTTCAAAAACCTCTACCAGTTCATAATCAAGAAATACTTTGACATTGTGTTTGAGGTAAGTTGTATTTTCCATATAATCAGGATTTCCTTCTATCACTATTTGAAGACCACTTCCCCACTCGCCTTCGCTTGAAGAAGAAAATTCCCAGTAAACACTCATAACATCAGCAGTAGTATTACCATTATTTCCTGTGAAATTTGCGTGTAATGTTACATTTTTCTTATCATCACTGATTGATACGACCTTGTAAATTCCCGCACCTGTTTCACCAGTCTTCATAATCCAATCACCAACCGCCAGACTTGATTCACCAGTAGTAGTGATGACATTTGCCCCTTTTGTCCAAGTATATGTCTCGGTAGTCGTCCTTTTTACCGCTCCCACAATTGCTGTATAAGAAAACCGAGCATCATTGGGAACAACTCTAACAACATAAGCAAAAACTCCGCCATTCTGGAAAAATGCCAGTAATGTAGTTGGTAGTTCTGATTTGGTAGTAAACCCGCCGAAAATTCTTTCAAATTCTGACATGCTTCCAACTCGGATAGCCTTGTTAGTTTTTCCTCTTTGCGTAAAACCCACAATTCCTAAAGCACTTGTTGAAACAGCGACAACGGGCGTTAACGATGGTCTAACTTCTTCTATATATACATCAGGACTTAATCTTTCTGCCATTAAGACCTCCTATTACTTTTTCTTTTTAGGTTTTTTGTATGCTATTGTTTCAGGTTGTTCTATATTATGCTCTATTTTTTCTTCTTTTTCAAGAGTTGATATCTTACCAGAAGGCTGGTCAAGGATTTCTATCAATACCCCCTCATTTTTCAAGTTTTCAAGAGTTGAGGCGTCAAAATCATCAATTACGCTTTTTGAGGGAGGCAAATTATATGAAATTTTTTGAGTATTTGTTAGATAAAGATATTTACTAGTTATGTTTTTTACTCTCGCCTTCATTCTTACCCTATTATAAAATTATTTCTGTGTAAAGTCAACAATCACCTTTTCAAAACTCTTAAAGACGACAGGATTGTTAAGGTCAAGTTCACCTTTTACCCTGTAAGTTATTGTCGCCCCCTCAACTTTTTCAGCAATATCTATCAATTCAGTATTGAAGTTTATGGTTTCTAAAAAACATTCATAAAGCC
>Ga0078972_1007875_pt1 | contig 23082 bp, 20 predicted proteins | sample YelNatPaOPGAMG01_FD_67568 | JGI IMG/M metagenome (GOLD analysis project Ga0078972, IMG submission 67568) | Hot spring thermophilic microbial communities from Obsidian Pool, Yellowstone National Park, USA - OP-RAMG-01 (SPADES assembly) (version 2) | ecosystem: Environmental > Aquatic > Thermal...
TAAAATGAAACCGGGGATTCCCGTTCAGCCCGGCCAGATTATCGAGCGACCCGGTCGAAAGATCATCCATGACGAAGACCTCCTTGCCTTCAGCCACCAAGGCCTCCGCCAAATGCGACCCGATGAACCCGGCCCCGCCGGTGATTAACACACGTTGCATGCCCGCCACACTAGCAATACCGCCGCGCCCCTGTCAAAAGCCAACGCCAGTTATCGCCGTCGGTAGGGCGCGGTGGCCTCACCGCGCCGCGTTTCCGTTCTTGCCGCTGCCGCCGCCCATCGCTACACTGCCGCCCAACAGGAGACAACTGAGAACCAAGAACTGAAAACCAACAACTAATTTCGCGTAGCTTCGGCTACTGTCCACATCGAAACAGGAAATTTCGCAACAGAGGACACCGCTCGAACGCGCGCCCGCAAGGGCGCGCCGAAAGCGCTTCTCTGTGGGCATTCCTGTGCCTGATGTGGGGCGTGAGTAAGTGCGCCCCTCTTTTTTTGGCACTGGTTGTCCGCAGTGGAAGGCCGATCCCTCTTGGCAGGGCTGAATCGCGCGTGCGAGGACAGCCATGCCAAAAGACAAAGAACCTGCGGGTTCTGCGCCGGGCGCGACGGTCAGCCGTCCGCCGGTCGAGATTGCGTTCATCGAGCCGCCCGCCGAAGAGGAGGCGGGGATACCGGAGCAGCGACAACACTTTGAATTGCCGGTGCGCTTCGGTTCGGTGCCGGTGGATCGCGCGCCGCTGGGCTGGGAAATCGAAACCCGGCGCGCCGAGTTCAAGGTCACCAAGTTCCAGCACGCCTACCCGACCATTCGGCTGCCGTTTCAGGAAGTGCAGCGGGTGGAGTTCGGCCACAACAAGGAGTTCCTCGCGCAGAACGAGAAAGATACAGGAAAACTGCGCGAGCTGTTCCCGACCGGCGCGAACCGCCTGTTCTTCGGCGACTGCCTGCACGTGATGCGGATGCTGCCGAGCAACAGCATTGACCTGATCTACATTGACCCGCCGTTCTTCTCTGGCCGCAACTACAACGTGCTCTTCGGCGACAAGAACGAGGTGCGTTCGTTCACCGACATCTGGGAAGGCGGCATGCCCGGCTACCTCGTCTGGCTGAACGCCCGGCTGTACGAAATGAAGCGGCTATTGAAGCCCACCGGCAGCCTCTTTGTTCATCTTGATTGGCACGCCAGCCATTACGTGAAAGTCGAGATGGATAAGATTTTCGGCTACGACCATCTTCAGAATGAAATCATCTGGTCGTACCGGTCTGGTGGCGGCAGCAAACACCGGTACGGACGGAAGCACGACACACTTCTCTGGTACACGAAATCAACGGATGGTTTTGTCTTCAACGCCGATGAAGTGCGCGTTCCCTATGACGCGATCATTGCAGAATCGAGACGAGAAATGTTTAACGAGTCAGGCAAGGTCGCGGGCAGCGTGTGGGACATTTCCCGTCCGCCCAACCACTCGAAGGAGTGGATTGGCTACCCAACTCAGAAGCCGGAAGTACTCCTGGAGCGAGTCGTCAAGGCGCACTCGAAACCGGGGCAAGTGGTTGCTGATTTCTTTTGCGGTGGCGGCACGACTGCGGCTGTCGCTCAGGTGCTCAACCGTCGCTGGATTGCCTGCGACCAATCGCGCATCGCGGTTGCGGTTGCCGCCGACCGCTTGGCAAAAGTAATTGAACGCCGCATCGGCACGTTGTTCCACGTCCCCGACTTCACTGTCGAGCACTGGGGCGTGTACGAAGTGCCGAAACTGGAAAAGTTACCGGCCGCATCGTTCCGCGAGTTTGTCGTGCGCGCATATGGCGGCAGACCGGAAAGCGTGTCGCCGGCAATTCACGGTGTCCGGCATGGCGTGCCGCTGTTCGTCGGCGAATCGTCGCGCGGGTCGCGCGTCGGCAAGGAGGAGGTCGCCAAGTTTGCCAAAGCCGTTTACGAGGAGCGCCGCGCCAATCACGGCGTCATGCTGGCGTGGAATTTCGGACCGGAAGCGCGCAAGGCGGCAGAAGTTCTTGCGGCGCGCGAAAATGTGCGGCTGGATTTCGTGCGGTTGAATCTGGTGCGGTTGGAGTCGGATGAGTTCCGCGAGCACGTCGTCAACAAGCACACCGACTACGGCCAGCTTCTCAGTTTCATTCAGCCGCCGGAAGTGCGCGTCGCCATCAAGCGCGTCGGGCGGTTGAAGTATCAGTTCGACGTGTCGGAGTCGGTGAGCCTGAACAAAGACGGCGCGATTGCCAACGTCCAGTGGGATTTCGATTACCGGGACGGGCGATTCACGACGACGGAAGGCTACGCGTTTCTGCGCGACAAGAAGACCGGGCAGGCGGTGTTGGTGGTGGAATACGAGTTCCCGCGCAAGGGCGAGCACACGATTGCCTGTTCGGTGCAGGATGACCAAGGCGGCGAGCGCACCGTGGTGCAGACCATCGAGGTGGAGTGATGTATTACTCGTTTGCTCCCTACGAACAGGATTTCCGGGCGTGGTGGCAGTCGGGCACGTTCCCGGATGTCAGCCCGTTGACGCGCGATTTCCTGACGCACCTGACGCGGAAGGACGCGCCGCGTCGGCTCTGGCGGCATCAGGAAGAAGCGGTGATGCGGGCGGTGTACGCCTACGAGCTGCTGCAATGGAACGAACTGCTGTTGAACATCGTGACCGGCGGCGGCAAGACGGCCATCATCGGCGCGGTGGTCGCGTGGCTGAAATGCTGTCACGATCTGAACAAGTTTCTGATTCTTTGCCCAAACACAATTGTCCGCGACCGGCTGGAAGACGATTTCAAGGATGCGAAGGTTTTCCGCGACTTCGGTTTTCTGCCACCCGGCATGGAGCATTTCGCGAACGAGCTTGGCCTGCACGTGATGGAGCCGGGCGCCGGACCGCAAGGCATTCGGGACAGCGGCATCGTGCTGGGAAACATCCAGCAGCTTTATCAGTCGAACATTAGTGGGCAACGGAATCTGGCGGTGTTGATGAACAACGAGCATCGCATCGCCGTGTTCAACGACGAGGCGCACAACACACCGGCAGCCGAGTACGACAACACGCTGTTCACGTTGAAGCAGATTGCCAAGTTCCGGCTCGACACGACGGCGACGCCCGACCGCGCCGATGGCAAAGCGCCTGACAGCAAAATGATTTTCGAGTACGGCATCACCGACGCGCAAGCCGAAGTGCCGCCGATTATCAAGAGCGTGGTTGTGTACCAGCCGAAGCTCGCCAGCGTGCAGTTGACCTACACGAATCCCGCCACCGGCGAGAAGCGCACCGTGGATGAAATGGACGAGGAGTTCGAGAAGATTGAGAAAGGTTTGTCGTCCACGCAATGGGTGACTGATCCTGATCCGTGCCGGAAACAGATCCGCGTTGCGCTCGACCGCCTTCAAGAGCAGAAGCGGCGGGCGAAGATGTTGGCCGGTGACAGCTACAAGCCCATTCTCTTTGTCGTCGCCATCACGATCAAGGACGCCGAACAAGCCCGCGACATTCTGGCGAAAGAGTTCGCCGTCAAAACGCTGTTGGTCACGGAGGAGTCGGAAGAATCCGAGCGTAAAGAAGCCCGGTCATTGGGCAAGGCGGATAGCGAATATGAGGCGGTGGTCAGTGTGTTGATGTTGCGTGAAGGTTGGGACGTGCCGCCGGTGTCGGTGATTCTGTTGCTGCGGAAGTTTTCCTCACGTGTGTACGGCCAGCAAGTGATCGGGCGCGGCTTGCGCTTGAATATGCGCGGCGAGGACGCGCAGGAGATTTGCGCCATCGTTGACCACGAGAAGCTCAAACACGGCTGGCTGTGGGAAATGGTCGGCGCGAAAATCAAGACGGGCGTTGACCAAGGCAACTTGTTCGGCATCGAGGAAGACCTGCCGCCCAAGCGCAAGCCGCAGTTCGTTGCGAACCCGGACTTACTCATCGAGATACCGGAGCCGACGGAAGAAGAAAAAGCCGACTTCGATGACGACTTGGCCGACATTGAGGTGCAGGTCGGCGATTACCCGAAGTGGCAGCAAATCCTCGACTCGTTCCACTACGAGGCCGAAACCGAGATCACGAAGGTCGAGATTGAACGAGTGGAAGCCTTGCCACTCGACGGCTCGAAGTTTCGTGAAATCCATGACCCACCGGCCATCTATCGGACGGGCAGAGCGATTGACGAGCCTGCCGACCCGGCAAGGTTGGCGGAGTTATTGAAGAACAGCGTCCGCGATGTTGCGTCTGACTTATTGGCCGAGGAAGGTATTGGCACTCACGAGCTTGGCTACCTGTACGGCGTGTTGATGGATCACGTCAGCAAGCGATTACTCGGAGGCAAGACTGTGGGCGCAGCTTCTCCGGAAGAACTCCGGCACGCGCTCAACCGCCGTCATCGGATGGCCGGCAACTTCAAGGCCATGCCGGGTTTGGTGGCAAGCATCGTCAAATACCGGAAGGAGGCATGACATGCCCGGCTTTGAACGCGGTGACTTTGAAAATCCGAAGAAGAGCGCGTACTCCGTTGAGCGCTACGATTCCTCTTGGGAATTGGATTACATGAAACGCTTGGAGCGCGACAAGACCGTCGCCAAGTGGACCAAGAACCACGGCATCGCCATCCAGTACGTCACCGAAGCCGGTAACGTGCGCGGCTATCATCCTGATTTTTTGATCGAGTCCCGCGACGGTACGAAAGAACTCCACGAAATCAAAGGCGGCCAGTACCTCCAAAACCCCGACACCATCCGCAAACACGAAGCCGCCAAAAACTGGTGCGCCAAGCGAAAGATGAAGTTTGTGGTAATCACAAAATAGGCGCGGCCCCGTACTCGGCGGTGAAAACTACGCCTTGGTCTTCGGCACGGGGCGGCCGAGTTTCCGCAGGACTTCCTTCATATCCTCCCACACTTCGCGTTTGGCGGGGGGATTTCGGAGCAAGTAGGCGGGGTGAAACGTCGGCATGATCGGCACGTCCCGGTAGGTGTACCAGTTGCCGCGCATCTTGGTGATGCCGAGGTTGACATCCAGCAACCCGCGCACCGCTGTCGCGCCGAGCGCCACAATCACCTTTGGCTGGATCAACTCAATCTGCCGTTGGAGATACGGCAGGCAGTTCGCCATTTCGTCCGGCTCCGGCACGCGGTTCTCGGGGGGCCGGCATTTCAAGACGTTGGCGATATACACCTCGCTCCGCCGGTAGCCCATCGCTTCGATGATCTTCGTCAACAACTGCCCCGCCCGGCCCACAAACGGTTCGCCCTGCGCGTCTTCATCCGCGCCCGGCGCTTCGCCAACGAACATCAACTCGGCGCGCGGGTTGCCGACGCCAAACACCACATTGGTCCGGCACCGCGCCAGTTCCGCGCATTTCGTGCAGGCTGTGGCTTGCGCGGCCAGAGACTGCAGGGCAACCGCGTCGGTTGCCGTCTGCTGTACCGGCGCGGAAACGACAGGAAGCGGAGCGCTTGCCCGACAAACCGGCGGCTTGCCCAACTCCTCCAGCGTCGCCTTCGTCACCGGCACGTGCGTCACGCCGGCGCGTCTCATCTCTTCGAGCGCGGCGATGGTCTCGTCCACGATGTGTTTCAGGTCGGACACAGTTGCTCCATTTCCGCCGGCAGCGGCGCGGTGAACTCCAACCGCTCGCCGGTGCGCGGGTGGTTGAATCCGAGTTTATAGGCGTGCAACCACAACCGCTCAAGATGTGTTTTGCGTTTGCCGTACACGGTGTCGCCCGCCACCGGGTGGCCGATGTGCGCCATGTGCACCCGGATCTGGTGGGTGCGCCCGGTGTGCAACGTCAGTTCCACCAGCGCAAAGGCTTCCTGGCGGGCCGCGCTTCCGCAGGGCCGCGCCGAGGTTGCGGGCGCGCCGAGCGCTCCTCCGTCGAATTGCTGGAGCACCCGGTACTCCGTCAATGCCGGCCGGCCGCGCGGCGCGCCGGCCGCCATCTTCTGCCGGTGATACGGGCTGCGCCCGATCGTCGCCTCCACCCGGCCGCTGCGCCGGTCGAATGTTCCCCAGCAGACCGCCCGATAAATCTTCGTCACGGCCCGGCCTTTGAACTGCGCCGCCAAACTCTGGTGTGCCGCGTCGGTCTTGGCGACGACGAGGCAGCCGCTCGTGCCTTTGTCGAGCCGGTGGACGATGCCGGGGCGTTCGACGCCGCCGATGCCGGCCAGTTGGCCCCGGCAATGGTGGAGCAAGGCGTTGACGAGCGTGCCGGTCTGGTTGCCGGCGGCCGGATGCACCACCATGCCGGCGGGCTTGTTGATCACCAGCAGGTCGTCGTCCTCGAACAACACGTCGAGCGGGATTTCCTCCGGCGCCGCCGCCGCCGCGACCGGCGCGGGGATTTCCACCGTCACCCGGTCGCCCATGCGGACCCGGTAACTTGGTTTGGCCGGCGCGTCGTTGACCCGCACGGTCAGTTTCTGGAGGAACGACCGGGAGTACTGCGGCATCTGGTCGCGGAGGAACTGGTCGAGCCGTTGGCCGGAGACCCTGACCCGGTGCTCAATCATCGCGTCCAGGCGCTCCAGAACTGCTGGCCGGTCGGGTGTTGCAGGTCGCCGGACTCGTCGCGCCACCGCAGCAGTTCCCGGCGCAACGCCGCGACCAGCGCGGCGTCCCCGGCGAGGTTGTGCCTTTCGAGCGGGTCGGCCTGGAGGTCGAAGACCTGCGTGCCCTGCCGGTACTCGATCAGTTTGTGCCGGTGATTTTTGACGCCGCGAATCCCGTCGCAGCAGGCCAGATACAACCATTCCCGGTCGTGAGTGAACACGTTGCGGCCCTCCACGGTGGCCGGCGTCGGCAGGCCGGTCAGGTCGCAGAGGGTCGGAAAAATATCGAGGAGACAGACAAACGCGTCGCGCCGTTGGCCGGCGGGGATGCCGGGGCCGGCGAAAATGAGCGGGACGCGAATGCTGTGCTCGTACAGATTCTGTTTGCCCATCAGACCGTGCTGGCCGACGGCGAGGCCGTTGTCGCCGGCGAACACGAGGATGGTGTTGTCGAGCTGGCCGGTCTCGCGGAGGCAGGCCAGCAGCCGCCCCAATGCGTCGTCGAGATGCGAGATCATCGCGTAGTACTCGGCGATGTGGCGGCGGATTTCGTCCGGCGTCCGCGGGAACGCGGCCAGCAACTCGTCGCGCACGCGCAGGTTGCCGGTATCGAACGGATGTTCGGGCAGGAAATTTGCCGGGAGCGATATCCGGGCCGGGTCGTACATCGCGCGAAACCGCTCCGGCATCGTCCGCGGATCGTGCGGGGCAAGAAAGGCCAGATTGAGGTAGAACGGCCGGTCCTGCCGGCGCTGGCGCAGGAAGTTCATCGCCGCGTCGAGAAACAATTCCGTCGAGTGCCGTCCCGCCGTGACGTGATCGCCGCCGCGCAGCGTGATTTTGTTGGAGGTCCAGATATTTTCGATCATCGGCAACTGGGAATCGTACTTGCCGGTCGGGTCGAACCGGTAGGCCGGCACGTTCCAGTGATCCCACATCCCGCCGAAGAAAATCTCGTCGCCACCGGTGAAACTGCGGACGAAGCCGGGCCGGCCATTGTGCCATTTGCCGACATGATAGGTTTCGTACCCGGCCTGCCGGAACGTTTCGCCGAGCGTGGCGTGGGCGGCCGGGAGCTGTTGGCCGACCCGGTCGAGGTGAAACAACGCGCGGCCGGTATGAATCATCGCCCGGCTCGGCATGCAGATCGCGGCGCACGTGCCGCCGGGAATGTGCGCGTGGGTGAACGTCGTCCCGCGCGCCACGAGCGCGTCCAGGTGCGGCGTCTGGATTTCGTCGTTGCCGAGGGCGTGGATGGTGTCGCACCGCTGGTCGTCGGTCAGGATGAAGAGAATGTTGGGTTTCACGAGCGTTTTTTCAAGGCGATGGCGGCCACGACAATCAGCGCGGCGGCGACGGCGTGGCCGAGGGTGAACGGGCCGAACCGGTACGGGTAGTCGCCCCGGAAAAACTCAACCGCGAACCGCAGCACGCCGTATCCGAGGACGTAGCCCCACCACACCTGTCCGGGAAACTTCTCCCGCGGACGCCACCAGCTCAATCCCCCAAACAGCGCCAGGTTGCCGGCCACTTCGTAGAGCTGGGTCGGATGCACGGGGAGGCCGGCCATTTCGTGCGGCGGCGGGAATCGGACGGCCCACGGCAGGTCGCACGTTTTGCCGTAGCAACAGCCGTTGAAGAAACAGCCCAACCGGCCCAACGCGTGGCCGAGCGCCACGCACGGCGCGAACACATCGGCGACCGTCCACGTCGGCAACCGGTGGTACCGGCAATACCCGATGACCGTCGCGCTCGCGGCGATGAATCCGCCGTAAAACACAAACCCCTCGCGCAACGAGGCCAGCCCGGCCGCGCGCCAGCCGGCCACGAACTCGTTCCAGAAGAAAATGACATGAAACAGTTTGCCGCCGAGCATGCCGGCCACAATGACCCAGACACCGAGGTTGGAAATGATGTCCGGGTTCACCCCGGCCTGCTTGGCCCGGCGGGCGGCCAGCGTGAGGCCCACCACGAATCCGAGGGCCACGAACGCGCCGTAGGTGTGCACCGCAAAGTTGCCGATGTGAAACAGGACCGGATGCATTACTCGCCCAGCTCCAACTGGATGTTCTGCTCGCGCAGCAGCGTGCCTTGCACGCGCGACAACTCGATCAACGACTTGTTATAGTCCGCCTGCGCCCGGATTTCCGCGGAGCGCGCCGCGGCCCGCTGCGACTGCGCCTGGAGCACGAGAAAACTCGTCGAACTGCCGGCCCGCAGTTTGGTCTCCTCGGCCTGCAACGATTCCTCCGCGAGCCGGCTGGCGGCGCGGCTGGCCTCCACGCGTTTGAGGTTGGTCTGGACCTGGCCGACCGCGTTGTCCACCTCCACGATGATGTCCTGTTCGAGCCGCTTCAACGCCAGCAACGCCTGCGCGGCCTTGAGCTTCGCGGTTTCGTAGCTGGCCCGCGCGCTTTTGTTGCCGAGCGGAATCGTCACGGTCAGGCCGACGAACCACGTCGGGTTGTCGCCGGTGGCGGCGTGGTCCACGACATCGCCGAACGAGCCGCCCTGACCATTCAACGCGTAACTGGCCTGGAGGTTCACTTCCGGCCAGAGCTGGTTGCGGTTGTAGGCGACCTGGATGTGTTGCCGTTCCAAATCGCGCTGCAACTGCCGGTAGTCGGGCCGGCTGCGCAACGCCTCCCGGATGGACCGGGCCACGTCGGTCTCCACCATGTGCACGACCGGGTAATCCACCGGCACCAGCGACGCGTCCCGGAGTTCCCGCACCTCCGCGAGCATCAACCGCTTGAGCACGTTTTCCTGATCCTTGATGGCGCGCGCGGCGACGATGACCGCCTCCTCGCGTTCGGCCACGCCGGCCTCGGCCTGCGTCACATCGAGCGGCGAGAGCACGCCGATTTCGACCCGGCGGCGGTTCTCGGCCAGCAGCGCCTTGGCGCGGTTGAGGTCTTCGAGCTTCGCCTGGTGGTTGCCGATGGCGAACACCAACTCGTAATACGCCTTGCATGTGTCGCTGACCGTGTTCATCACCAGCGCCGCCAACGCCTCATCGGCCATCTGCCGCTGTTTGCGGGCGACCCGCACCGGCGCGAGGTTCGGCCCGAACCAGAAATTCTTCAGCAACGGTTGCGTCAACGTCACCGTCCCGCTGCCCGCATGCACCGGGTCCGTGTACGTGGTGCCGTCGGAACGTTTCTCCAGCCCGGTCACTTCGTACTCGGTGCCGCTCGGCAGCTTGCCGGTCAGCCCCGTCGTGAACTTCCACTGCCGGGTGAGGGTCGAGCCGGTCGTGGCCGGCTGCGAATCATCGGTAAAAGAGGCGCTGCCGGTCAGCGCCGGCTCGAACGCCGCCTCGGCCGCCACGACGCCCCACTGCTGGAGTTGCGGGTTGACCCGTTCGATCTGGAGGTCGAGGTTGCCGGCCAGCGCCCGCTCGACGCATTCCCGCAACGTCAACGATTTGCGAACCGGCTCCTGGGCGAGGGCCACGCTGCCGGTGAGGAACATAAAAAGCAGCAACCGCATCATGCCCGCCATGATGCCCGAACCTCCGGGAATGTCAACGCCCCGTCGCAGTTGCGGCCACAAACGTCGTGTTGCTGATCCCCATGGCGCGGAGAAAACTGCGGATGGTGGTTTCGGCGTTGGCGCGGGCTTGGGCGAGGAGACCGGTTTCGAGCGCGGTGGCTTGCGCGGCTTCCAATGCCGCCCGGCGGGCGTTCTGTTCGAGGTCGGGATTGAGCGGCACCCACGGCGTCCACCACGTCTTGCTCCGGTCCCAGACCTGCGTCTGCTTGTCATCCAGAAACACGTGCAGCACCTTCGCGGCCGGCAACCGGATCGTCACGGGGCCATTGTTGGCCACGGTCACATCGTTCGGTTGCAGCGCGGCGAGGTCCACACCGGCCAACACGTTGGCCTGCACGAGCAGCAGGACCGACTCCGCGCCGAACGGCACCTTTTCCTCCTTCAAGCCGATGACCTTCTGCACGACGCAGCGGACGGTGACGAGTTCGCTGAGTTGTTGGATTTCCCTGACCAACGCCGGGGCGTCCACCGTGCGGGCGATGCCGCCGCGCCGGCCGCCGAAGAAATAGAGGTAGCCGCACGCCGCGAGCAGCGCCACGAACAGCGTGCTGGCCGTGTAGAACTTGAGTTTGCGCCACATGGTTGCCGCCTCACCAGTTGCAGCGTTGGAACGACACGAACTGCCCGGGCCGCAACGCGGCGCGGACCGGCCCGTCGTCTTTGACCATCGTCCAGTATTGGCGGCCCAACTGCACCGCGACCGGCCCGGCCAGAGCATCCGCCGGCAACGTGTAACTCAACATCTCCTTCGCCAACGTCCCGCGGGCCGGCAGGGTCAGCCACCGGGTTTGCGTTCCTTCGGTGGATGGCAGATAGAAATCCTTGTCGTGATCCACCAGGACGAACCAGTGCCGGTCGAGTTGGACCTCAAAGGGATTCGGGTTCTCGAAGCGGACGTGGAGGATCAACACATAGCCGGTCTCGAGGCGGCCGACGGTGGTTTCCTGCAACGCCGCCACATAGTTGGTCCCGCCAAACGTGCGCACGAAGTGCGCCCGGCCGTAGCGCCGGGCTTCCCGGACCCGGCACTGCGCCACGAGCGTCATCAGGCCGCTCACCAACACGGCGGCAATCAACCCCGCCACCACCGCTCCTTTCCAGTTCGTCATCGGCTCACCATCCAGTTGAACAGGGCGATGACCAGCACCCCGGCAACGAAACTCAGCAACACCGTTTTCCGGCCGTGCTTCACCAATTCCCCCAACACCGCGTGCAACGCCAGATAGACGAACCCGCCCCCGGCATGCGCCAGCACCAGCGCGAACCAAATCCCCCCGCCCGCCGGCAGGAACAGCAGCCCGATCACGCCGCCGAGAATGGTCGTCGCCTCCACTGCCGCGACTCGGCCGATGACCCGGCCCGGCCCGCAACCGGCGCCGCGCAGCAGCGCGCCCAACGCGAGTCCTTCCGGCACCTTGTGCACGCCGATCGCCAGCAACAACGACAGGCCGAGGCCGGCGCCGTGATCGTGGTCCTCCCCGGCCGCCAGCGCAATTCCGTCCATCGTGCAGTGCACGGCCAGCGCCACGGTCAACGCTGCCGCAATTTCGCTGAACCGGTGCGCGGCGGCCTCGTCGAAGTGGCTCGCCGCGCACGCCGGGCAGACGTGAAACACGTATGTGCTGATCAGCCAGAACACCGCGTAGCCGGAGCCAAACGCCGCGGCCAACTCCCACCCACGCAGCGCCTCGGCGCATTCCGGCAGGATGGAAAACAGCGTCACGCCGAGCAGCGTCCCGGCGGCGAGACTGATCCAGCCGCAGAGCCGGTCGTGCGACAACCGCATGAACGCGCTGAGCGCGCCGCCGGCCACCGCCAGCCCGAACGCGAGGACGACGCTCACGAGAATGGCCGGCGCGCTCATGGCGTCGGCCCCGCAGCCCCGCCGGCGGCGGCCCACCGGGCCAACAACGCGTCCCGCAGCCTGACGAGTTGGGCGGTCACCGCCGCGTCGTCCGTCCCGGCCAGCAGGGTGTCGAGGAAGCGGACGCGCGCGGCGAAATCCACTCTGCCGAACGTGGCGGTGGCGAGGTCCGGTTGCGCCAGGCCCTCGGCAGCGGCCAGCACCAACGGCGCGCCGGTCGGCCCCGCGCCCGTCAACGCCTGGACCCACTCGGCGCCGTGCGGATTGACCTCGATCGTGGCGCCCAACAGCCGGGTGGCGACCATCAGGTTGGCCGCGTTGAGCCGCCCGGAGGCCCAGACGCGCGCGAGGGTGGCGGCGTTATCGCCGGCGGCCAGCGCCGCCAGCGCCCGGAGCGCCCGGACGTCGTTCTGCAGGGCCGCTTCCTCCAGGCGGGGCAACGCCTGCACGTCGCTGTTGGCCACGGCGGCATCCATCCAGTGCACCGCCTCCGCGGCCGGCTCGGCGGCGGCGCGCGGCGACCGGGGCTGGGGCGCGCGGTCGGCGGCGGGCGCCGCGGTCCGGGTTTTCCACTCGGCGAGCGTCTGGCGGAGCCGTTGAAGCTCGGTGGCGAGCTGGGCGTTTTCCTTTTCGAGGCGGGCGAGTTCGCTCTGGTGGGGTGGCTGTGCCGGCGCGACCGCCGGCGTGGCCGGGCCGCAGGCGAACCGCAACGCGCCGGCCCCGGCCGCGACCAGCGCGCCGGTCCACAACCCGATGGTGAATGCTGCCGCCGGTTTCACTGGCGCGCACTATACTCCAGGCGCGGCCCGCGCAACAGTCTATTCTGGTTGGGCGAAGCCGCCAAGGGCCGGTGTGACGGGCGTCGCCGCGGGCGCTCCCGCCGCAGTCCAGCGCGGCCGGTCGGCCAGCAGGACTTGATCCGAGTTCGGCGGCAGGAAAACGATGGATTTCAACGGGAACAGTACCGGGACCTGACCGCGGATGATGAACACCCATTCCTTGTATTCGCCTTTGAGAATGCCGGACTGAACCTTTTGGTCCAGGAAGTAAGGCGTTAGCATCAAAAACGGCAGCGAATAGCCCGGGGGCGGCAACACGTCGTGGATTTCGTAGAAATCCTTGAGGGTTAACGGCAGCCAAACCGTGTGCCGGTCGCCGTACCAGGCCATGGACCAGGGCAGGTCGCTGCAACCGATTTCGTTTGGTTGAAACATGTTTGCCACCATGCGGGTGGTGGGCGGGATGTAGGGCGGATAGGCAAATTGCCCGCGATTATGCGGTAACAACGTGAAGATCATCGGCAAGATATTGACCAAGACGAACGCCCCAATCGCCAAGGCCCGGGTCAGCCGCATGCGGAAGGCGATGCGGTCGAGCAACAGATAAAAGAAGGCGGTCCCGAACACCACGATGACCGGCAACAACACCACCAACAGGTCGCCTCCATCCACCCGCCCGTCGCCCCCGGTCTCGTGCATGCCAAACAACGCCAGGGCAATCACCCCCGCCGCCAGCCAGCCCACCACCAGCCCGCGCAACCGTTGGACATCGCGGCGGCGGAACCCATACAGCAGCCCCACCACGAAGAAAAAGATGAGGAAGTCCGAGCCGGTATGTTTCAGGGTGGTGAACAGATGATACCGGGTGCCGTTCACAAACTTCCCCGCCAAACTCCGCGCGGAAAGATGAAATTCGGGCTGATATGAGCGCGGCAACACGTCGCCGCCGAACACGCCCATCCCCTGAAAGATGTCATAGCGCGCGATGCCAAACAGGCTGTTCGACACAGCATGGTTGCGGACCATCCAGGGCACGATCAGCGCGGCGACCACCGCCAGATAAACCGCGACCCACAACAGCGGTCGGCGGCCCCGCAGGATGACCAAAAGATAAATGCCAACCGGCACCAGCAGCCAGGCCGTGCGATACGAGGTCAACACGCACAAGCCCATCAATACCGCGCTGACCAACACGGCGGCGGCCGCGTGTTTGGTCATCGGCGCCAAAGCGGCGGGCGCCGGTGAAGCGGTGATCGGGTTCAGGTCCGTGTCGGCCTTGTGCAACAACCAGAGCGTCGCCAGCAGCAACAGCATCAAAAAGTTCGTCGGCAACCCCGAGATGCTGTACGCCCACAGGATATCGGAGAGGAAGAGGATCCACGCGGCAGTGATCGCCACCTGCCGGTCAAACAACCGGTTGGCCCAATGATACACCAACAACAGACTCAGCAGGAGGCAGATCTGGTTGAACGGCAGAATCACCCAGCGTTCGGGCAGGTACACCTGGGCATTGAGTTTCGGCTCCAAGACGCTGTCCGGCAACAACCGCAACAGGCCGCCGAGGACCAGCGGATACAACGGCGGGTTCACCAGGTCCGGGTGACGGACGAGCCGGGCATCGTGGCTGGCCGTGTGCGTTTTCAGGTGCCACAAACTCAACGGCCGGATCACCGAGGTCGTCAGCCCCTCGCCCCGGGCGATGTGGCGGGCCAATTGTGCCAGGTCCATCGCCTCGCGCGTCTCCAACCCGCGAAACTCGCCGGCGGTGTACACCAGACTCAGCGCCACCGCCGCCAACCCGAGCAACACCCATTGGATCACGCGCTTGCCGCGTCCCATCTCGATCGCCCACACGCCCGTCTGCACTTGTTGTTCCGTCGCCATACGCTCCCCTACAAATTCTCCAGTTCGTACTTCTTCAATTTCCGATGCAATGTCCGGCGGCTCATGCCGATCTTTTGCGCTGCCGCCGTCCGGTTGCCGTTCGTTTCCTTCAACGCCTGCACGATCAACTGCCGCTCGGCCTCCTCCACGGTCATCGTCGCGCCCGGCCGGACCACGCTGATCTTCGTCAAATCCGCCCCGCCGCGAATCGGCGCCGGCACATCCCGCAGCGTCAGCCGGTCGCCCCGCGCCAGCACGACCATCTGCTCGACCGCATTGCGCAGCTCCCGGACGTTGCCGGGCCAATCGTAAGCCATCAACACATTCAGCGCCTCCGGTGTGAGTTCCCGGACCTGCTTCCCGTTTTCCCGGTTGAATTCCTCCAGAAACGACCGGACCAGCAACGGGATGTCCTCGCGCCGGTGCCGCAACGGCGGCAGTTCCACCGTCACCACGCTCAGCCGGTAAAACAAATCATCCCGGAACTTCCCCTCGTGGACCATCTTTTTCAGGTCCCGGTTCGTCGCCGCCACCAACCGCACGTCCGTCGAAATCGTTTTCTGCCCGCCGACCCGCTCGAACGCGCGTTCCTCCAGCACGCGCAAAATCTTCACCTGCATGGCCGGCTCCAACTCGCCAATCTCATCGAGAAACAGGGTGCCGCCATCGGCCAACTCAAACCGGCCCATCCGCCGTTCGACCGCGCCCGTGAACGCGCCCTTCTCGTGCCCGAACAACTCGCTCTCCAACAACGCCGTCGGCAACGCCGCCGCGTGCACCGCCACGAACGGCCCGTTCTTGCGCGGGCTGAGATTGTGAATCGCGTGGGCAATGAGTTCCTTGCCGGTGCCCGTCTCGCCGGTAATGAGCACCGTCACCCGCGACGGCGCGACCTGCTGGACAATCTCAAAGACGCGCTGCATCGCCGGCGATTCCCCAATGATGTGTTCCAGGCCGAACTTCTTGTCGAGCTGCGAGCGGAGGTTGATGTTCTCGGCGCTGACCCGGCGGGCGTCGAGGGCGCGCTGCACGACGAGTTCCAACTCATCCAGGTTGACCGGCTTGGTGAGGTAATGCTGGGCGCCCGCCTGCATCGCCGCCACGGCGTTCTCGATCGAGCCGTAGGCGGTCATCATGATGCAGATCGGCGGCTCGGAAAGCGACTGCGCCCGGCGGAGCAGTTTCATCCCGTCGTCGCCCGGCATCCGCAGATCGGTGAGCAGAACATCAATCGGTTCCGCTTCGAGGATCTGCGTCGCCCGCTCGGTGTCCTCGGCCAACCGGACGTCATACCGGTCCTGCAACGCCCGCGCCAGCCCTTCCCGGGTGTGCCGCTCATCATCCACAATCAAAATTGTCGGTCGCTTGTTCATGATGGCAATAACCGCATCCGCTTTTCATGCACCGGCAGCTTGATCCGAAACGTCGTGCCGCGGCCGCCATGGCTTTCCACTTCGATGGTGCCGCCGTGTTCGCGGACGATCCGTTGGACAATCATCAAGCCCAGGCCGCTGCCGGTTTCTTTCGTGGTGAAATACGGCTCGAAAATCCGCCCCATCTGTTCCGCCGGAATGCCCGGCCCCGTGTCGGTGAAGCTGATGCTGACCTGCCCGTCGCGCAGTTCGGTCTGGACGCGGAGAATCCCGCCGGCCCGCATGGCCTGAATCGCGTTGCGGATGATGTTGTAGAACGCCTGCTGCAACTGCGCCCGGTCGGCCAAAATCTTCGGCAGCGCCTCGCTCAACTCGCGTTCGACCAGGATGTCCCGGTCGGCAATCTCGCGGTCGAGCAGCGCCAGCGTTTCGCACACGACCTCGTTGACCGCGGTCGGTTGCAACTCCGGCCGGGTGGGGCGGATGGCGCGCAGGAACTGGTTGATGATCCGGTCGAGCCGGGCGATTTCCGTCCGCGCCACGCTGATGTCTTGGCGGAGGCGTTGGGCCGCCGCGGCCGGCAGCCTGGCCGTCTCGCGTTCCATCAACTGCAAATGGATGTGGAGCGAGTTCAGCGGGTTGCCGATCTCGTGCGCCACGCCGGCGGCGAGCAACGTCAGGGCGTTCAGTTTCTCCGACTCGATGGCGCTCGCCGTTTGGGCGCGCGACTCGGTCACGTCCTGCACAATCACCGCCCAGCCGGTCACCGTCGCGTTCTCCTCGCCCACCAGCGGCACCAGGTAGAAACTGACGAACCGGTGCCGGGGATAGAAGATTTCGAGTTGATGCGCGACGACCTTTTGCCACTCGCGTTTGTCGGCCGACTGGATTTTGGCCCAGTCAAGCTCGCGGAGGTACCGCGTCAACGGTTCGCCTGCGGCCTGGTCCGGGTGGATGCCGAGCAGCTCGCTGGCCGCCGCGTTGAGATACCGGATGCGCCCCTCGGCGTCGGTCACGATGATGCCCTCCCGGATGGTGTTGAACAGCGTTTCGAGAAAGCCCTTTTCCCGCGCCAACTTCAGGACGACGCTCTGGAGGCTTTTCGGATCCACCCGGTCGAGCCGGTCAATCAGCTTGTCGAGAAACGGATTTTTCACAGCCACTTTTTCGCCTTCAGCCACCAGTACAACAGCCCGGTGCAGAGACCGGTCACGCCGAACACCCACAGATACGCCATCCCCGGGCGGCTGCCCTCGGGCGGGAAATGACCAAAGTTCATGCCGTAAAAACTCGTGATCACGAAAATCGGCAATGCCAGCGTCGCCAACACGGTCAGGACCTTGATGACCTGGTTGATTTGCGTCTGCTGCAAGTTGAGGTGAACCTGGAGAATGTTCGTCAACGAATCCCGATAGCCTTCCGCCATGTCACTGATGTGAACGATCTGGTCGGAAAGGTCCCGAAAATACGGCAGCAGATGGAGCCGGACGAGCTTGAACTCGCCCCGGGCAAACCGGGCCACCAACTCCCGTTGCGGCGCGATGATTTGCCGGAGTTTCTGGACCTCCTTCTTCACCTTGAGCACATCACTCAGAATATCCGTCGAGGCCGACACCAGAACCTTCTCTTCCAACTCGCTCACCTCCGCCGACAACTCCTCCAACACCGGCCGGTAGTTCTCAAACAGAAAATCCAACATCGTGTGCGTCAGCCGATCGGGCGCACGCGCCACCGCCGGCGCGTTCTTCAACACCCGATCCACCGTCGCCGTGATGCTGCGCAGCGGCTCGCGGTGGTAGGTGACCACAAAATCTTTGCCCATGAAAATGTTCAGCTCGGTCGTGCGAAACTCCTCGCTGCCCCGCGTGTAGTCCACCGCATGGATGACGAGGAACAAATACGTCTCGTACTCGTCCACCTTCGGCCGCTCGCTCGGCGTCAAACAGTCCTCGATGGCCAGCGGGTGAAAACCAAAGACACCGTCGAGCACCGCCTTCGCCTCGTCGTCCGTGCCGCCTTCGATGTCCACCCAGATATGCAGCCCCTTGTCGAACAAGACCAACCGGAGGCTGTCGAGATCGAGGTCCTGCCCCACCAGCTTGCCCTGATTGAATACAAACGACCGGATCATGACCGCGCAACTCCGTCCCGCCTCATCAGGTTGTCTCCGCGAACACGCGCCATATGGTGTGTCACGATGGCGCGAGCGCTCACCGGTTGCAAGGCAAAAACCATCTTTCTTCGCTGGGGTGTTAACAGCCGTCTCTCAGTGGAGCGCAAGCCGAAGGAGCTACCTAGACCGGCGCCTCTGGAGACGCGCCACGGAAGCCGGTGTCCGCTGCGCCATCCACCCCGACGCCCGCTGCCTTGACGACCTCCAATACCTCGCCCCCGGCATCGGCATCGCCCGCAAAGGCTGGCTCACGAAAAAGGATGTCGTGAATTGCCTGCCGTCCAAAGAAGTCGAAAAGCTGCTCAAGCGCGGCTAGTGCCAGAAATCCATCGCCTGACCACTATGCAAAGCAGGCGAATAAAGTCAGCAAGCAAGATTACTCCAGAGCCGAGGCAGCCCAACACAAATTCACCCAATCGTTGAATAGGGCCAGGAGAACTGGACATAGGGGCAAACATGCCAAAGAAAACCACTGCACCCCAAGCACGAAAAAGACCTGTCCCACCGCAAAGGAGAGAAAACGTAAGCAACCAGAATCTTGGCCGCTGAGCCCAAATTTTCTTCAACGACCACAAGCCTAGCCTTCAAAACAAGCGCCAACGTAAGGCAACCAAGAACCAACGCGTACTCTCGCAGTGGTGGTCGGGTTCTATGACGGAAGCAACAAAAACATCCATCCAGACAAACGGAAAATAACAAGTCGCAATAGTGCCGAGCACTCCAAAAATCACCAATATCTTTGTCGTTCGCACAGTTCTAGTAATCCATGAAACCCGACCTGCAAATTTCTGTCAAAGACATTCGCCGGATCAAAATCTCTGACCAGCCACGCTTGACATTCCGGTAGCTGCGGCGTACCAAGCCGGGCACGATGCGCACGTTTATCACGAAGGATTTTCTGCTCCACAGCGACGTGGCGCGGGAGTTGTACCACGACCACGCCGCCCACGAACCGGTCTTCGATTACCATTGCCACCTGCCGCCCGACCAGATTGCCGGCAACAAGACGTTCCGCAACCTGTACGAAATCTGGCTGGCCGGCGACCATTACAAGTGGCGGGCGATGCGGTCGAACGGCGTCGCGGAGAAATACTGCACCGGCAATGCCTCCGACTGGGAAAAGTTCCTCGCGTTCGCCCGCACGGTGCCGTTCACACTCCGCAACCCGCTCTATCACTGGACGCACCTCGAACTGAAACGGTTCTTCGGCATCACCAAAACGCTCGACGAATCCACCGCGAAGGAAATCTGGGATGCCGCCAACGCGAAGCTGGCCAAGATGCCGGTCCACACCGTTCTCGAAACCAACCGGGTCGCCGTCGTCTGCACCACCGACGACCCGACCGATTCGCTGGAGCATCACCGGCAAATCCGCGCCAGCAAGTTGAAGACGCGCGTCTATCCGACGTGGCGGCCGGACAAAGCCCTGGCACTCGACCCGGCCTGGCTGGAGAAACTCGGCGCGCCCGGCTCGTTGACGGCCCTGCTCGACGCGCTGGAAAAACGGATGGATTTCTTTCACGCGCAAGGCTGCCGGCTCAGCGACCACGGATTGAGCCATTGCTACGCCGCCGATTTCACCGAGGCCGAAGCCGCGCGCGCGTACGCCCGCCGGCAACCGACCGACGCGTTCCGGAGTTTCCTGATGGTCTGGCTCGGCGAACAGTATCACCGGCGCGGCTGGGTGATGCAGTTGCACCTCGGCGCCCAGCGCAACAACAACACCCGGCTGTTCCGCGCCCTCGGCCCGGATACCGGGTTTGATTCCATCGGCGACTGGCCGCAGGCCGCGGCGCTGGCAAAATTCCTCGACCGGCTCGACCAAAACGACCGGCTGCCGAAGACCATCCTCTACAACCTCAACCCGGCCGACAATTACGTCCTCGCCACGATGATCGGCAATTTCCAGGACGGCACTGTGCCCGGCAAGATTCAGTTCGGCAGCGGCTGGTGGTTCCTCGACCAGAAAGAAGGCATGGAGTGGCAGATGAACGCGCTCTCCAATCTCGGCCTGCTCCGCCGCTTCGTCGGGATGCTGACCGACAGCCGCAGTTTCCTCAGCTACAGCCGGCACGAATATTTCCGCCGCATCCTCTGCGATCTCATTGGCCGGGACGTGCAGAACGGCGAGCTGCCGCGCGACATGAAGTTGCTTGGCCAAATGGTCCGCGACATTTCCTACCGGAACGCCGCCGCCTACTTCCCGCTCGAACCCGGCAAGGTTTAGGCAAACTGGCTCTTCAACGCCCAGAGACCCAGCGCCGGGTTGCTGATGTAGAAAACGTCGCCGTTGAAGCCGTCTTTCAGCTTCTCCACCGGATAGTCGTTCAAGTTGCCGGCTTGGAAACCAACTGACCGGATGGCGTCTGCCGTCATGCCGGGTCCGGGACAGTACGTAACGCGGAACCGGCCTTCGCTCGAACCGTGGATCAGATGCGCCGCCGCGCTCAGGTTGTTCGCCAATTCCGGATTCGCTTTCACCGCCGCCAACGTCGCCGCCGTGCCCCGGTACCCGTACTTGCGAATCAGCCGGTCAATCTCGGGGTCTTCGCCAAACTCCTTCAGGCCGGGCGCGAGGATGATGAGGTCGCCGTCATCGGCCATCGCCATACGGGTCCGGTAAATCGCCTTGTTGCCGAGCCACGTGCTCTTGAACTCGTGCGGGTCAAGATAGACGATGACCTTCTTCAACGGACGGTCGAGCAGGTCGAGGTTCACTTGTTGGGAAAGCCTCGCGCCGGTCGCGAACGTCGCATCGTCGTCGCCAATGTACAATCCCCGCATGACCATGCCGGCCGCCGTCTTCTGCATGACGGTGAGCACGTACAGAATCGGCAGATCGCCGAGGAACTGCTGGACGCCGTAGTTGAAGAGTTTGCGAACCGGGGTGTGGATGCGGCCCATCATCCGCTCCATGCCGTAGGCGGCGCCGAGGAAATGCGATTTGTTGATCGTGTCCGCGCCGCCCGCCCCGGTCAGGATATTCTTGGTGTAGTTGGCGATGCCGACGACTTCGTGCGGGACGAGTTGGCCGACGGAAAGAATCAGATCGTAGCCGGCAAAGAGGCGGTGGCTGACCTCGACGCGCACCTCGTAGTCCACCCGGCCTTCCGACCATTCCCGGAGCAACGGGCCGGGCACGGTGCCGACTTGCCGGACGCCCTTGCGCCAGTCGTGGACGAGAAACCGGTCGAGCGGAATCGTGGCCCCGAACATCATCCGCAACTGGGCCGGGGTCATCGGCGAGTGCGTGCCGAGCGCCGGCATGATGTCCACTTGTGTTGCCGGCGCGAGCAATTCGTACAACATCGCCGTCAGCGGCCCGGCATCCGAATTCAACCGGGTATGGTCCGGCGGCAGGATGAGGACCCGCCGCAACTTCCGGCCGCGCAAAACCCCGGCCAGCGCCGCCTGCTTGTCGGTATTGCTGATGTTGTCGGCAACATCACCGCGTTGAAAATAGGTCGCCATGTCAATCACTCATCGCTGGACGCGGGCGCTGCCGCCGGCCACGAGCTTCTCGACTTCCTTCAACGTCGCCATCGAAGTGTCGCCGGGCGTGGTCATCGCCAACGCGCCGTGGGCGGCACCGTAATCCACCGCCTTTTGCGGGTCACCGGTTTTCATCAGCCCGTAAATCAACCCGCTGGCGAAACTGTCGCCGCCGCCCACCCGGTCGAGAATCTCCAACGCGGGATATTTCCGGCTCTCGTAAAACTGGCCGTCGTGCCAGCAAATCGCGCTCCAGTCGTTGCGCGAGGCGCTGAGAACCGCGCGGAGCGTCGTGGCCACCACCTTGAAGTTCGGATACTCGGCCACTGCGGTCGCGATCATTTGTTGGAAAGCCTCAGTCTCAATCCGTGTGATATTCGCATCGAGTCCTTTGACCTCGAAGCCGAGACAGGCCGTGAAATCCTCCTCGTTGCCGATCATCACATCCACGTACCGGGCAATCTCGCGGTTGACTGCGCGCGCTTTCGCCTGTCCGCCGATGCTTTTCCAGAGCGAGGGCCGGTAATTGAGATCGTAGCTGACAATCGTGCCGTGCCGGGCGGCAGCCTTCACGGCCTCAATGACAAGCGCGGCGGTCGTCTCGCTCAACGCCGCGAAGATGCCGCCGGTATGAAACCAGCGCACGCCGATTGCGCCGAAGATTTTGTCCCAATCGAAGTCGCCGGGCTTGAGCTGACTGGCGGCAGAATGGCCCCGGTCGGACACGCCCACGGCGCCGCGCACGCCAAAACCGCGCTCGGTGAAGTTGAGGCCGTTGCGGATCGTCCGGCCCACACCGTCGTCGGGCCGCCACAAAATGAAATCAGTGGCCACGCCGCCCTGCAGGATGAAATCCTCGAGGAGATGCCCGACTTCATTGTCCACAAACGCGGTACAAACGGCGGTTTTCAAGCCAAAACATTTCCGCAGACCGCGGGCGACGTTGTATTCGCCGCCCCCCTCCCACACGGTGAAATGCCGGGCAGTGCGGATGCGTCCCTCGCCGGGGTCGAGTCGCAACATGACCTCGCCGAGCGAAAGTTGATCGAAGGTATATTGGTCACGAAGTTTGAGTGGCATGGCGAACTTTTAACCACGAAAGACACGAAATACACGAAAAAAGATGAAAACAGCAACGGCCACGTTCTGGCGTGGCCGTCGCTTCACTTTCGTGTGTTTCGTGTGTTTCGTGGTTTCTTCGTGCCGTTCCTATCGCTGCACGCGGGCGTTGCCTTTCCAGATGGCCCAGATTTGGTCTTCATCCGCAGGCTGCGCGTAGTCGGTCAACATGGTCGTCGCCAACGCGCCGCTGGCCCAGCCGAATTGAATCCACTTCTCCGGCTCCCAGCCCTTGAGGATCGCATAGAGCATCCCGCCGACAAACCCGTCTCCGCCACCAATGCGGTCGAGCACGGTGA
>Ga0078972_1001377_pt1 | contig 23081 bp, 14 predicted proteins | sample YelNatPaOPGAMG01_FD_67568 | JGI IMG/M metagenome (GOLD analysis project Ga0078972, IMG submission 67568) | Hot spring thermophilic microbial communities from Obsidian Pool, Yellowstone National Park, USA - OP-RAMG-01 (SPADES assembly) (version 2) | ecosystem: Environmental > Aquatic > Thermal...
TCCTCTCCGGGAGGGTCTTCGTCCCCGAGAGGGTGCTCAAGAGGTGGGCCGACGAGCGCTTCGGCTACATCCACCCCTGCATGTCCTACCCCCTCTCCGATTTGAGGATAAGGATCTAAGGTGTCAGGTCTGGAATCCGAAGTCAAAGGGTTGGGGAAGCGGGAGAGGGGGGAACGCGGATCCTGGGTCCTGCCAGGGCTTGGAAGTTTACGCTTGCAGGGGATTGCAAAAGCAATGCAGCAGAGGGAATGCGGATTTTGGGTCCTGGCAGGGACTGGAAGCGAGGTCGACCCGGATCCTCCTCGGATTGAGGTTTCAACCGGAGCGCGGATGGTAAGGGTTAGGGTGGGGAACAATGATTGGTAAGGACGGGGACCTCTGAGGGAAAGGGGAGGGAAATGGCCGATTACGACGTCATCGTCATCGGCGCGGGGCTCGGAGGCCTTACCGCAGGAGCCCTCCTGGCCCGGGAGGGACGCAGGACGCTGGTGCTGGAACAGGGCGGCAGCATAGGCGGCTGCTGCTCCACCTACGAGCGCGAGGGTTATCGATTCGACGTCGGGGCCACCATCCTGGAGATCCTGACCCCCTTCGAGCTGGCTTTCCGGAGGCTGGGCACCAGCTTCCACGAGGAGGTAAGCCTGGAGCCCTGTGACCCCGTGTACGGCATCATCTTCCCGGACGGCTCCCGCCTCACCTATCCCGCTTCCGTGGAGGAGAAGGCGACCATCATCGGGCGCCTCTCGCCGGGGGACGGGAAGGCCTGGTTGGAATACGCGCGCTACGTGGGTGACTTCATGCGCACCGCGGTGGGGGGCTTCTTCCTGAGCCCGATGAACGGGATTCTGGACATGACCAGGGTCTTTCTTCGCCATCCGCGCCTACTCAAGTTCTTGCCCCTTTTCGGCAAATCCTTCGAGAGCGTGATGCGCGGTTACTTCAAGGACGAGCGGGTCCTGGATTCCCTCTCCTACCCGGGTAAATTCTGCGGCCTTCCCCCTGCCCTGGCCCCGGGCATCTTCGCTTTCCTTTCTTACGCGGAACACGAGGGGACCTATTTCCCCCGGGGAGGGATGATCGCCATTCCCGAGGCCCTGCGCAGGTGCGGCGAGAGGTTCGGGATGGAGGTGTGGCTTAGGAAACGGGTGGAGAAGGTGATGGTGCGAAACCGACGGGTGGAGGGCGTGCTCCTGGCGGACGGGACGGAGATCACCGCCCGGGTGGTGGTCTCCAACGTCAACGCCAAGACTCTCTACCTGGACATGATCGGCGAGGAGCACCTACCGTGGCTCCCCCGGTACGGTATCAGGAGCTACCGCCTCTCCGCCTCCGCCCCCATGATCAACGTGGGCCTGGACTATCGCCCTCCCCTGGATGCCCATCATACCCTGATCACGGAGTCCATGGACCGGATGAACGAGTACTGGTTCGGGGACATGAGAAAGGGCCTTCTCCCCAAGGACACCTTCGGCCTGGTCTGCTTCCCCACCTATTCCGACCCCTCGATGGCGCCGGAGGGCCATCACGTGCTCAACATCGTCCAGTCCGGCCCGTACCACGTCAAGGAGCTGGACTGGGACCGGGACAAGAGGGCTTACGGGGAACGGCAGCTGGAGCGGCTGAGCGAGAGGGCCATTCCCGGATTGGCCGAACACGTGACCGTGATGGACGTCCTCACGCCGCGGGATTATGAACGCCGCCTGCTTCTCCCGGAGGGGGCCATCCTGGGCCTGGACATGGACCTGCCTTCCTCCGCCGTGTTCCGGCCCGCCGCCAGGTCCAAGAGCATCGGGGGGCTTTACCTCTGCGGCGCCTCCACCCACCCCGGTGGCGGCCTGCCCTCCGTGGTGGCCTCGGGTATCATCGCCGCCGAGCTGGTCGAAAGGGGGTGAGCCCTTAGATCTCCCTGCCCAAGGAGAGATACCGTGACAGCGGGGATGGGCAAAGAAAAAGGCCTGACCTGGATTGTGCCGTTATTCCCGAAAAGGGAAAGGGACCGACCCCAGGATCTGTCAACGCACAGGGAAAGGGACTGACTCCAGGATCAGAATCTGTCTCGATATAGAAGGAGGGGATGGGCATGGCCGATTACGACGTGGTGGTCATCGGGGCGGGATGCGGCGGGGTATCCGCCGGGGCCGTCCTGGCCGCACAGGGGCGCAAGGTGCTGGTGCTGGAACAGAGCGATCTCGTGGGGGGTTGCTGTTCCACCTTCGAGCGGGAGGGCTTCCGCTTCGACCTGGGGGCCTCCATCGTGGAGGTGATCTCTTCCATCGAGGACGCCTTCCGTCGCCTGGGGACCACCTTCCAGCAGGAGGTGGAGCTGGTCCCCTGCGACCCGGTCTACAGCTGTGTCCTTCGGGATGGCACCCAGGTGAACATCCCCCGTTCCCTCGAGGGGACGGTGGAGGCCCTCTCCCGCCTTTCGGAGGCTGATGGTAGGAATTACCAGGATTTCGCCCGACGCATGGGCGGTTTCCTCGCCGAGACCCGCAAGGGGTTCTTCACCAGCCCCATGAACGGTTTCGGGGACCTGCTGCGCGTCTTCGCGCGCACTCCCGCGCTGCTCAAGTACCGGGAGCTGTTCACCGGGTCCTACCAGGGCGTGCTGGGAAGGTATTTCAAGGACTCCCGGGTCCTGGAGACCATGTCCTTCCAGACCTGGTACGTGGGACTTCCACCGGAACTGGCCCCCGGGGTCTTCTCCATCCTGGGGTACAGCGAGCACGAGGGGGTGTGGTATCCCCGGGGAGGGATGGTCTCCATACCCGAGGCCCTGGCGAAGTGCGGGAGGGAACGGGGCATGGAGCTCCGGCTAAACGCCGCGGTGAGCAAGGTGCTGGTGAGCGAGGGAAGGGTGCGCGGGGTGCTCCTGGAGGGCGGGACGGAGATAACCAGCCATGCCGTGGTATCCGACGTCAACGCGCGGACCCTCTACCTGGACATGGTCGGGGAGGAGCACCTCCCCCCCTTGGTGCGCTACGGGGTACGCAGCTACCAGCCCTCCATATCCGCGGTCATGCTCTGCCTGGGCCTGGACTACGAGCCGCCCCTTTCCGCCCACCACACCATAATCACCGCTCCCTTCGAGGAGATGAACGATTACTGGTGGAACCGCCTGCTGCGGGGACTCCCGCCGCGGGAACAGTTCGGGCTTGTATGCTGGCCTACCATGTCCGACCCCTCGCTGGCCCCGGAAGGCCACCACATCCTCAACGTCATACTCATGGGCCCTTACCGGCTGGAGGGGACGGACTGGGACCGGGAGAAGCGCGGCTTCCTGGAGGAGGCCGTGACCTGGCTCTCTCGAAAGGCGGTGCCCGGGCTGGCCGACCACGTGAGGGTGGCGGAGATCATCACCCCCCTGGACTACGAACGCCGCCTGCGCAACCCCGGAGGGGCCATCTACGGACTACAGCAGGACCTCTCGGCGCAGATCGTCTTCCGGCCACGCTCCCGTTCCCGGGCCGTGAAGGGGCTCTACCTTGCCGGAGCTTCCACCCATCCCGGAGGGGGCGTCCCCACCACCATCGGCTCGGGCATCATCGCCGCCGACCTCGTGGACCGGTATGAATAAGGCCTGGGATCTGGATGGAATGGTAATATTTGCTAGGTTATTATGTCTTGAACATAGATTTCCGAGGGAATGGGAGGCATGAAATAGCCCGAGCCGGATATGAGGTTCCGCCGGGGATTGGAATCAACCCCAGGATACTTCCCGAAAGGGTAAAGGAATGGAACAAAGGATCCCTGGAAAAGAAGGACAACTGAACCCAGGACCTTTCTCTGGTAAGGAAGAGGAACTGACCCCAAAATCCGCACCTGAACTGGAAAAATATGGCCCTAGGCATTGCTGTTACTGCCGCCATCGCCCCGTGGCCTGATATGTCTGATATATTAGTGGGTGTGAGGGAATGCAGGATCTGAGGAATAAGACGGCCGCTTGCGGGAACATGCCAGATATGCATTAAAGCACGCGGGGCGGTGAAACGGACGGGTTCCCGAACGGTCCTTACGGAGGCCGCAGGTCCCGTTGGGGAGTGGAGCTGGGAGGTGAGAGAGGTTGGCTCGAATTCCGGTGAAGGTGGAGGAAGGAAGATACGGGAGCGGTTTCCCTGGCACGCTCAAGAAGCTGCTTCCCCTGGCGATAGTGGCCGCCCTGGCCCTGCAGTTCGCCCGCATGGACGAGTCCCGGAAGAGGTTCGTCATGCACCTGGTGAAGCAGGTCCCCTACCTCCCGGGCCGCTACTTCGCCTGAGGACACGGTTCGCACCCTGGATGGCTCCCTCCCGTCCCAAGGTGATTTTCAACACTTTGGTGCATGGCCTTCCCGTCGATTTCAATGCCTTCCTGGCTGCCCTTAAGTACTGAGGTGAGCGACCGTCTCGCCGGATTTGTGCTATCCCTTAAGGGTGAAGCGGAAGGCGGAGCCGCCTCCCTCGCGTGGTTCATACCAAATCTTACCACCGTGCGCCTCCACGACGCGGCGGGCGATGTACAGGCCCAGGCCCAGCCCGTGGGAGGGACGGCGCCGGGTTTCTCCGGCCTGGTAGAAGCGCTCGAATACCTTCTCCCTATCCTTTTCCGGAACGCCTGGCCCGCGGTCCAGGACGGAGAAGACCACCCCTCCATCCCCGTCCGGCTTGACCTCCACCTCCACCGGGGATCCCGGCGGGGAATACTTGACCGCGTTCTCCAGGAGGATGACCAGCACTTCCTTCAGCTTGTCCGCGTCGGCGCGTACGGGGGGGAGCGTGGCCGGGGCACGCAGCGCGAAATGGCTCTCCGGCCACCTGGCACGGGCCTCCTCCACGGTGTCCGCGGCCAGGCGGCCGGGATCCACCTCAACCACGTCCAGGGAAAACCTTCCCCGCTCCAGGCGGGCGGCATCCAGGAGCTGGTAGACCATGCGCTCCAGCTTGTCCACCCCGTCCTCGATGTCCCCGAGCATGGACCGCGCCGCGTCCCGGTCCATCCTGTCCAGGTACTTCCTGAGGGTGGAGGTGTACCCCTTGATGATGGTCATGGGGTGGCGGAGCTCGTGGGAGGCGATGTCCATGAAGTCGCGAAGCTCCTCCTGGTGGGCCAGGCGGGCCTCTTCCCCGGCCACCGCCTGGGCCGCCATGCCCAGGAGGTGGGCCTCCTCGGGCTCAAAGGGTCCGGGTCGCTCCCGGAAGGCGCCCAGGCACCCCACCACCCTTCCCTCCACCCGCACCGGGTAGCCCAGGAAGGATCGCCACTCTCCCGATCCCGCCGCAAGACCGAAACGGGCCGTCATCCCGGGTTCCAGGTCCTCGAGGCACACCGGGTTTTCCGCCTGTTCCCGTACCACCCGGTAACAGACCATGTCCTCGGGGTCTTCCACCTCGCGGAAGAGCCCGGGCGAGGCCCCATTGGATGACGGCGGGCCGGCCTTTTCGTCGGCTCCTTCGCCCGCCGTCAGGTGTGATGCGGGGTCGGTGGAGATATAGAGCTGGTAACGGCCTTGGTCCAGTCGGCCGTAAACCACCGCGGGTGCTTCCAGTATCTCCCTGGCCGTGTCCGCCAGGGAGACGATGTTCGGGAGCGGGTCAGGTCCCAGATCCAGGAAGCAGCGGTTCAGCCGCTCCATCCGCTCCTGCAGCCTCTTGCGCTCCGAGATGTCCCGGGTAACGAAGATGGCCCCCAGGAGGTTGCCCTCCTCATCGAGGAGGGGGTTCCCCAGGGTTTCCACCCATATGTAGCTCCCGTCGGCGCGGCGGGCCCTGAACTCCACCCGCCCCGGGATTTGCCCTTCTTCGGAAGCCCGGTAGGCCTCCACCACCCCGGGCAGGTCGTCGGGATGCACCAACTCGAACACGTGGGTGCCCAGTAGTTCCTCCGGTCGGTAGCCCAATACCCTCTGGTTAGAGGGGCTGAGGTACACGAAGCGTCCCTCCGCGTCGGCCTGGCTTATGAGGTCCAGCATGTTGTCCGTGAGGCGGCGCAGGAAGAGTTCCCTCTCCTCCAGCTCCCTCCGCATCTCCACCCGCTCGGTGATGTCCTCCACGATGCCCACCCCGCCGATGATGCGGCCTTCCCGGTCCCGCAGGGGAGCCGTGCGCAGGGAAGCCCATACCCTTCCCGTGCCCGTGGTGGAAACGTAGTGGCCCAAGAACCGCCCCTCCCGCCCCTCCAGGGCCTCGGCGATGGCCGGCACCGGGCCCTGATCCCTCAGGTTATGGATATCCAGGCCGATAAGCCGCTCCCGGGCGCTGCCCAGTAGCTCCGCGAAGCGCGGGTTGCAGTCGGTGATCACCAGGTCTCGGTCGTAGAAGAAGACCCCGACGGGGGCGTTCTCGAAGACCAGGCGGTAGCGCTCCTCCGCGCCCCGCACCTTCTCCGGGGGTTCCCCCCCAAACCCGTTTCCCGGGTTGTGCTTCCCATCAGGACGATCTTTTCCCACTCCTTCTTCCTCCGCGGTTCCGCCTCGGGCGATGCCTGGTACGCCCATTTGGAGATTATCGGCCCTGGCACGCTTTTCTTGAAGGCCCACCCACCTCCTCCTTCCCCGGGAACGAGGGGCGAAGTGGTTGAAAATCTGCCCTGAATCTGGTGACCGACAAGTACATGTGCCGTGTGCAATGGACGGGGAGACGGGTGTATCGCGTTTCCACTATGTCATCGGCTGCAGCATCTTCCACAACAGTTTCTACGCGGCCACGGAAATAGGCCCTCACGGCGCGAGATATTACGGCACCTTCTGCGGGATAAACAAGCTTCAGCCCTGCGCCCTCTTCCGGGGCCAGGGCCACCGGGGGCAGCGGACTTCTTGCAGGGGTCCGACGCCTTGCCCTGTCTCCGGGAATGGAGTCGTGGATCCGGTCATCCCTTGCGACGCTCCGAGGTCAAGGAGCCACCTCTACAGGGCGGGGCCTCCCGTCCCCGCAAAGGCCCCACCTTGTTATGTACCCACGAGAGGACGAAGTTTACGCCTCAAATGTCGCCGGCCAGGCCCCCGGGCTTTCCCGGAGTGGTGTTATCATTCAAGGGAGGGGGGATCCCGTTGAGGGGGGCGGGGCCCGTGCCCGGGGCCGGGCGCGGGTGGAGTGGGGTAGGTGGCGAGACCCGCGGCGATGGCCGCCGGGCGGAAAGCAGCGCAGGTCGCCGCATCCCATGAAGAAGGCTTTTCGCGCCGGGGCGATCAGGGATTGCTGATCGCCGGCCAGGAGCCGGGGACGCGAGAAAAGGGAATCCGCGGCCGGATCCGGGGCGGAACGGGGCAAGGTATGGGCGGCCGTGGCCACGGTTACCGTCCGTGGGCACCGGGCCTGTGGAAGGAGTCGCTGCCGCGGCGGGCAGGAGCGCGTGGATGGCATGGCCCGCGGCCGTCAAGGGAAGCGGAGGTCCGGGGATTTTGAGCGGAGGAAAGGGAGTCGGCCCTGCGGACCGCCAGTCCGAGGAACTAAAGGAGGCTGCGGCCCTGGAGGACCGTATCGCCCGGCTGGAGGAAGCCCTGGCCCGGGAGAGGGAACAGAACCGGGCCCTGGCCGAGCTGGCGCGGGCCCTCCTGGTCTCCACCGACCTGGAAGAGATATCCTGGAAGGTCCTGGAATACGCCAAAAGGCTCACCGGAAGCCGTTTCGGCTTCGTGGGGTACATCGATATGGAGACCGGCTACCTGGTGTCCCCTACCTTGACCCGCGACGTATGGGATCGTTGCCGCATGCGGGAGAAGGATTACGTCTTCCGGGAGTTCAAGGGCCTTTGGGGATGGGTGTTGAAAAACCGGCAACCACTGTTGACCAACTCCCCTTCCCGCGATCCCCGTTCCACCGGGGTGCCCGAGGGGCACATCCCCATCGAGCGTTTTCTCTCCGTGCCGGCCCTCATGGGAGGCATGCTGGTGGGCCAGGTCGCCTTGGCCAACTCCGACCGGGATTACGTCTCCTCCGACCTGGAGGCGGTCTCCCGCTTGGCCGACCTCTATGCCGTGGCCGTGATGCGCATGTGGTCGGAGAGGGAGCTGGACCGCTACCGCACCCAGCTGGAGGAGTTGGTGCGGAAGCGTACCCGGGAGTTGGAGGCCGCGGTCCGCGAGCTGGAGAGGGAAGTAGAGGAGCGCAGGCACAGGGAGGAGGAGCTGCGGGAGACAACCGAGAAGCTGCGTTCCCTCTCCGCCCACCTGCAGTCGGTCAGGGAGGAGGAGCAGAGGCGCATCGCCCGCGAGGTCCACGATACGCTCGGTCAGTCCCTGACCGGGTTGAAGATCGAGCTCTCCCTGCTCTCCAGGAAGCTGGGATCGCATGCGGAGATGGCGACCAAGCTCAGGGAGCTCACGGAGATGGTGGACGAGACCATGGCCTCGATGCGCGAGATCGCTTCCCGGCTGCGCCCCAGCGTCCTGGACGACCTGGGGCTGCCGGCGGCCCTGGAATGGCAGGCCAGGAAGTTCGAGGAGATGAACGGCGTGGAGTGCCTTCTTCGCGCGGATCCGGGCACCGAGGTCCCGGACAAGGAGTCCGCGGTCGCCCTCTTCCGTATCGCCCAGGAGGCGCTGACCAACGTGGCCCGGCACGCCGGGGCTCGGCGGGTGGAGATAGTCCTCCGCCGGGAGGACGGGGAACTGGTCATGCGCGTCGAGGACGACGGGAAGGGGTTCGAGGAGGAAGAGTTGGAAGCCACCCATTCCCTGGGCGTCCTCGGCATGCGGGAGAGGGCCTATGCCTTGGGTGGCGTTCTGGATATATACCGGCGCAAGGGTGGCGGTACGGTGGTGGAGGTGAGGATCCCCTGCGGTTGAGCGTGAGGCCGCCCTTGGCATGCACGGACAGGGATGCCCGGAAAGTGGTCGGGGCAACGGGTTCGGTGAGGTTATCTCGGGCAACCCTCCGGCCACTTATGGCACGGAGGTGCTTCGTGAGAATTGGCGTAGGGGCGATGGGATACTCGTTCCATGGGACTGGGACATGGATGGGCCGTTCTTCTCGGGATAGCAGGCACGTAACCTCGTTTAACCGGCGCGAGGAGTTTTAAACCGGCTGTAGCGATGGTTTGTTGGATAATAGGTCCGTGACCGACAAACGTAACCTCGGAGGCCATGTTTCTTAACCGTCGAGGTGACGCCGGAAGGGGGCCGCGAGAGGAGAAAGGAAGGCGGGATGAGGGTCCTGGTGGTGGACGACCACCCGGTGGTGCGCAAGGGTATCATCCATATTCTGGAAGAAGACCCCGGCGTGGAATCGTGCGCGGAAGCGGGGTCAGCGGCGGAGCTCATGCGCCGCGTCTCCGAGGGGAGGTGGGACGTGGTGGTCCTGGACATCAACCTCCCGGACCGCAGCGGGCTGGACGTTTTAAAGGACCTCAAGGCGGCCTTTCCCCGGCTCCCGGTGCTGGTACTCTCCGTTTACCCCGAGGACCAGTACGCGGTCATGGCCCTGAAGGCCGGGGCCTCCGGTTACCTGTCCAAGGACGGATTGGCCGAGGAACTGGCGGCTGCCCTGCACAAGGTGGCCGGAGGGGGCCGTTACATCACGCCCAGGCTGGCGGAGAGGCTGGCCGAGAACCTGCTGTCCCCGCCCGTGGAACGACCCCACCTCCGGCTGTCGGAGCGGGAGTTCCAGGTCCTGCTCGGCTTGGCCTCCGGGAAACGCCTCAAGGACATCGCCCGCGAGATGAACATCAGCGTGAAGACGGTGAGCACCTATCGCTCGCGGGTTCTCGAGAAGATGGGGATGGAGAACAACGCCCAGCTCACCCGCTACGCGCTCCGCAACGGACTCCTGTCCTGATCGGGCCCGGGGAATGCCGCCTAAAGTAAAGCTCGTATGGCCCCCGTGGGCGGCGAGGCCCGGTCGAAGATCCCCACGATCCCCTGGTAGGTAATCTCGGGAAGAGTCTTCACCCATACCGTCACGTCGGAGGATCCCTACCCCTTGGGTTTGGCGCCCATGCCGGCGATTATCGCGGGTGGTTCTCTCCCCAGGGACATCGCCTCGGAAAATTCCTACACCGGGGATAGGCGAATTCCGCTACCGCGGAGGCCAGGCCGGGAATAGAGTCTTTCCTGCAGGGAAGGCCGGCTTTGCGGGTGGCGGTGCGGCCTCCAGGAGGTGAGGTTGCGGGCAGCAAGACAGCGAGGCCTCCAGGAGGCGAGATTGCGGGTAGCGAGACAGCGAGGGATTGAAGCCGCGCGGTGCCTCCGGGCGGCCAAGGATGCCGGAGATGAGGGCGAGGGAGCATGAGGATACTGGTGGTCGACGATCATCGGGTCATCCGCGCCGGGTTGAGAAGGATCATGGAAGGCGAGGCGGATTTGGAGATATGTGGAGAGGCGGAGGACGCGGCGGGAACGCTCCGCCTGTTGCGGAGGGAGAAGTACGACCTTCTCATTTTGGACATAAGCCTTCCCGACCGTAGTGGGTTCGAGGTGCTGGAGGAGGCGAAGAGGCTGCAGCCGGACATGAAGGTGCTGGTCCTCTCCATGCACGAGGAACCCCTCTACGTGGAAAAGGCTTTCTCCCTGGGGGCCACGGGATATATCAGCAAGGACTGCGCCCCGGAAGAGGTGGTGGAGGCGGCACGGGAAGTGGCGCGCGGGGGCCGGTACCTGGGACGGTTCCTGGCCAGGAAGCTGGGGATGAGGCTGGAAGATCTCACCATGGGGAACACGGGAGACGGCCGGGGCACGGGGGATGGAAGCGGGTGAAGGGAAGCGAAGGCAAGAGTAGCAGCCGTGGCATGGGTGATGGTGATGGGACATGGGGAACACGGGAGACGGCCGGGGCACGGGGGATGGAAGCGGGTGAAGGGAAGCGAAGGCAAGAGCAGCAGCCGTGGCATGGGTCACGGGTGATGGCGATGGGAGGGTGGCGATGGGAGCCGAAGGCCGGGAGCATGCATCCCTCGTGACTTGCATCGGGCGGTGGCGGGGATGCCCGCCCGGTGGGAGGTGGGGGCCGGCAGCCCGGAGGGGTCGCTGATGAGAGCGTTGAGCGTTGCCGCCGCGGAGACGGCGGTCGGATCGGATGGGCTAGGAGGTCGCATGGAGAAACACCACGCGGAGAAGGAGAGGGCGGCGAAGAGGAAGGGGATCTCATCGGAGGAAAAGGAGGCGCGCCACCGGAGGGAAGCGGAGCTCCTGGAGCGCATCCGCCTGGAGGACGATTCCCGGGCCAAGGAAGAGTTCCTGGAGGACTACCGCGACCTCTTGCACCGCTTCGCCCACAAGTACCACTCCGATCGCCTGCCTTACGAGGACGCCTTCCAGCTGGCGGCGCTGGGCATGTGGAAGGCCATCCAGCGATTCGACCCCTCCAGGGGCATCTCCTTCATCACCTACGCTTATCCCACCATCGAGGGAGAGCTCAAGAAGCATTACCGGGACCACATGGAGCTCATCAGGTTGCCCCGTCCCCTGCGCGATCTACGGCACCGGATGGAGGCGGAATGCAGGACCCTGGAGCAGGAAGGGAGCCGCCCGGACGTGCCCCTGCTGGCGGAGAGGCTGGGGGTCTCCGAGGAAGAGGTCATCGAGGTGCTGGCCGCGGACCGTTACGGCAACGTCTATTCCCTGGATTACGTCTGCGGCGACGAGGAGGGCGACACCTTGGGCTCCCTGGTGGGGGAGTACGACCCGGCCTTCGAGGAGGTGGAGAGGGAAGTGGTGCTCGAAGAGGGCCTGTCCAGGCTTCCGCACCGCCACCGCCAGGTCCTCGAGATGCGCCTGCGCGGGGGGATGACCCAGACCCGCATAGCCCGCGTGCTCGGGATATCCCAGATGCACGTCTCGCGGCTCATTCGCGAGGCGGTGGAGATGCTGGCCGCGGCCTGCCGGGCGGAGACCGAGATCGCCTGAATGTAGACCCCAGTGTGGGCCCGTCCTCGGTATTGCATGGCCGCCTTCTTCCCCTGCACTCCCCGGTCAAGACCCGAGGATAGCGGCCAGGAATACTGGTTTTTGTTATCCGCACCATTCATCCCTTGGGTTGCTCTCCGCCGTGATTGAACCCGCTCGCCGGAGGGTAAATAGTATTGGAGCACGGGAACGGCTTGTTGCGTAGAGTCCCGGTATGGAGGACGGGCTGGGATATTCCCTACCGCGTTCCCGGCGGGCCGGCAACGGGAGGGGAGAAAGGCTGGGAAAGAGGTGAGCGAAAATGTCCCTGGCAGAGGAGACCGCATTCATGGATGCCATCGCCCAGGCGGAACTGGTGCGCAAGGGGGAAGTGCGGCCGGTGGAGCTGGTGGAAGCGGCCGTGCAACGCGTGGAGCGGGTCAATCCGCAGCTCAACGCGGTGATCACACCCATGTTCGAGCTGGCCCTCGAGCAAGCGAAGGGAGAGCTTCCGGAAGGTCCCTTCACCGGGGTGCCCTTCCTCCTCAAGGACCTCTTGGCCGCTTACCGGGGGGTGCGCATGGCTTTCGGGTCGGCCTTCTTCCAAGACTACGTGCCCGATTTCGACAGCGAGCTGGTGGTAAGGCTGAAGAGGGCTGGACTGGTAATAATCGGTAAAACGAACACGCCGGAGTTCGGCATACTTCCCACCACCGAACCCCGCCTGTTCGGACCCACGCGCAACCCCTGGGACGTGGGAAGGAGCACCGGGGGCTCCAGCGGTGGCTCGGCCGCGGCGGTAGCCGCGGGGGTGGTGCCCGCGGCCCACGCCAACGACGGTGGGGGGTCCATCCGCATCCCCGCTTCCTGTTGCGGCCTCTTCGGGCTGAAGCCCACCCGGGCGCGCAACCCGCTGGGTCCCGCGGTGGGCGACATCATCAGCGGCCTGGTGGTGGAACACGCCGTGACGCGCTCCGTGCGGGACAGCGCCGCCCTCCTGGACGCCACCTCGGGGCCCGACGTGGGAGATCCATACTGGGCTCCGCCCCCCGCCCGCCCTTTCCTCCAGGAGGTGGGCGCCGACCCGGGAAGGCTGCGCATCGCCTACACCACCGGCGAGGGGGAGACCCAGGTACATCCCGACTGCGTGAAGGCGGTGGAGGAGGCGGCGCGACTCTGCGCCGAGCTGGGGCACGAGGTGGAGGAGAAGGAAATCGGGCTGGACGTGGAGGCCATCACCCCCCACTTCATGACCCTGTGGTCGGCGGCACAGGCCTGGATGGCCGACGGCATGGCCGGGGTGGCGGGAAGGACCCCCGCGCCGGAGATGTTCGAGCCCCTCACCTGGGCGCTCATCGAGATGGGGCGCGGGTTCAACGCCGCCCAGTACCTCATAGCCCTGACCGCCCTGCAGGGGGTGGCCCGTGATTTCGCCCGCCGTTTCCAGGAATACGACCTCTGGCTCACCCCCACCGTGGCCGAGCCGCCACCGCCGCTGGGGACCTTCGATTCACCCCCGGACAACCCGTTGTACGGCATCGTCCGGGCGGCGGCCTTCGTGCCCTTCACCCCCGTCTGCAACATCACCGGGCAGCCGGCCATGAACGTGCCCCTCCACTGGAACGAGGAAGGGCTTCCGGTGGGGGTGCAGTTCATGGCCCGCTTCGGGGACGAGGCCACCCTTTTCCGCCTGGCCGCCCAACTGGAGGAGGCCAGGCCCTGGGCCGGGAGGCGTCCCCCGGTCAGCGCGGGTTGACCTTGAACCTGGAGACCATGTCCTGGAGGCGGTGGGCAATCTCCGCCAGCCTCTCCGCCGTCCCGGTGAGCTCTGCGGTCGCCTGGGTCTGTTGTTCCGAGGAGCTCCCTATCTCCTCGTAAGCCTGGGCCGTGCTCTCCACCTGCCTCTGCATGGCCTGAAGAGAGGCGGCCAGCCTCTCGCTCTGCTTGAGCTCTTCCGCGGAAGCCCGGGCGATGGTTTCGGCCATGCGGGCCATCTGGCCCACCACCTCGGAGATGGAGGCCAGGGACTGGTCGGTGCGCTGCACGGTCTCCATGCCCACGTACATCCCCATGGTCCCCTTCTCCATGAGGCTCATGGTCTTTTCCACGTCCTTCTGGATGGCCTTCACCTGATCGCTGATGCGGTGCGCGGAAGCCGCCGCCTCCTGGGCCAGCTTCTTCACCTCGTCGGCCACCACCGCGAACCCCTTGCCGTGCTCCGGGACCCGGGCGGCCTCGATGGCCGCGTTGAGGGCCAGCAGGTTGGTCTGATCGGCGATGCGGGTTATGACCTCCACGATGGTGTCTATCTTCCTGGAGCTCTCTCCCAGGGAGAGGACGGCCTCCATGGAGGTGTCCAGGAGCTCCTTGAAGTCGGATATCTTCCGCACCGCCTCCCCCGCGCATTCCCTGCCCTGAAGGACCAGCCTTTCCGCCTCCTGCCCGATTTCCACCGTGTGGGCGGCCTGGGAATGGGACGTGGATATGGTCTCCGCCACCCCGAGCATGATCCCCTCCACCTCGCGGATGCGCTCCACCTCGTCCTCGATCTGGCCGGATAGGTCCTGCACCAGAGCGTTCAGCTCCTGGATGGCGGCCATGAACTCCTCGGAGACGGCCACGATGTTCTCCGCCCCCTCGCTCACCTCGACGGAGGTCTCCCGCAGGCCCAGGCTGATGGTGCGCAGGGATTCGAGCATCTCCGCGTAGGAAGTGGAAAGTTCTCCCAGGTCGTCCAGGGAGTCCACCGGGACTTCCACGTCCAGGTCCCCGGATGCCACCACCCGGCAGCATCCCACCAACCTCCGCATGGGGTCGGAGATGTTGCGGGAGATGACCAGGGTGAGGTAACCGGCCGCTCCGGCGCTGACCAGCAGGAGGAGGAGCATGGTGGGGGCAAGCCTCCACAGGGCGTGGAAGGAGGGGTCCACTCGCTCGGCGCGGATGACCGTCCAGCCGGGAAGCCCCTCCAGGGGTGAGGAGGAGACCAGGTATTCGCGGTTTCCCTCCCTGCGCAGCGAGCTGGAGGGGACGGCTCCGGCGGCCGACGCATCGGATACCAGTTCCTTCCATATGTGATCCTCGACCTGCCCCGGCAGGTACTCGAATCGCGTCTCTCCGGCATCGTCCAGCACCGCCAGGCGTCCGGCCTGGTGGGGGTAAACCCCCCTGACCGCTTCCTCCAGGCCGGCGGTCTCCCCGGCCCGGATGCGGGAGTCCAGTTCCCCGGAGAGCAGGTGGATGCTCTCCAGGCCGCGTTTTTCCATCTCCTCCTCCACCATGCCGCTGGCCAGGTAGGCGGATGCTATCCAGGCGACCCCCAGGGTCAGGAGCATGACCACCATGGCGAGGGAGGCGATCCTCCTCCCCACGCCGGACACGGTATGGAAACCGAATCCGCGGCAGGCGTGGAGGAGCCTGCCCATCACCGGGCGCATCTCGCGGTGGGAGAGGAACACGGTCACCAGGAAGTCCACCAGGGCCAGGAGCAAGCCCAGGAAGACATAGGAGACGGTGAGGAAGGGGGTGAAGTCCGCATAGCGGCCGAAGAGGGCCACGCTCAAGGTAAGGCTGAGGAAGATGCCCGCGGCCACGATGAGGCCGTGGCGGAAGCCCGAACCGTAGAGGGTCTTCTGCAGCCGGACGGCCAGGCGGCGGTCCTCCGGGTCGGAGGGGTCCCGGGTCCCCTCGTACCAGACGAGGAGGTTCCGGAGCACGGAACGCTGCATCCCCAGGTAGGCCAGGGCCAGGATGACGGCCATGGGGAGGACCACCGCGAACACCGCCAGGAGGTAGACGAGGTACTGGCGGGAGGTGAAGCGGAAGATGGTCAGGGAGAAGAGGGCCAGCACGGCCAGGGGTATGGTGATCGCGGAAAGGGTGGCCTTGCCCAGGAGGCGCCGGGAAGCGGACGTGAAGGCCGCCTCCAGCGCGTCCCTTTCCTTGCGACGCGCGGCGTCGTCCCGCAATTGTTTACCCGTCCTTTTTCCGTTCGGCGCCCCACCCGGGAGAGGGCTTTTCAACCGGGGCCGCGCCGATCACCATGGCGACTCCACCGCTTTATTCGACATCCCCGCTCCACGCCTTGACCGCAAGTGCCATAATAGGGGAAGCACAAAGGTAATAGGGGAAGCGCAAAGGAAGGGCGATTTCGCTTTGCAGGGCAGGCCCGGGGGGCGGTTCGGGAGGTCCCGTAAAGCATGGGGAGGGCATGGAGGGGGGCCGGACGGCTTGAAGGCCGGCGGGATTTAGGGTAGGGGGAGAAGGAGCGAGAGGCCGACGACGGGCATGACGCCGGGCCCGGATGGTGCAGAAAACCGGAAGGCGGCGCCGGGTGCGTGATGGAGGAGGGGAGCATGAAGGAGAGCCGGGCGGGAGCCGTGGAGAGCGAGCGTTTCAGGAGGATCAGGGAGGACATCCTTTCCCAGCCCGTGTCCCTGTGCCCGGAGAGAGCTCTTTTGGTCACGGAGTACTTCCGGGAACACGATGACCCGGGTGAGCCCATGCCCGTGCGCCGGGCCAGGGCCCTGCGCTACATCCTGGCCAACAAGTCGGTGCACATCTATCCCAACGAGCTCATCGTGGGCAACGTGGGTTCCCACCGGGTTTCCGCCATCGTCCAGCCGGAGCTGGCCGGGGTTTTCATGAGCGAGGACCTCCTGTGGATCGACCGTCGCAGGACCACCCCCCTGCGCATCTCCTGGCCCGACCGGCTGCGCCTGTTCACCCGGGTCATCCCCTACTGGCTGACCCGGAACATGAACTGGCGAGCCTTCCGGGACCGGCGGCATTTCCTCCGTTACGTGAGGGAACAGCTCCGCCCCACTTATTACCTCATCAACGAGGCGGGAGGCATCGGGCACTTCCTCCCCAATTACGAGAAGATGCTCCGGTTGGGAGTGGAGGGTTACCTGGGGCTCATGGAGGGGAAGGAGGGCCCCCTCTACGAGGCGGCACGCATCGCCGCGGATGGCCTGGTAATATATGCCAACCGACTGGCGGACGAGGCGGAGCGCATGTTCCGGCGGGAGGAGGACCCCGCGCGCCGAGCGGAACTGGAGGACATCGCCCGCATATGCCGGAAGGTCCCCCGCCGGCCCGCGGAGACCCTTCACGAGGCCCTGCAGGCCCTGTGGATCACCCACCTCGCGGTGTGCCTGGAGGGGCTTAACTCGGCCGTGTCCTTCGGGCGGGTGGACCAGTACCTCTATCCCTACTACCGCCGGGACCTGGAGGAGGGACGCCTGGACCGGCAGAGGGCCAAGGACCTGTTGCTCTCCTTCACCGCCAAGGCCACCGAGCACGTCTTCCTCCTCTCGGAGAGGATAAGCCAGTATCACGGGGGATACCTGGTGGTGCAGGCGGCCATGGTGGGGGGCACCGACCGGGAGGGTAAAGACGCGGTCAACGACCTCACCTACCTCTTCCTGGAAGTCATGGAGGAGGCCGGGCTGCGGGATCCCAACTACCAGGCCCGCGTGCATGCCGATTCCCCCGAAGAGTACCTGCGCCGGGTGGCGGAGGTGGCCAGGAGGGGAAGGGGCGTTCCGGCTGTCTTCAACGACGAGGCGGTTACCGCCGCCCTGGTCCATCACGGCTACCCCCTCGAGGAGGCCCGCGATTACGCCGTGGTGGGATGCGTGGAGCCGGCCCTTCCGGGGCGGAGCTTCCTCTCCACCGACGCCGCCCTTTTCAACCTCCCCCTCTGCCTGGAGCTGGCCCTCAACCGGGGGAGGCGTTTCGGGAGGCGGAGCCGGGTGGGGGCTCCCACGCCCGACCCCGCGGGCTTCCGGGGCATGGACGACGTCCTGGAAGCTTTCGCCCGGCAGGTGGACTTCATGGTGGACCGCATGGTGGGCGATTTCCGCGTGGTGGAGAGGGGGAACCGTGATTACCATCCCACCCCGTTCTCCTCCATGCTGGTGGACGGCTGCCTGGAGTCAGGGAAGGATCTCACCGAGGGTGGAGCCATGTACAACGGGAGCGGCATCCAGGGAGTGGGGGTGGCTGACGTGGCCGATTCCCTGGCCGCCCTGGACGAGGTGGTCTTCCGCTCCCGAAAATACGGGATCGACGAGGTGGTTCAAGCCCTCCGCGACGACTTCCGGGGCCACGAGAGGCTGCGCGCCGAGTTGCTCAAGGTACCAAAATATGGTAACGACCATCCCCTGCCCGACGGTTATGCCGACCTGGTGGTCCACGTCTTCCACCGATCCCTCTCCAGGCACCGCAACACCCGGGGAGGCCCATACGTACCCGGGTTCTATTCCGTCACCTGCCACGTGGCCTTCGGAAGGGAGGTGGGAGCCCTTCCCAGCGGCCGCCGCGCCGGGGAGAGCCTGGCCCCCAGCCTGGGCCCGGCTTGCGGGGCGGATCGCCGCGGGCCCACCGCCCTCCTCAACTCGGCCTCCAGGATCGACCACCGCCTCATGCCCAACGGTTGCGCCGTGAACCTGAGCTTCCGCCCCGGGGACCTGGCGGGGGAGGAGGGCGTGGACAGGCTGGCCTCGCTCATCGCCGGGTATTTCCGTTCCGGGGGGATGCAGGTCCAGTTCAACGTCCTGGACCCGGAGCTCCTGGAGGACGCCCGGCGCCATCCCGGGAAGTATCCCGGCCTGGTGGTGAGGGTGGCCGGCTACTGCGCCTATTTCGACGACCTCCCGGACGCGGCCAAGGCGGAGATAATCTCCCGCTGGCGACGGGAAGCAGATCGGCCGGCTCCGTGAACCCACCCCTTCCGACCCTGGCGAGGCCACGGCGGGCCGGCGGCCGGATTCTCTGCCGTTCCGTTTCCCGGGGGATGCCGGTGCCTCACGGGAGGGGCCCGGCCAACATGGACCTGGAGATGCTTTGGAGGGGCCTACATGAGCCCAAGCCCTCCACCCTAAGAATTTGGGTCAGGGGCTGTATCGAGACCCTGGCCGTCGGGGCGGGGAGGGAGGGCTCGCGCCGCTCCCGCGGTATAGATTCTGGAAACCTACCGGGGGATCGGGTTTTACGGATCTCCTGCCCCTCATGTCAGGTAGGCGCCAGGCGGGCGGTGAAGTAGAAAACTGCGCCTTCCCCGGGCTTCGATTCCACCCAAACCCTGCCGCCCCAGCCCTCCACGGCCCGCTTCACGGTGGCCAGCCCGACACCCAGGCCGGAAGCCTTCCCGGCACCGCGCCGGAAGGGCAGGAAGATCTCCGGGATCAGTTCCGGGTCTATCCCGCAGCCGTTGTCGCCCACGAAGAAGGTCGCCGTGTCCCCCTCCCGCTTTGCGCCCACGCGTAGGCGTGGGTCCTCGCACCCGGAGGTGTATTTTATGGCGTTGTCCAGGAGGTTGAAGAAGACCTGCCGCAGCTTGAGGGGGTCGGCCTGGATGCGCGGCAGCTCCCCCTCCACCTCCAAGGCCATACCGCGGGATTCCAACTCTCCCTTTCGCTCCTCCACTACCTCGGCAAGGACCGCAGCCGGGTCCACCTCGGAGAGCCTTCCCTCGGGGCTCCCCGCCTGGGCGTAGGCCAGGAGGGAGGAGGTCATCTCCTCCAGCCTGCGGGCCGCCTTGGTAATGTTTTCCAGGTATGACTCGCGTTCCTCGTCGGTGATGTCGGCGCGCCGCAGCAGTTCGGCGTAGCCGGAGATCAGGGAGAGGGGGACTCGCAGGTCGTGGGCCACCGTGGAGGCGAAGGCGTCCAGCTCCCTGACGCTGGCCTGCAGCCTCTCCTCCATCATCACCCTCTCCGTCACGTCGCGGGAGTTGATGATGATCCCCTCCACCACCGGGTCTTGGAGGAGGTTGGTCAGGATGGCCTCGTGATAGTGGTAGCTCCCGTCGGCATGGCGGAAGCGCGATATAACGTGAAGCGGTTTGCCTGGGTTGTCGAGGACGGCCCGCATGTCCGCCTCGGCCTTCTCCCGGTCCTCGGGATGGATGAATTCCAGGATCGAACGCCCGTAGACGCCCGTGTCGTACCCGGTAATGCGGGCGGTGGAACGGCTTCCCCAGCGAAATCTGAATTTGCCGTCCAGGATGCTGACCATGTCCGCCGCGTTGTGGAGCAGGGCCCGGAAGTACCTCTCCCGCTGCTGGAGGGATTCCTCCGCGGCCTTGAGCTCGGTGACGTCGGAGTAGATGGCCAGGGCGCTCAAGAAGGCGCCGCGCTCGTCGAAGCGGGGGGAGGCGGTTACCCGGAGGATGCGCCTCTCCCCGTCGGCCCTGCGCACGGCGATGTCGTAGGTGCTGCTCTCCCCCCGTTTCCGCTTCTCCGTTTCCAGGCGTACCGTCCGGAAGGAGTCCTCGTCCATGAACTCGCGCAGGTTGCGTCCCACCAGGCTTCCGGGTGGTACGCCGAAGATGCGGTGGGCGGCGGGGTTGGCGAAGAGGAAGTTCTCCTCGGGGTCCACCTCGCTTATGCCCATGGCCTGGTTCTCGATGATGGCCCGGTAACGCTCCTGGTCCTCGTCCTTTCCGTGCACCTGGTCCTCGCTTCTCCCGTGACCGCGCCGCCTCGGTGCCCGATGGTTACCTTTCGGTCCCCTCTGTTATCGGGGCATCTACGGCACTGGCCTGCCGGCGGTTCGGTGGCGGCACCGCGTCCCTCCTCCCGCTCCCGCGCGATGACGGCGGACTGCTTTCCCCTCCCGCACCGCCCGCTATTATCTTCGTTTTTCGGGACACCGGACATGAGCCCGCGGAACAGGCTTTACCCCCCGAGAGCGCCGGGAACCGCGGATCCGCGGAGGCGGCTCCACTTCGGCACCGTGCGAAAGCCCATTTTTCTCAGGTTTCTTCCAAGTCTTGAAAGACGCTCATCCCCAATCGGATCCGCCTCCCGAAGCCTTGACCATTATACAACCCCTTCATGACGCCGTTTTACCGGATCCCCCGGCAAACAACTCCTGCTCCTCAGCCGGAAACGCATAAATTGGAAGATCAAGGCCATGGAGTGCCGGCGCCACGTGCCTTGGGACAACGGGGTGGACGTCCATTTCCGTCTCGGAGCGAGGACCACGTGTAGGGGGCGGTGCCGGCGTCACTTGCTCACCTTGCCGGGGAAGTCTATAATTAGCCTCGCCATTGCGCTTTGACATGGATGAAACGAGCTCTCCGAGTCCTGTCTCCTAAGGCCCCGGGCTATGGAGCTGGACCGATAGGGTGCCGGGGGAAACGCCGGCGCCTCCCGTGCTTGGAAAGGAGAGGGAAATGCGCGATGATTCACGCCCGTCCTCTCCGGACGGGCTTTTTTCGGAGCCTGGTCCCCCGGTGGACCGGGGGGGAAGGAAGGCGCCGCCACCCCCGCCGCCGGAGGCCGGCCGTGTCAGCCCAGCGTGGCCTCGGGATGGGGAAAAGGCGGTTGGAGACGCGGAAGGTGCGCTCCGTGCGCCCGGTGGGGGGGAGTTGGGACCCGGTTCCGCGTCTGGGCGCAAGGAAATCCGCTATCCGGAAAATCCTGTCCGGAAGAAGAAGATAATCACCGTTTCCGGCTCCAGCAAGGACGTGGGGAAGAGCTCCCTGGCCGCTTTCCTGGCCTCGCGTTGCCCCGGCTGCGCGGCGATGAAGGTCTCCATCCACGAGAGGAGGCCCCCGGGGGAGACCATCGTGGAGGAGAGGGGAACGCCCGACCGGCCGGGCACGGATACCGCCAGGTTGCGGGCGGCGGGAGCCCGTCCCGTCCTGTGGGTGAGGTCCACCCCGGAGACCCTGGCGGAGGACGTCCGGGAGGCCCTTTCCCGGCTGGAGGCCCCGGTGGTCGTCGTGGAGGGCAACAGCGTCCTGCGCCACCTGGATCCGGACTATGCCGTCTTCGTCATGTCCGCGGGTTTCGGGGACTTCAAACCCTCGGCCTTCGAGGCCCTGGAGAAGGCGCACACGGTGGTGGTGAACGGGATGGAAAATATTACCGGGAGCAAGGCCCTGGAACTGGAGAGGAGGATCAAGGAGCGCAATCCCCGGGCCAAGCTGGTCATGGTGGCCGAGCTGGGAAGGAGGAAGGCCTGGGAGGTGGTGCTCTCCAGGGCGGCGGGAATGCTGGGAGGTGAGACCATGTCTTCCGAGGTGGAGGAGAGGGTACTGCAGGCGGTGAGGGAGAAGGCGGAGGAGGGGCGCATCCCCTGCGCGGTGGCCCTGAAACTGGCCGAGGAGCTGGGGGTCCCGCCGCTGGAGGTGGGAAAGGCGGCCAACGTCCTGAACATCAAGATAATAAAGTGCTCCCTTGGCTGCTTCTGAGCCGCGGCCTTCGTTGCCCGCCCCGCGATGAGGTACGGAGCGGGGGTTTAAACATGCCCGGTAGGTGTGCCATCCAGGCCCTGCGCAGGAGGCATGGGGAGCCTCCGGCCCCGTTAGCCCGGGGCATGGTACGCGGGAGGGAAGGTGAACGGTGGGGTACGGGATGAGCGAAGGGACCGTGTGGCTGTTGCGGCGCCAGGTAAGCGGGAAGAAGGAGTGATATTGGAAGGCGCGGGATGAGGGGAGCTATTGGGAGGCGCGGGAAGAGGGGAGCGTGTTTGCTGGCCCTGATCCTGGCCCTGGCCCTGGCAGCGACGGCATGCATCGCCGGATGCGGCACCCAGGAGGCCGGGAAAGCGAGGGCCAGGGAGCTCATCCTGGCCACCACCACCAGCACCCAGGACACCGGGCTCCTCGAGGCCTGGATTCCCATGTTCGAGGAGAGATACCCGTATTCGGTCAAAGTGGTCGCCGTGGGCAGCGGCCAGGCCTTGGAGATGGGCCGCAACGGCGAGTGCGACGTCATGCTGGTGCACAGTCCCGGGGACGAGGAAGAGATGGTGGAGGAAGGTTTTGCCGTGAACCGTCGCCCGGTGATGCACAACGACTTCGTCATCGTGGGTCCTCCGGGTGATCCCGCCGGAGTCAAGACCGCGGTGTCCGCCGCGGAGGCCTTCAAGAAGATCGCCGCCTCGGGGCGAAAATTCATCTCCAGGGGTGACCGGTCCGGCACGCACGTGAAGGAACTGGAGATCTGGGAAAAGGCGGGGTTGAGCCCCGCCGGGGCGTGGTACCTGGAGAGCGGCAAGGGGATGGGGGACACCCTGCGCATCGCTTCCGAGGAAGGGGCGTACACCCTGACGGACAGGGGGACCTTTCTCAAGTTGAAGAAGGGCCTGGAGTCGGTGCCGCTCTTCGAGGGAGATGAGGCTCTTTACAATTATTACCACGTGATGGAAGTAAACCCCGAGAAGTGGCCGGACGTGAACGTTGAGGGGGCACGGGCCTTTTCCGATTTCGTCACCGGGAGCGAGGCCCAGGAATTCCTCCTCCGTTTCGGGAGGGAGGAGTACGGGCAGC
>Ga0078972_1007877_pt1 | contig 23070 bp, 16 predicted proteins | sample YelNatPaOPGAMG01_FD_67568 | JGI IMG/M metagenome (GOLD analysis project Ga0078972, IMG submission 67568) | Hot spring thermophilic microbial communities from Obsidian Pool, Yellowstone National Park, USA - OP-RAMG-01 (SPADES assembly) (version 2) | ecosystem: Environmental > Aquatic > Thermal...
AAAAGGAGCGCATGGATGTGCCTGGCCTTGTGCGGCTTTTCAAGCAGGCGCGCGGCGCAGAATACGCCGAAGACAGGGATTTGTTGAGTTGATCGGGGGGGGGGAGAGGAGAGACAGGCTGATATGTAAATTGCTTTTTATAGAAAGCCTGCCATTGCCTAAAAAATTCTTTGCCATTTATTTCTTCATCGATGGATCAAATCCCTTCTTCAATGACTTATCCCATATATCCTCAGCCCACTTGGCCATTTTAATGGATAATGGCCATCCATTTTTATAATACCGGCCGACTTTGAAAATAAATTGACGGCATCTTTCATCAAAGTATTGGTTTTCTTTTGCCCAGCTTGCCAAATGGAACCAAACACTGGCTTCTTGCGGTATTGTATTCTCTGATAATATAGGCTGTGTTTTTTGAGCCTCAACTTGCTTATTTTTTAAATTATCATGCATTTTTCCAGTTTCTATTGTTTTTGCTGGCTCAGTACTCATGCTTTCTTTTGATTTTGCCGGTTCAAATTCTATCTTTGACTCTATCGCTGACACTGGAAGCGATTTCTGTATTTCCAATGCAGCTTCAGAATCAAGAGGCTTTTCATTTTTTGATAAGGAATCTGCAACTACTCTGCGATGCTCAGTATGCACACTTCGCGGAGCACGCTCTCCCCCAATTGGCTCTATCCCGCGCTGACGCAATATGGCAAGCAGATCTTCTAGCATTTCATCGCGCCTTCGTACAAACGAAGAAGCAAAACATCTCCAAAAAAACCAGCCTGCACGTTCGAGATTGCGCTGGCGATCCATGTCATCCATCCATTTGTCAGGCCCGTGATATTTGTCACCATCGCATTCGATCGCAAGCCGCGAGTCATTTTGACCCTCAACAACCAGATCAATGCGATAGTGCCCCACTTTAACCTGAGGCGTGACATAATAGCCCCTTTTCACAAGCTCATCATACAATTCTCGTTCAAAATCAGATTCGCATAATGATCGCAGATCTTCTACCCTTGCTTCATCTTGGGCAAATGGTTTTTGGAAATGCATGATGAGACTACGGCGAAGTCTGTCTGCATCGCTTAAATCTTCTAATTCGACAGAACGAACAAGATACATCCTATCGCGAGCCCTGGAGGCGGCAACATTAAATCGTTGAGCAAATGTATCTCTAGATAAGGCAGTCCCGATATTATTCCGAGAAATAACCATTGAAAGGAACATGATATCGCGTTCGTTGCCCTGGAAAGTGCGAGCATCACCACAGGCTATTCGATGCCTTTGCATGATATCTGTTCCTAACTCTTGTATGAGCAACTCCCAGATATGCTTAGCCTGTGAATCACCAAGCAGCGATACTACGCCTATGGAACGACCTTTCATGGCAGGGTCGTTTGTTATTGCTTTTATCTCGCCGACTATGAACAGTGCTTCTTGCTTGTTGATATCACCATTCCTGTACCCATTCTCAATGAAAACATCAATAAGAGGAGGATCGAGTCTCTCAGATGCTTTTGGTATGCGGAGCGGTTTCAATTCATGATTGTAAAATTCTCGCTTAGAATACTCTATAATAGAGCCAACACAGCGGAAATGCTCCTTGAGCATGACAAGGCTTTGCGCAAATACCACTTTATAAAGATCATAAATGGATCGCTCTGGAGACATCTGCGCACGATAGAGTTCTACCTGATTACTCAAGTAGCTGTTCATGAGAACACGAACTTTTTCCTCTTCAATGCCGATGCCTTCAGGAGAGACCTGTTTGTCATCACCGACAACCAGGATTTTCTTTCCTCGTAGCAGCGCTGGTAATGCTGTCAAGTCAGATTGAGATGCTTCATCAATAATGACAAGGTCAAAATAGCCGAGTTGGGGCGGCATAGATTCCGATATCCGATAGTGAGGCATAATCCAGCATGGTATTGCCAAGTTGGCCTTCATAGCTGCATCGCGAGCATCCTTTCTATATCGTACGGCTCGTTTTCCTGTTCCTTTTCCAATTTTTTGAATGGCGGAAAGGTACGCCTGCAGTGCAGATTTGACATTCGGAGATGCGTTATCCTTTACTCTGAGCCATGTTTTCTTAATCACAATGTCGTGGTATGCATGCTGCAATTCCATCTCTACTTTCTTGCGCTCTTTTGAAAGCTCACGGAGATCATCGTGCAGATCAACCGATGCTAGCCAAGTAGCAAGACGCCTCAATCGCCAAGCCTGGCGCAAATTATCGGGAAGAAGCCTATCAATTGTTCCCTCAAGTGATTGTCGTAAGAGTCGAGCATATTGTGGTGCACCAGAAGCTTCTATCTTGCTGGTAATTTCGCGAACATCTGCGATCCACTTGCCAAGATTTGAGACCCGAACAAGCTCTTGCACCAATCCGGCCCATTCGATTTGCAAACGTGTATCATCAATGTTTGGATTCCCTAACATTTCATCAATAAATACCCTCAATTGCTGGACTATTCTTCCTTTGAAGCCCTGCAGAATTCTCTGGAGGCGCTCCTTTTCTGCTACTACAGAAAAAAGCCTTTGTTGTGCAATATAATGCCGCACAGTCTTCTCAAGTTCGTTTATTCGCTCATTGTTTGTGGGAATTTCATAAACGGATGTCCAAAGAGGGAATACCTTATGCGCAAGTCCATTAATATCATTTTCAATTTGCACAATTACCCTGAGCTTAAGATAGACCATATATTGCCATTGTGCTGCCAAATATCCTTCTGGCACATCTTCTGACACCGTTTCAAGCCCAAGTTCCTGTGCAAGAGCATTCCATCGAAAGACAAGCTCGCGCATTTGCTGTATCAGCAAAATATACTGATGCACATTTTCCCAGTCTTCAATGCTGTCAGGACTTGCACCTAGCACTTGGATCGAATTGAGCAGTTTTTTCTTTTCCGATTTGCCAAGAATACCGGCAAGACCAAAAGGCTTCTTACCTTCGGAAAGATTTTTTATAGCATTGACAATTTCAACATCCCATGCTATTCCCAGAGGGAGGTTCACAGGTTTTTCCAGAAATGCTTTTCGTTTTTCATCAACCTGTTTTAATTCGCTTCCCAACACTTCAAGTTTTTGAGCAAGATCATGATATGCATTACTTCTTAGCTTTGCATGAAGCAAATCCTTCCATGAACACTCAATACTATTCAGCTCAATTTGACGAGCATGAAGCTCATCTACTTTTTCCAAAAGGACATGGATAAGACTCAAAGTCTCCTGGCTTGAATCTGCTAGCTGAGGTATTTTCCCTTGCAGTATATCTCGTTTTAACCTTTCCAAATGCGAGAGATCTTGATGAATTTTCAATAGTTGCACTGAATCAGGCAGCTCAACTACTTGTGGCAGAGAAGCATTTGCGTAATCGATATCAGGTCCAAGGTTACGTCTAGCTTCTCGCAACCGTATGATATCATCTTCAGAAAATTGAGGAGCAAAAACAGGAGTAATATCTATATCATCAGGAATAAATTCATAATTGCCAGCATTTCTGGCTAATTCGTTTATTGCATCTCGAGGATCGATAACCTCATTTTCAAGGGAGATTTGATTCAGATTTCTCGTAGCCAATGCGCTAATCTGACGATCAATTTGGGCAAGCCGTCCATGCAGAGTGTCAATTGTTGTTTCAAGCAATTTGATGCTATTTTCCGTACTCGGGCGGTCGAGATTCTGTATTTCATATGCAATTTTCTGAATTGAATGCTCAAATTGCTTCATTCCATCCTGTTCATTGCTCAAAAGAGCGATGGCAAGAGGTCTGATATCTTCTGGAAGGTGTTGTTGAAGAACAACCAAAGCAGGCTCTTTCATAGAAGTCACGAGAATTCGCTTGCCTTCAGCCAGATAATGACAGATAACATTTGCTATGGTATGCGTCTTTCCTGTTCCCGGGGGGCCCTGCACGACAACTCCATCATAGCTTTCTAGCAATTGGATAATGCGTACCTGCTCGTCGTTGAAGGGCTTGGGGAAATAGAGATCCAGCGCTTTTGCAGTATTTGAAATTTCCTGTCTGTGATAGGATACTGAAACGCCCCTGAAATAAGGCAAATCAGGATCAACGCTGCTTATGCAGGGATCAGTTACAAGCGCAAGTACCGATGGAGGAAAACGATCAGCTTCCTGAACTATTTGCTTTAATTTTTCTAAGTCATGGATAAACATATTATTGGATCTAGGCCGAGCGAAAAGTACCCAGGTATCGGTTATTTTGAGATTGCTTTCAGGTTCTGGTGCTGACCTGTCTTCCTGTGGTATATGGTCCGGCCAGTATATGCCCTGTGGATCCAGTAAGGCAACAGCTGTTTGCAGCAATGGTTTGTATGTGCTTTTATCAAAAGGAGAAAATGTTGTTTGTGCCTCAGAAAAAAATTCTTTGGCTGCCTTATAGAGCTGAGCTACCCCGGATATATCGACCGATGTATACCAATCCAGTTCAATATGTGGCTCTACATCACGTGGTCGAATAATAAGCTTAGTACTATTGTCATCTAATGATATTTCAACTTGTCGTGTTATTAAGGGATATTTAACAATAGTTCCATTGAAATCCCATACTCCAATTCCTACACCCCACACAAGCTCCAGCTGCCCTTCAAGTACGCTGCCTCCAATTTTTTGCATTAAGGTGAACAGCTTAGAGTAGATGTCGATCGTTTTTCGGCGCAGTTTCTCTCTCTCGGACCATGGCCGCCATTTTTTATTGAGATATTCTTCAAAATTCGCTTTCACTATATCTGCTTTTTCATATTTATCAAGATTGATGACATCTTCCTGAGCCTTTGATGCATAATTTGCCGCCTGTATATTATCAAACGAGATCTCTGCCTTTCCGATCTCAAGCTCTGATAAAAGTATATTCTGAAGTAAATTAGGCTCTTTCTCAGGTGTATCGCTTATTTGAATCCAAGGTTTTAAAACAGGATTGTCTATTGATGGAGCCTTAGTCTCATTTAACCTTTCGATAACCAGCCAGATTTCATCATTATCTTCCGAATCGCTCAGGTTAATTTTAATACCTGGCAACCCTTGCAATTCGTGTTCAAAGAGCACAAATTCTTTATGGCTATGAACGCTAGGAACAGCTTTTGTTCTTGTTTTAGCGGACTGCAATGAAAAATCGATCAATGAAAGAAGTCTATTTTTTTCAGTGTCAAAAGTTGTGCTGGCATTGTTGCTAATATATTCAAAGTCTTTCATGGTATCTCAGGCTCCTTTCAGGATGTTAAATAGCTTCAAAAAAGGACATCTTTTGAAGAAGCGAACACAATCCCAACGTCGAAGGCTGTTTCAATTCGATCATTTCCGAAAAACAACTCACCAGTAATAATGGCTAAATGATTTGATATTATATCCAGCCTCAAAGTCGAATTCCAGAGATAATGAACAATTCTAATACCTCTATACTTCGAAATTCCTGAATAACATCTAATGTATTTTATAATATGGTAATAGATGCTATATTGAGCTCATAAAGCACACGGAAAATAGCTAAAAAGCTTAAAAACTGATGCACTTGAAAGGCTCGCGATGTACCGGATACTTGTCACCCGTCACTTTTTCTGACCCCGGGTCGGCAGTTTTGGCGACCCCCCTCCTGCATGATTGACCATAGCCTGCTAGGTGCCGGCCGTCAATCGTTGCTGTCGGGAAGAAAAACTTTCCACCCGGTACGATTTGCCTTCAATCACGAATTTTACCGCATGGTGGACTAATCGATCCATCGCAGCGGAACTCATGAGCGGATTCGAAAAGACGCTGGGCCATTCTCCAAAGTCCCGGTTTGAGGTGATGATCGTCGACGCAGCTTCATAGCGTTCGCACAAGACTTCATAGAGGTCGTTCTGCTGGTCATCCGAGAGGGTTTGGAGGCCAAAATCATCAAGAATGAGGAGCGGCACCGAGATGACGGACTTCAGGCGTCGCGCGTAGCTTGCGTCGCCATGGCCTGCCCCAATCCAGCGAAACAAGGCTGCAGTCCGGCGGAAGAGTACCTCGTGCCCGCGACGGACTGCCTCATGGCCTATTGCCTGCGCGAGGTGGCTTTTGCCGACCCCCGAAGGTCCGACGAAGAACACATTCTCCGTGTCGCGTAAAAATTGGCAGGATGCGATTTCCCTGATTGCCGGTTCGTAGATCTTGGGGTTGAAGGAAAAGTCAAAGCTCTCAAACGTCTTGTGCGGGTCGAGCCCTGATTTTATAAGCCTGTAGGCCAGCTGTTTCGAATCGCGGCGCTCGACTTCATCCTGCAAGAGGCGTTCGAGAAAGTCGGAGAACGATAATTTCTGCGCGACAGCCTCGTCGAAGCGCTGCTGGAGGCTGTCCAGCATGCCGGAAAGCTTTAAGCGGGTCAGCTTGGGTTTAAGCACAGCAAGATCAGCCATGGCACACCTCCGCCGCGTCGCGGTAGTACGCAGGATCCCGTGCGAAACGGAATTTTGCTGCTGGCATGCCGGCATGTTCCTTTGCATAGTTTAGCTCGTTCTTGAGGCTGGTGTAGGATACGATGTCGTGCGCAAGCAGCTTCTGTGCTTTCTGCTCAATCCATTCGCAGGGGTAACGGTGCTGCAGATGCACCAGCGCGCGTAAGGGGCGAATGCCATCGACCGCACGGTCGGCAAGGATTGCCCGGGCAAAACGGCCGGTCGCAGGTCCTATGGCGTCGGCTGCCATAATAAGTCCCTTGGTACTGGTGGCAAGGTATTCGGCTGCCTGTGGAGGCCCGTGGTCGACAACCACCCTGTGCTGCCAGTGATGCTCCGCACGCGCATGCACGGCAATCTGATCGCTCTCGAGGAAGATGCGTACCGTTGTCCTGGTGGCTTTCACGAGCACGGTCTTGCCAATAAAGCGGTAGGGTACCGAGTAGAACGCCTTGTCGAACTGGATTTGCCAGTCGGACTGCACCTTGGCAAAGGCCCAGCGCTCAGGCTCCCAGCGCGAGGCTGGCAAGGGCTGCAGATACGCACGCTCCTCAGCAAAAAGCGCCTTGACGCTTTTCCCCACTTTGCCGACCTCTCGTGGCTCGCTCACCGTATCGTTCCACTCGGAGAGAGAGTCGATGACCCGGGACAGGCGCGGAATCGCATGGCCTTTCTTTTCTTCGCGGATGCGGATTTCCGGCCAGAATGAGCGCTTTATGTAGCGCATGTCATTTTCGACTCCGCCTTTGTGCTCGGGAGCATAGGGCCTGCAGGCGCTGATGGCAAAGCCATAGTGCTCGGCAAGGCCATGGTAGGCACGTGTCACAAGTGGATCATCCCAGGAAGCCTTGAGAATCCCCGCTTTGACATTGTCGAGCACGACGGTTGCGGGCACTCCGCCGAACCATTCAAATGCCTCGATATGACAGGCAAAGAATATCTCCTGCGACTGGCTGAAGACGATCGTGCGGTATGCCTTGCGGGAGTAGCGAAGCCGGGCGGAAAATACCCATGCCTTGCGCGTACGTTCTGTCCGTTCATCATCGACGAGGCCCAAAAGCCCAAAGTCCACGTCCATGCACTCGCCGGGGATGAAGGTTCGCGCCACCACCGGCTGAGGTTCAGGAGGGCAGAGCCGCTGCACATAGCGCCGGATGGTCGATTCCGAGCAGCTGACGCGTTCCGCGGCAAGCCGATGCATGACAACAAAGCTGATACCCTCTTGGTGCCAGCGCAGCAGGTCTTCCCTGATACTGTCAAGCTGATGGTGTGTGCTTGCGGCTTTTGGGTTTGTCCAAGCCTCCCGTACTGCCGCTTCGTCTGGCGGCGGCTTCTGGGGGTTCAGCCAGTCCTTCGCTTCCGCGATAGCCTTGAGCGCACGGATAACCGTTCGATGATGGCCTGTGGTCTTATGAATGTGCTTGATACCACATCCCCGCCTGAGCTGCAGAATAATGTCACGCAACTCAATCATAGCGATCCTCCTTGGCATGGCGAACCTCCTCAAAGGCAAGTATAGCCTTCGGGAAATTCGCTCAAAATAGCGCAGGAGGGGGGTCAGTAAACGTGCCGACCCCTGGGGTCAGTAAAATTGCCGATGGGGGGTCGCTATACGTGACGGGCTACACCACGCGCCCGTGCGGGGCGCGACTCAAAAACAATGCCAGAATAGAGATAATTATCCTGTTTCAATCCACGCGCCCGTGCGGGGCGCGACCTATCGTTAAAGGTGATAAAAATAAAATATCAGTTGTTTCAATCCACGCGCCCGTGCGGGGCGCGACAAGACTGATCCGCGCCATTTGGACAAAGATGGGAAGTTTCAATCCACGCGCCCGTGCGGGGCGCGACCCAGCCTTACCAGAGAGCTCAATCGCAGAGTTGAGTTTCAATCCACGCGCCCGTGCGGGGCGCGACCTGAAAAGAAGCCAGAGGAGCCAGCGCAAAAGCATGTTTCAATCCACGCGCCCGTGCGGGGCGCGACCCATTGAGATGGCAAAACGTTTCGGGGATAAGTCAAGTTTCAATCCACGCGCCCGTGCGGGGCGCGACATGACCGGCTCGCCGGTACAGACCTTAACAACGCAAGTTTCAATCCACGCGCCCGTGCGGGGCGCGACGGTCGAGACCGAATGGATATATTTCATCAAGAATTGTTTCAATCCACGCGCCCGTGCGGGGCGCGACAGTACCCTGCACGCCATGCGCACAAATCTGCAACGTTTCAATCCACGCGCCCGTGCGGGGCGCGACGCGTTGTAGTAGTAGCGCCCAGACTTCGAGAGCAGGTTTCAATCCACGCGCCCGTGCGGGGCGCGACCGAAGCTTGCGGCAATCGAAAAAGAGCTCACCGGTTTCAATCCACGCGCCCGTGCGGGGCGCGACGCCGCTTTACGGTCGATGATGAGCGTATAGCTCGGGTTTCAATCCACGCGCCCGTGCGGGGCGCGACTGCATCAATGGGGCCTAATGCGCTGGCATCACCTGGTTTCAATCCACGCGCCCGTGCGGGGCGCGACTTCTTGACTCCGGAGGGGATTTATCAGCTACGTGTTTCAATCCACGCGCCCGTGCGGGGCGCGACCGGTGGCGGCGGAGGAGCTGGGGCATTGCGGCAGAGTTTCAATCCACGCGCCCGTGCGGGGCGCGACTCGGAATGAGCGCGGCAAAGAGAGGATTTGCTGAGTTTCAATCCACGCGCCCGTGCGGGGCGCGACCCAGCCGTTCGCGGCGAGAATCGGTTTGCCGTTGTTTCAATCCACGCGCCCGTGCGGGGCGCGACTTGCCCTGGATTGCCTTTGATACCACCTCGCCAATGTTTCAATCCACGCGCCCGTGCGGGGCGCGACAAAAGGTACTAAAATGCAAGATTGGATAAAGCAAGTTTCAATCCACGCGCCCGTGCGGGGCGCGACTTATGTCCATCTGGAAAGAGACCATTGCGCATATGTTTCAATCCACGCGCCCGTGCGGGGCGCGACATTCCCTTTGAGCGCTTTCCCCAAAGTCTCAAGAGTTTCAATCCACGCGCCCGTGCGGGGCGCGACTTTTGTCCTTTGCATCATCATCGTAAGGGTAGGTTTCAATCCACGCGCCCGTGCGGGGCGCGACTTGAGCGATGACTGCTCAATTCTAGTCTGCTCCAAGTAGGTTTCAATCCACGCGCCCGTGCGGGGCGCGACCAATGAGCGAATATGGCAAGATGTTTTCAAAAAAGTTTCAATCCACGCGCCCGTGCGGGGCGCGACTCAGCGCGATTGCCTGCTCTGGCGTTTTGACGCCGTTTCAATCCACGCGCCCGTGCGGGGCGCGACTCTTGGGGATCAGCCGAGCCGTTCGCTTCGCTTTATGTTTCAATCCACGCGCCCGTGCGGGGCGCGACATCACCTATGATTGAGCCATAGAACATTGCCTCGGCGTTTCAATCCACGCGCCCGTGCGGGGCGCGACTTAAATCGCAAATTTCAGCTGCCGCAATAAGCGCGTTTCAATCCACGCGCCCGTGCGGGGCGCGACATTATACATTTTAAATTATTAACATAAGAATAAATACCAAAACAACATCGCGATCATGAACAGCCCAGCATTCAAAATTCATTCATTTCCCATCCCTCTCTTTTCAAAGATCGATTCAATAAAGAATTATGTATGCGCGACACCCTCGCCATTTTCTGTGTCATTTGCGTTCGCGCAAAGATATCGCTGGCGAGCAGTCTCCCTCGCAATTTCCACTACTTCCCTAGACTTGCACTTCGAACCATTAAAAAACGAATCTCAAATGAGCGAGGAAAAATCTCATACAATGAGCGGATCATCGATATCGAGCGTTGGCTTTGCGCCGACATGTTCGACCTTCCTTTTCCAGTTCGACCCGAGGTAATAATATCGGAGACTATCTTGCTCCATATCGATGATCGACTCGAGCTGATTCTTGAGCACCACCCACTGCGCAGGCTCTACGACGCATTCAAATACGCTGAACTGGACGCGCTGGCCGAAGTTGAGACAGGTCTTTGCAACCCGCCGCAGCCGCCTCGCTCCTCCCGGCGAACTTATAGCCACGTCGTAGCTCACAAGCACAAACATGTCCTACCTCCAAAAAAACGGCGGGTAGCCGTCGATGTCGCCGCGGATAAAGCGCGCCATGAGATTTGCCTGTACAAAATACAAAAGACCCACAGGAATTTTTTCCTCAATGTAAGGATGAAAAATTTCATCCTGCTTTCTGTTTTGGTATTCAACGAGTACGGTCTTTCTCGTCGCGTCATCCATCGCGACAGCGCCATTCTCTGCCTTTTTGAACCCCTGCAGCACTACCTGGCGCCTGTTGATCAGGGAGAGCACGAGCCGATCGGCAATCACCGGTCTGAATTCTTCCATAAGGTCAAGCGCGAGGCCTGGCCTGCCAGGTCTATCTCTATGGAGAAATCCCACTGCCGGGTCGAGGCCTACCGTTTCGATGGCGGAGCGTACATCGTGCGCCAAGAGAGTGTACACAAAGGAAAGAAGCGCATTCACAGGGTCGAGGGGCGGGCGCCTATTGCGGTCATTGAAGACGAAATCTTTTTTTTGATCCAAAATGAAATGATTGAAGACTCCGAAGTACTCGACCGCAGTCATACCTTTAATTCCGCGCACCTCATCGGTATCGACCGCATGGGGAAGCGCATCGATGAGCCTATCGATCGAGGCGCAGGCGCTCTTGATTGAAGCGACATCGATCCTCTCGCCGTGGTCTCGCATGGCACGGTTCATGACAAGGCGAGTATTCGCAAGCTTTCCTGTCACGATGTTTGCGGCCAGCTTTCGGGTTATCTCGGCTTCATCCACCATGCGATACTGCTGGCGGCGAAGAAGCACATTGCCCGACACAGGCCCCCGCACCGACGCGAGGAAGTCACCGTATTCCGTGAGAAACGATACAGCAATGTCGTGTTCTGCACAGAAACCGAGCAGAAAAGGCGAACAGAGCACGTTGCCGAAGCACACGATGCCGCCAATGGTATGGACGGGCAGTTGCAAGAGCTTCTGCTGATCGCGCTCCACCACTATTGTCTCGCCCTCCTTGTGAAGATAGGCCCCCTGCGAACTGACATAGAGCGTATTGAGGAGCTTTCTCACCCTTCCCTCCCTTTATGTCCCTCCCTTTATGGGAGAGCAGCACGCATCTCGTCATTGCCTGCAATCCTCTCTCGCTGCGCAGAGTTGTGACTGCACAAAGCGATCTACCTTTTTGCCTCCCGAACCTGCGCTCTTCGGCATGCATCGCTCCTGAAGTGAACAGCGGTCACATTTATGCTTTTCATACACGGCGGGCGGAGTAGCCCCTGAAGACTGAAGCTGCTCTATCCTCGCCACTAGCTCCAAGGTTTTCGCCCTCAGCGGGCCATCGATGTCAACGGTTGTCCTCCGGTGTTCCTGGAGATAGTACAACTGACCGACAACCACCGGCACTCCGAACATCTCTTCCAAACAGAAGGCCTGTGCGCAGAGCTGAACTCGGTCCACGTCCTCTTCCTTATTTTTACCCCGCTTGAACTCCACCGGCACCGCCTCAACCACCCCTCCCCCTGGCGAGAGATAAAGCTCGACGAGATCGCACTTGCCAATTAACCCCCGCTCCAGCGATCGGACCGCCTTCCCATATTCCTGCCGAAAGAGCCTCCGCGACTCATGGTGCTCTGCATCGACACGCTCATGCAGCACCTTCCCCTCTGCAGTAAAACGATTCTCCTCCCAGACCTGCTCGAGGTGGATGAGTGCATACTGACGCTCGCAGAAGAGTAAATGCTGGAGCGCAGAGATCGGCACAAGGTCATCCTCGGAGTACAAAAGACTTGCCTCCTACCACAATGTCGATCGCCCAGTACGGGCCAGGGGAAACCAACTCTAGCGAAAAAGCATGTACTGCATTCAAAAGACTCCAAATTGTCGAGCAGTCATTTTTGAACATGTTTCTGAGCGCCTCCCAGAAGAGTTCACAATCTTCTTGAGAAAAGCCGATTGGGAACATGAGCGGCATAGAGACAAACCTCCCGCATCACTCTCCTTCAATTATTTCACATTTTAATCCGGGGAGTTCTTCCAGCTCGATCTGATAGTCATCAATACTTTTTGGTTCTTCGATGCCATCTTTTACCTTAACATTAAGAAGTCGATGTACTTTTGCGGAAGAATACTGTCCATTAGGGCTATTATGCTTCCACCAATACAAACGATAGACTTCCATACTTCCTTCAGGACGAGCGGAGGATGCGTCATTAGCGAATAGTGTCTTAATAGTTTGCTTAATTGCTTCCGCATCTTCGTCTGAAAAAAAGGTTTTGGTAGCAAGCTGAGGATTCATGCTGCCATAAAATATGTAGACACCATGATCAACACGATGCTTCATACCCATAGTGTCAGAACCACGTTTTCCAGTTTCTGTATTAACACTTTTAGTAATTTGAATGCTTGAGACGCGGTCAAGGACCGGGGCTACAGAGAAAGCAGGATGAATTGAGACAGGCCCACGAAGAGACACCGAAACACCACTACTATCATCTTCACCTTCGTTTTTCTTCCCCTTTTTACCACTAAAAGGAAATAACTGCCCAAAAGCACGAACATCAATCCAAGCCTTACAAGCTGCTTCTAGATATTTCTTTTTATCACTTGGATCAATCCCTTTGATTACAGCTTCAGCTCTAGCTCGGAGACTTGGATACTCATCCACTCGATTGTCATCAGATTGCACAAAAATCGAATATTTCATATCTTGCAATCTATTTCTTATTTTGCGCTTAATTGCCACATCAGAAATCTCACCAAGATTATCGTACGTAGTTCGTGGTCGGTTGCCATTGAGCGGATCACCGTTTGGGTTTGCATGATTGACACAAATGATAGCTGCAAAATCAATCTTGTTAGAAAGTGTTGCCATAATTCTTCCTCCTTGCTTCTTAGAATTAATATTTCAGCTTTCCATAGATCTCTTTTCTTCAACCTCAGAAACAGTTTCTTTCTTTTCCCATAGTTTCTGACGTTGACAATAAAAACCAAGCAAATATTCACCTGTTAGTGGTTTATCGCAAGTGAAATCCTCAAGATCAAACAATGCTTCAACATCTCCAATCAGTTTTTTGTAATATGAAGCATTTTCTCTCTGTCGCATGAGATAGGGAATAAGCAATTCATGAATCTGTTTCCAAGTTTTGAACGGATGCTGAGAAAACTGCTGCATATAACGAGTTGCATTGGTTGGCCTATTCTTTTCTGCCTTTGACAAAGTCTTTTCTTCCAGCACATCTGCTATTGCCAACAATCGACCATAAAGGTAATCCCTTGTTGTTCTGGCTTCATCGAGTGCCATATTAAACTCCTCCTTTCCTTCTCTATATTTTCTATATAGCGCACAAGCTATGCTTAAAGTTTTTTCCCATTGCCAACTGTTTTCTATACCAATTTTGTTTGAAGCTCGCCTGACTACTGCTTCTATTATGTCTCGAGGAAGAGGTCGCCCCTCAATAATGCAGGGAAGCAATCGTTTGATTGTTGCCTTTCGGAGTTTCGGGTCCAAGTCATATTTACTATTACGTTTTGTTGCATAGGCGACTTCGGCAATATCAACAGGGGCAGGAGCTCCATAGAAAGGAATGTAACGTTTCCTATTTTCAACATAATGATAAGTATGCATCCATGCACAAGTAGTATGCCACTTATCAATGCATCGCAGAAACTCGGAACCAGTCAATAAGTTGTAATAGACTATCGACAATCTTCCAGGTGTAGCAGAATCAAGCGCAAGGACAGCAACATCATTAGTATCCCCTATTTCTTTGCCATATCCGGCTATTCTTTTATTGAGTGTCAGCGCTGTCTCTTGAGCTGTATCAACAATGGGACCTGTATCAGGTTCCATATTTCCATAAAGAAGTTTCCAAGTGTCATCGGTTGGTTGCGGTAGTGTGGCGCCATTGATTGCCCAGGCAACTACAGACATATCGTCTTTGACATACCCCTGGCGACTAATAAGCCAGGATAATGCGTTGTGAGCCTTTTGAGTTGTTTCTAAACCAACAGTACAAGCTTGTTTACCATCGGCATCTGTAAAACGTCCTCGAAAAGTAAAGCCATTTTTATCATTGGCTGATATTAGCTTCCTACCATCACCTTCTCTTAAAATGTATTTAGGATGGTTCGTAGTTATTATCTGTTGCAAACCACTCACCATGCACAGGGAAGTTTCATTTCTTTTGCTCAGATAAAAACACGACCAACTATCCCACAAAGTTTTATCTCGCCATACACGAGGTTCTGAACAATCTGATGATTCGACAATCCAACGCACAAATGCGTCGTCTTGGAAATCGATCAATGAAAATATATCCTTGGCTTTCTTGTTTCTCTCAATTGTATCTTTAGCCACAAGTTTGCCATCTTTTCCTGCAATTAAGATTTTGATCCTGATCAAATCTGTGATTAAGCTTTTTTTATTTAGATATTTCAAAACTGCTTCGGCTTTTTTATGACTGTACTTAGAATTACACCACTCGCTTAAAAGCTCCATTAAATTCCTATAAGGTTCAGTAGGATCCTTTGAGAAACCTACAGTTACATGACCACCGTATTCGATAAAGTCGCCAGCTACATATTGGAGCTTATCACAAAGCGGATGAGCTTGAGGCGTTTTGCCGCTTCGACTTGCAGAGCCTTCCGTACAAGGAATGATTGTAGTAGCATCATATTTATCTACTAAATTTGCACGCCGGAATTCTCCTTGAGCATCAATTACAACTTCAATCTGGGCCTTGGCGGTCGTATGACAGATCGGCAGTAATGGCCTTTGATTGTTATCCTGTGCATATCCCATATTTGATTTACATTTTTCATACGTTTCATAAAGACTCTGTATCCAATTCATAGTAGTCTATGCCCTCTCTTCCTCATAGCCCTCTAGGAGTCCAATCTCTTGAAGCCCAATAGTAGCAGGAGCATCAGCCCTCATTGGACGTACGAATTTTCTTATAATAGATTTGTCATCAGGCCTTACGAAGTCGATAACCCCTTTTGTCATTACGGGACGCCAAAACCGAGCATAAAATTTACCAGGTTCATATTCATCTGGATAGTCAAACCCATGAAACATAAGGCCAAAAGACATGTCTCCCTCATATTGATCATAAAAGCCTTTTCCCTCTCTAAATCGGCATGGTTCAACATATCCCTGGCATTCTCGAGTTCCAAGAAACACATCCCGTCGGCCACCACGTTCAATCATTCTTTTTGCTATATAAAAATGTTTATGTTCATCTCTATCCTGCTCAAGATCCCTCCGTTTATAATTCCATTCAAAGTGAGCTTGTACCTGATACTCTATATCTGCAAGATATGTGTAAAAAGCGAGATCATTGAGACCTTCTTCGTTTTTCTTTAAACTGCTTCTGGCCATAGAATAAATTCCAGAAAAATTAAGCGTTTTGATGCCTCGACTTTGAGTCTTGATAGGCTTCATGACTCTCACTTTATCTATGATCCAAATTATAGTAGGCTTCCAATAGATAGAGCTCAAAATACCCTTTAATGCTTCATATGTCGGTATTTGATACGAGTATTTTTCGCCACCTATGCGTGTGAGAGGATCAGTAAAAAGTGCGTATCTGCCCCAGACCTTGAATTCTACAGTATTTGAATAATTCATTCATACCTCCTCACTTGCAGTAAACCTGCGGAAGTTCCACTGGATTTTCGCTCCAACCAGTTTCATTGCTGTAATATTCTTTTGCTAAATAATAAATACCAGAATTTTTTTGAACTTCATGAATTGCCCCTTGGTTTATCAAACTATCGAACTCATTAATAAAAAGGCTTATAGAATATCGTTGAGCTCTTTTTAACAATTTTAACTGTTTTTTCAGCTCTGTCGTAGCACATATTTCGGTGATTAACGTTTGACCTATTTTATATGGAACGATGACTCCCCTTGAAGCTGAATCAATAACCTGAAATGTTTGAGCTGCTGATTGAAAAGATTGTCGGAAGGCAAGCTTGATATTGCTTTGAGTTTTTCTCTGGTATTCTGCTAATGAAATGGTATTTGTAGAAAGCAGATTAAACAAGTCATCATCTCTTCCAACAGGAGTATTGATCCCTACTTTATAGTCCAGTTCATCCTGTCGTTGACTATAATAAAGCTTATAATAGGCTGCAAGCGAGCGTAATCCAATTATATCTCTCTCAAATTCATCAGGATTATCATTATAATCATCTAAGATAGTTTGAGTCTTTTCTTGGCCTATTTTTATATCTTGTAAACTATTTATATTTTCTTCGGCAGGATTTACTATCCATACACTTCCTAATCTTTGGTGTAATCCATGGCGATTACAGCGCCCTGCGGACTGGGCTATTGAATCAAGCCCAGCAAGAGACCGAATGACTGCACTAAAATCAATATTTACGCCTGCTTCGATGAGTTGTGTGCTCACGCATATTACTGGTTCCTGAGCATCAAGCTTAGCTCGAATTTTATTCAGCACGTCCATTCTATGGGCAGGACACATATTAGTACTAAGTTGATAAGTTTTTGCTAACTTCCGCATTTTTATTTCTCGATAAAGGCTGAGAGCAGATGCGCGAGTATTCATAACTATTAGAACGCTGCCCTTCTCATGCAATGATTGTGCAGCCAAATCTGCTATCTCTGGATATGTCCAACCTCCGGGTTTGCGCTTGTCATAAACATCGACCCGTTTTGCGTTCTTATATAATGCTTGTTCATCTTGAATAATGTGCTGTTCTGGCTTAATGTTTAAATCACGATAAGGATTTCCTGTGGCCTCAAAAGGCGGTTGAGTAGCTGTACAAAGCAAAACAGTAGAGCCGCAATCATGTACAAGAAACCGCAATGCTGTCGTAAATAGATGCGTGATCCTAATGGGAATGGTTTGTACTTCATCAAATATGATGACCGAATTTGCCAATTGGTGCATCCGACGAGCATTTCTTGTGCCAGCCCCAAATAATGCTTCCAAAAATTGAACTTGTGTAGTAAATATGATTGGCGCGTCCCAGTCCTCGGATAACAAGCTGTTGCGATAATTTTCCTTTTCAGAAGTTAAATTAGAATGATGTTCTAAGACCACCTTGTCGCGTTCTTTTTTCTTTTCTAAAATCTCACGTACTTCGCCGGCGTTCTGATCAATAATAGTAATATACGGAACAATATAAAAAATTCTTTCTATCTTTTCTTTATCATTTGTATGGGCTTGCGCGTGATGAAGCGCAAAACGTAGGCTCGCTAACGTCTTCCCCCCTCCTGTTGGTACAGTAAGACGGTAAATTCCTTTAGATTTGTAAGCAAAATCTCGACAAGCTTGTGCTACCTGGGCACGTATTTGACTAATCTCATAGGCTCGACTATTTTTATCCATCGATGCTGTTTTTTGATCAAATTCTGAAAACTTTCTTTCCAACCGATCAATAAGAACACTCCAACATAGATAATTGCCATAATTCCGTATTGTTTTGTTTTTAGGTGTTTCGAAATCAGCGCTACTTAAACGATCCGCATCAAGCAAACAACTTAACAAAAATCGAAGCAGAAGGCCATGTTTGAAGGATAAACTGGCTTGAGATTCATTTTCTCCTTCCCTCATCATAATCATTTTCTGTAGCAGTTTTTTTTCAGGGGCTAGAAAAAGCAAGTTATCTAGTTCTTTTTCAATTTGTGGTAACTTTCTCTTGGCCTCAATGAAGTGAGTATCATCCTCTACTTTGGTCATTCTACGCAAAAAATTGTTCTTTCCATCTGGTTTTAGTGTATCAATTAAACCAGAGTGGTGTGAGGCTAAAACAAGCGCTAAAACTTGCATAAGAATTAGCTTTTGTTCATTAGAATTGGAAAGCTTTTCATAAACTAATTGCGCTCCAGCGGTCGAATGATCAATTTCACCGCGCCGAGCATCAACATAACCATCCTCATCTGGATTGATTAGTCCCTCTTGAGACCGTAAATATGCCTGATATATATCGCTTGCTTTGCCAAAATCGTGGAGCAATCCTAAGATTCTACCTATCTCCGACAATCCTATCTTGGCGGCAAATTCTTTTGCAAATTGTGAAGATTCTTGAAGATGCTTGAGGAGCGTCTGCTCGGCGCCATCAGATTTGCGACGATGTGCAATCAGTCTTTCTTCTTCATAAGTTAAAATGCATTGTTGCGACATGCATTCTTCTCTCTATATTGAATTCGATTCAAGCAGGTGAGGCAGGGATCCCATATGCGAATCAAGACGATGTTATACACTTCCCTTGTCGCATTCTTAAGGCGCATTATTAAATTTAAAGCGAAAAACCTTCCTACATTCTTAAACTCTTTATTTTCGATATACATATAACTGATTATATCACCCCCTCTCCATGGCGCAAGAAGTTATTCGCTCCAGCGCTCATCTTTTTCGTCGATGGACCACGTCGCTGCAATGTCCTTTATCACTGCATCATTCCTCCTCACCTCCACCACCCCAGCACGTCGTTGTAGGACATCGAGAGCGCCTTAAGGCCACGTATGTCGAAAACTGCCGTGATGGGGTTGGCGCCGTAAGGAGTACAGCGGGCGACAAAGGTGGTACCTTCGCCGAGGCGCCGCACAAGGTCGAGCACCATCGTCCAGGGGCAAAATGAGGCTTTGTGGTCGGTTGAATTGTCCCACAGCGAGATCGTGGGCTGGCTCGAGTCGACGCGGATGGTGACGTACTTCTTTTCATACTTGAAGTCGTCGCTATCGTTGCCGAGGTAGGTCTTCCAGTTGATGTAGAGCTCAAGGTCTTCGCCGTCTGAACGTATGATGAGCGTGGGCTTTTCTCCATATTCGTTGGTGCCGCTGTCGGCAGTCAGCATAAAAAAGTAGCGACGTTTGTCGGTCAGGGGATCGACCTGCTGATCGAACATCCACTTCGAGGAGCTCATGAGAGAAATGTCTGCAGCCTTTCCGGAGTTTTCCGCGATGCCGAAGTCCCGGACGATGGTGTCGTATAGGGTGAGCCTTCGCCCATCGTTTTTTTCGGCGGCAGCCTGTCGCAGCGCTGCGACAAGGTCATCGTAGGAAGTCGCAGTTTGGGAGTAGGCCGCAGCAGCAAGCAAGAGTAGTACAGAAGCGCTGATAAGTTTTCTTAAGGGTGACACTTGCATCTTTCTCATACGATACCTCCTAAAAAACATTTATAGCTTTGCCTTCCATAATTAATTTTAGTATACAACGGCAAGTGAGACACACGTTGTCCCGCATGCAAAAAAATCATCACTTGGCCCGCTCTGCGAGTTGGTCCGCTTCTTCGCCAGCCTTTGTCCAGGGCACCGAGGTGTTCAGTACGCCGTTTTTCCCGTCAGCGCCTGCATTTTGGCTATTTCCTCGGCCCATCGCGCACGGAATTCCGGTGGACCGATCACCTCGCAGTTTGCGCCGCAGCGCAGAGCTCGGCCCAAAAGCTCGGTCCAATCGTGCACGGGGAGGCTCATGTCGAGGACTGGGCTGCCATCAGTAGCAGTGGCGTCGGAGAATTCCTGGTCGCGGTGCCAAATTTGTTCTCGCACGGCGCGCGCGGCGCCTCCGTAGAAGCGCAGTTTCGCACGGCCTATTGGCTCACCCTTAAAGATTCCGTAAGAAGACGAGAGAAAACTGTCGATCTCCTCTTCGGAGGGCAGACTTGCCTTGAACATAGAGTTTTTCGGCGCCCTTGCGGCCGATTCTCCGCCTGCTGTGGCGGCTATGGCGATGCGCGACACCGCGAAGGTTCGAAGTTCTTCGGTTTTAGAGTCGAGGGCAGCACAGTACCACTTGCCCGCGTAGTTGACGAGCCGGACTGGAAGAATGGAGCGCGCGCTTGGTTCGCCTTTTGCATCAATATAATCGATGGAGAGCGGCGCAGTATCAAGAAGGGCTCTGCAGAGGGCGAAGGCGACGCTGTCCTCGATGTGCTCGAGGTCGGGCAGTTCGTACTGGACCTTGTCGGCGATCGCGGCGTAGTGGCGCGGAATCCGTTCTTCGATGAGGGCGATCAATTCTTTAGAAAGCATAGGGATGTACGCATATTGGGCGAGAATGGATTTTAGAAATGCGAGGGAGAGAAGGGATTTTTCGTCAGCCCCGCGGAGGCTGGTCCATGCTTGTGAGTATACATATCGGCGGCGAGCGGCAGACCAGACAATGGGTGCGCCGAGCCTGTCGCGCATGTACTCTATATCGCGCTTCACCTGGCGCTCACAGACTTCGAAGCGAGCAGCCACGCTGGCGACAGATACACCTCCTGTCTCCCTAATCGCGCGGTCTATGTAGAAGATTCGCTCGGTTTGACTCATAGAGACACCCTCCTTCATCCTTCAGGGTCTGACCCCCGAGTTCGACGCATCCTCGACCTCGACCTCGAATTGCCGAAAGTCCACCTCACAGGATTCCAGTGCCGCTTCCGCGTCCTTGGCGATGTCGACCTGAAAGAAGTCCCGGGCATGGAGCTTAGGCAGCCAGAGCTTGAGTTTCGCGAGGTTGACGTCGTTTTCCTCGAGCTCGCCGAAGGTGAGATGATTCTTGGCTCGTTCCTTTGTCAGCTCCGCATGGAACTCGCCGCACTGTTCGATGAACTCTCCGTACTCATCCTCCATCTGGCGCGTAAAGCGCGCAATGATGTCCTGTTGCTCCGCTTCATCGAGGAGGCTCACATGCAGAAGGCTTGCCGTGCCCTTGCGGCTGAGGATTTCCTCATAGAGCTGGTGCAGTTTCTCCTCGACGGAACCAATGGCCGGTACAATGCAGATCGAATTCTGAAGGTAGAGGACCCCCAGCGCCTTCAGCTTTCGCCAGACGTAGGAGCGGTGCGTGGAAGGGCTGGCTGGCACCTGGTAGAAGAAGAGAAGCCATGCGGAGGGATATTCCATGGTGCCATTATACCACGGCTGTCTGAATACAACACCAGTTGCACACCATCCGCAGATGGTGTATCGTCTAATGAAACAGGTGTTGCATAGGAGCGTCGTATGGACAACAAGAAAAAGGCGGCCTACTCGTTTCTCGTGCTGCTCGGCATCGTGAGTCTTTTTTCAGACCTGACCTACGAGGGTGCGCGGAGCATCCTGGGTCCGTACCTCCTCTTGCTCGGGGCCTCGGCCTCGACGGTGGGGTTCGTCTCGGGCCTCGGCGAGTTCATCGGCTATGCCCTCCGCCTGGTCACCGGGTATATCAGCGACAAGACAAAGCGGTACTGGCTGATTACGATCGTCGGCTACGCGATCAACCTGATCGCGATTCCTGCGCTGGCGCTGGCGCCGGGCCTCGGCTGGGTCTACGCATGCGGGCTCATCGTGCTGGAGCGCTTCGGCAAAGCGATACGGGCTCCTGCAAAGACCACCATCGCCTCCTTTGCCGCCACGGAGGTCGGAGCCGGCAAGGGCTTTGCGCTCCAGGAGGTGCTCGATCAGATTGGTGCATTCGCCGGGCCGCTTATGCTCTTCCTTGTGCTCACGCTGAAGGGAGGCGGCCACAACCTGGCCGGATATTCGCTCGGATTCGCTCTTCTCTTGATTCCGGCAGCTATCGCCCTCATTGCACTGCTTATCGCGAGGAGCAAGTATCCCAATCCCCATGAGTTTGAAAGGGAAAGACCTGCGGGAACACACGATGGTCTCAATGCCGCTTACTGGTACTATTTTGTGGGAATCGGTTTTTTGGCTTTCGGCTTTGCAGATTTTTCGCTCATGGGCTTCCACATGACCAAGACAAAACTCTTTGCCGACAATGTAGTGCCCTTGCTCTACTCGACGGCGATGGGCATCGACGCGGTATCCGCCCTTTTCTTCGGCCAGATGTACGATAAGCGGGGGATGACGGCAATCATCATCTCGTCGGGAGTTGCGCTCTTCTTCGCGCCTTTTGTGTTCTTGGCGCACACCCCGGCGCTGGCCTTTGTGGGCGTGCTGCTCTGGGGCATCGGCATGGGTGCGCAAGAGTCCATTCTGAAATCCGCTGTGACGACGATCGTGCCGATGGAGCGGCGCGGAACCGCGTTCGGTCTCTTCAATACGGGGTTTGGGGCTTTCTGGTTCGCAGGCTCGTGGCTGATGGGCATTCTCTACGACAAATCGCTCCTCGCCCTTGTGCTTGTTTCGATGGTGGCACAGGCAATGGCGCTGCCCTTTTTCTTGAAAACGAGACGCCTTTTGCGGCAGTCCGCCTCCAACGATGCTTCCCTATAAAAGAGGGCGCATAGCGAATGATTGCGCATCAGCCCTTGGGGTAGATGGAGAGATGCCTCTTTCATAAGCGTCAATTTCTCCCCGTCCGCCAGCTTTTGAAAACGCGAGTATCCTCGCTTCCAGAAGGGAGCGACGGATGTATTGCAAGAAAGACCGAGCGATTTACCTAGTGGCCGCGATTACCGACATGAGAAAACAGCTCAATGGCCTTGCACGGATCGCCAACGAGAAAAAAGCCGACAGCGTGTTCTCAGGCGACTATTTTGTCTTCCTCTTTTTTACCTTAGTGTGCTGTCACTGCTGCTAGATGCTTTTTCCTAACCCACAGGAATAGGGCAAAAGAGTCAAAATTTTTATACCTCTTGTGTTCTTTGAAAAAGCATTCAATAATATCTAATCATGACAATATTTGAAAACT
>Ga0078972_1007879_pt1 | contig 23068 bp, 20 predicted proteins | sample YelNatPaOPGAMG01_FD_67568 | JGI IMG/M metagenome (GOLD analysis project Ga0078972, IMG submission 67568) | Hot spring thermophilic microbial communities from Obsidian Pool, Yellowstone National Park, USA - OP-RAMG-01 (SPADES assembly) (version 2) | ecosystem: Environmental > Aquatic > Thermal...
TCTGGATCCGGCCCGGTTGGCCGGCGAGTTGGCCCGGGACAAACGCATCCTGTACAAGGCGCGCACGAAGATACTCAAGAACTATGTCCGGGAAAAGGACAAGACGGCCGCGATGCGCATGACACCCAGGCGCGTCCTGTTCGAGCGGGCCCGGCGGGGAGAGTGGGACCGGTTCCCCGTTTCTCCGGCTGTTTTTGAACCTGTCTTCCGGGACGAGATCAGACGAAAAAACTTCTACAGCGAAAACGACTCTTTTGGTCTCAGCCGCAGGATCAAGGCCATCCTGCAAAAGGTCGGTCGCGAGCGCGCTTTGTCACCCCATGCGCAACTGGCTCTGTTTCGGGCCGGGTTAACTGCCCTGGTCGACGCCATGGAAGTGGTGGATGACTCGGGCGGGGTTGTCGGCGACCTGTTCGGAGACGTTTTCGAGCAGTACGTCGCCATCCCTTGGCCGAACACCGGCATCGCCCCCGGGGTGTACTATCGGGATTTGGTCAATTTCGCCGTTTGGGAAGACTACGGCCTTACGGATCGCGGGATGGGCCGCTTTTTCGCCGCCGTACCGCCGGAGCATGTGTCCCTTGTGGATACCGTACTTCGCGCCATACATACGGAACTTCTGCGGTATAAAGAGTTGGACTACCAGGCCGACCAGGCTCTTGGGCTGCTGGTGGAATTCCACACCGTGAAGCGGACCTTCGACCGCTTCGTCGATCTGGCGCGTGAACTGGGGCCGCGTCACCCGTCCCGGATCAACGCCATGGCCAGGGCGGCCTGGGACGCGGGCGAGCGGGACCTTGCCCGCGCCGTCTTCGCGGCGGCGGACCGGCCGGGCCCTGAAGGCGGCGCCGGTTCGGGATCACGGACCGGGCTTCAGCCCGGCTGAACCGGACCAGTTCCATGGCCCCAAGGATTCGGGCCATCCCGATTTAAGATACAAGAGGTGCATCCCAAGTGTTGACCAGGCGCATCATACCCTGTCTGGACGTCACCGGCGGACGGGTGGTCAAAGGCACCAACTTCGTCAACCTGCGCGACGCCGGGGACCCGGTGGAACTGGCCGCCTTCTACGACGGCGAAGGGGCGGACGAACTGGTCTTCCTGGATATCACGGCCTCTTCCGACGGGCGCAGGACCATGCTGGAGGTGGCCAGCCGGACCGCCGAGGAAGTGTTCATCCCCTTCACGGTGGGCGGGGGCCTGCGGACCGTGGAGGACATCCGCACCATGCTCAAGGCGGGCGCGGACAAGATATCGCTCAACACGGCGGCGGTGCGGAATCCCCGCCTCATCGCCGAAGGAGCGGAGCGCTTCGGCAGCCAGTGCATCGTGGTGGCCATCGACGCCAAACGCACCGGCGAAGGTGGCTGGGAGGTCTACCTGCACGGCGGGCGCACCCCTACCGGCATCGACGCCCTGGCCTGGGCCCGGCGGGCCGAGGAACTGGGGGCGGGGGAGATCCTTTTGACCAGCATGGACCGCGACGGGACCCTGGACGGCTACGACCTGGATCTGACCCGCTCGGTGGCCGAGAGCGTGAACATCCCGGTGATCGCCTCGGGCGGGGTGGGACAACTCGAACACCTGGCCGAGGGTCTCACCGCGGGCAAGGCCGACGCCGTGCTGGCCGCCTCCATTTTCCACTACGGGACCCATTCCATCCGTGAGGCCAAGGAATATTTGCGCGGACGCGGGATCGCCGTCCGGCTGGAGGGTTGACCATGGGTTTCATCGACCGGCTCAAGTTCGACGACCGGGGCCTCATCACGGCCGTGGTGCAGGATGCCGTCTCCGGCGAGGTGCTGATGGTGGCCTGGATGAACCGGGCCGCCCTGGAAAAGACCCTGGAAACCGGGGAAACGTGGTTCTGGAGCCGCTCCCGCCAGAAGTTCTGGCACAAGGGCGAATCCTCCGGCCACGTGCAGCGGGTGCGCGAGGTGCTGTGCGACTGCGACGGGGATACCCTGCTGGTCAAGGTGGAGCAGACCGAAGCGGCCTGCCACGAAGGCTACATCAGTTGCTTCCACTACCGGGAGAGCGGCGGCGGCGTGGAGATTGTCGGCGAGCCGGTGTTCGACCCGGAGACGGTGTACGGGAGCCGGAAATAGCGGGCCAAGTCGAAAGACCTGTAACCGCGCTTAAACTGCCGGACGCTATTACTGCTGCTGCAGCTATTCTATGCCCGGCTGTCCTGGTTACACGCAATGTCGACGATTTTTCCCATCTCCGTGCGCACGGCCTGGACATCTGGGATCCATTCGGGCAGATTCCCGGATGAGCTTTGCCGCGGGCGAACCTCTATGCGGGCACCGCCTGTTCAGACCCAGGCGACCGGTGATCGAACCGGACATCGTATGGTTCGTTTCCCCGCTCCATCCGTACCGGCCGCCCAGCGGCGACGCCCCCGGCGCCGTTGCGTATGATTCCACCCGGCTGACCCGTCTCCTGCCGCACGACATCGAACGGCCGACCCGCTTCCGTCGGCGCCGGGCGCTCCCTGGCGGCCTTTCTTTCCCTGCAAAAACCTGGTATAATCGGGATGGATGAAGAGCGGACAGGTTGCGCGGCAAAGGAGTTGATCACTGATGGAAAGCCGTCTGGCCGGGGAACTGAAGCTGTCTTCCCAACCGGTGGCCATCATCCTGACCGACGAGAAACCGCACCAGGCCCTGCAGTTCCAGCCGGGGCGCTGGGGCTGCGTGATGGCCATGCTGCGGGCCGCGTCGAAGGGCAAGACCGCCGTCTTCGACCGGGAGACGGTGGATTGCGGCGGAGGCGGGGTGGGCCTGGGTTTCGGCAACACCTTCCACACCGGCGGAGCCGGCGACACCGGGGGCATCGAGTATTTCCTCTCCACCGGCCGGGGCGAGGGCTACCGCGAAGGGGAGGGCTACCGCCGGACGCCGGAGCTGGCCCGGGGTTTCGTGGACCACCTGCCCATCGTCGACCTGCCCTGGAAGTACCGGGTGTTCAAACCACTGGACCAGGTGGACCCGGCGCGGGAGGAACCCTGCCTGGTGACCTTTTACGTGGGGGCCGACCAGTTGTGCGGCCTGGTGGTCATGGCCAACTACGACCGTCCGGACCTTTACTACACCGGCGTGCCGGCGCTGGTGGTGGAAATCGTCTCGGAGAGCACCCGGGGCAAGGACCTGATCAAGAAGCTCGACCTGTACATGGCGACCGGGGTCCGGGAGTACTGGATCGTCAACCCCCTGAACCGGGAAGTGTCCGTCTATCTGTTCGAAGACAACGATATCCGGAAAACCGCCACCTACAAGAATCAGGAAACGGCGGCTTCCTTTCACTTCGGCGGGCTGGCGGCCGGTTTGGACGCCATCTTCGCCTGAGCCCGCCGCCATGACCAATCCTGCGGGGACGAAAGAGGTTTTTTTGTGCTGGACGACATACTGGCGAAAATGAACGAGACCCAGCGCGAAGCGGTGCTCCACACCGAGGGGCCCCTCCTGGTGCTGGCCGGGGCGGGCAGCGGGAAGACCCGGGTCCTGACGGTGCGGGTGGCTTACCTGTTGTCGCTGGGTGTAGCGCCGTGGCGGATCATGGCCATCACCTTCACCAACCGGGCGGCCAACGAGATGAAGAACCGCCTGGGCCAGATGGTGCCGGACGCGGCGACCGACCTGTGGGTCTCCACCTTCCACGCCGCCTGCCTGCGCATCCTGCGCCGCGACGCGACGCGCCTGGGTTTTGAACGCGGTTTTGCCGTCTACGACAGCGGCGACCAGCAGACCCTGATCCGCGACTGCCTGCGCGAACTGCGCCTCGAGGACCGGCGTTTCCCCCCGGCGGCCGTCCACGCCGCCATATCGCGGGCCAAGAACGACCTGGTGGATCCGCCGGCGATGAGGACACGGGCCGGCAACTTTTTCGAGGCCAACGTGGCCGAGGTCTTCGACCTCTACCAGCGCCAGCTGCAAAAACTCGGCGCCATGGACTTCGACGACCTCCTGGTGAAGACGGTCCGCCTCTTCCAGGAGAACCCCGATGTCCTGGCCCACTACCAGGACCGCTTCCTGCACCTTTTGGTGGACGAGTACCAGGACACCAACCGGGCCCAGTACGTGCTGGTGGGCTACCTGGCCGGGAAGCACGAAAACCTGTGCGTGGTGGGCGATCCGGACCAGTGCATCTACGGCTGGCGGGGGGCGGACCTGAACAACATCCTCAATTTCGAGCGGGACTATCCCCGGGCCCGGGTCATCCGCCTGGAGCGCAACTACCGCTCCACCAGGAACATCCTGGACGCGGCCAACCGGGTGATCGAACACAACCAGCTGCGCAAGGAAAAGGTACTCTGGACGGACGGGGAGCGCGGCGCTCCGGTGACGGTGTTCGAGGCGGGCAGCGAAAAAGACGAAGCCTCCTTCGTGGCCGGCCACATCCAGAACCTTTCCCGCCGGCGTGCCTGGCGGGACTTCGCGGTGTTTTACCGCACTCACGCCCAGAGCCGGCCGCTGGAGGAAGCCCTGGTCACGGCCGGCATCCCCTACGTCATCGTGGGCGGCCTGCGCTTCTACGAACGCAAGGAGATCAAGGACATCCTGGCCTATCTGCGGGTGGTGGCCAACCCCCATGACGCGGTGAGCCTGGAGCGGATCGTCAACGTGCCCAAACGGGGCATCGGCCCCGCCTACTTCACCCAGTTGACGGCCCTGGCCGGGGAGCGGTCGCTGCCGCCCGCCGCGGCCCTGGCCCTGGCGGCGGAGGTGCCCGGCATGCCGGCCAAGGTGAAGGAAGCGGCCCGGAAGCTGGGCGAACTGATCGAGGAGTGGCGCCAATGGCCGCTCGGCCTGACCGCCCTGGTCGACGACATCCTGTCCCGCACCGGCTACTGGGACCAGTTGGTGGCCGAGGACACGGTGGAGTCCCGCACCCGCATGGAGAACCTGAAGGAACTCACCACCGTCACGGGCGCGTACGACCAGAGATGCGGGGAAGACTGGAATCTGGCCGACTTTCTGGCCGAGATCGCCCTGATGACCGACGTGGACCGCTACGACGAGGGCTCGGACGCCGTGACCCTGATGTCCCTGCACAGCGCCAAGGGGCTGGAGTTTCCGGTGGTCTTCCTGACCGGGCTGGAAGAGAAGCTCTTTCCCCACAGCCGCGCCATCGACAGCGCCGCCGAACTGGAGGAGGAAAGGCGGCTTTGCTACGTGGGCATCACCCGGGCCCGGGAGGAACTCTACCTGACCTACTGCCAGGCCCGCAACCTGTGGGGTTCGGCCATGTACAACGCCCCCTCCCGCTTCTTGAAGGAGATCGGCCCCGGGTTGCTGCACCCCTTCGGCGCCGAGCCGAAGGTTGCGGCGCAGGCCCGCCCGAAAAAGGGTGACGATAACGGCGAAGCCTACCGCTTCCAACCGGGGGACGACGTCGTGCACCGGGTCTGGGGCCGGGGCCGGGTGGTCCGCCTGCAGGGCACCGGGCGCTCGGCCGAGGTGGAAGTGGAGTTCCCCCGCCTGGGCAAGAAAGTGTTGCTGTTGCAGTACGCGCCGCTTGCGCCGGCCGACGGGAGCGGAGGTTGATACCGGTGGAAAACGGACCCGGTCAGGCCAAAGCCCGCGCCCGGATCGAGGAATTGCGGGCGCAAATCGCGGAGCACAATTACCGCTACTACGTTTTGGACGATCCTTCGGTGACCGACGCCGCCTTCGACCGCCTGATGAACGAGTTGGCGGCCTTGGAGGAACGCTTTCCGGCCCTGGTCACGCCCGACTCGCCCACGCAGCGCGTGGGGGGCGCGGTGCGGGAGGGCTTCGTCCGGGTCAGCCACCGGCGGCCGCTTTTCAGCCTGGCCAACGCTTTCGGGTCGGGGGAGATCCGCGATTTCGGCCGGCGGGTGCAGGAGGCCCTGCCGGGCGAAACGGTGCGCTGGGTGGTGGAGCGCAAGATCGACGGCCTGGCCGTGAACCTGACCTACGAAAACGGGGTCCTGGTCCGGGGAGCCACCCGTGGGGACGGGGAAGTGGGCGAGGACGTCACGGCCAACCTGCGCACCATTCACACCGTGCCCCTGCAACTGAAGGAGCCGGTGCCCCTTCTGGAAGTGCGCGGCGAGGTCTACATGCCCAAGCGCGCTTTCGCGGCCTTGAACGAGGCCCAGGAGGAAGCGGGCGGCCGCCCCTTCGCCAACCCGCGCAACGCGGCGGCCGGTTCCCTGCGCCAACTCGATCCGGCGGTGACGGCGAACCGCCGGCTGGGACTGTTCTGCTACGCCGTCGGCGAAGCCGCGGGGGTGCCCGCCACCCACCACGAGGTCCTGGCCTGGCTGGAGAAGCTCGGTTTCACCGTCACGCCCGGCCGCCGGCTCTTCGACACCCTGGAGGAGGCCGTGGCCCACTGCGAGGCCATGGCGGCCGGCCGCTTCGACCTGCCGTACGCCATCGACGGCATGGTCGTCAAGGTGGACGACCTGGGACAGCAGCAGCGCCTGGGTTACACGGCCAAGAGTCCCCGCTGGGCCGTGGCCTACAAGTTTCCCGCCGTCGAGGCGGCGACGCGCGTGCTCGACATCGTCGTCCGGGTGGGCCGCACCGGCGTGCTGACGCCCACGGCCGTGCTCGAGCCGGTGGAACTGGCCGGCACCACGGTGAGCCGGGCCACCCTGCACAACGAGGACTACATAAGGGAAAAGGACATCCGCCTGGGCGACCTGGTGCGCGTGCACAAGGCCGGGGAGATCATTCCGGAAGTGGTGGAGGTGGTCCCCGACCGGCGGGACGGTACGGAAAGGGAGTTCGTCATGCCCCGGGTCTGCCCCGCGTGCGGCTCTCCCGTGTCGCGGGCCGCAGGGGAGGTGGCCGTGCGCTGCACCAGCCTGGCCTGCCCGGCCCGGCTGCGCGAGGGACTCATCCATTTCGTGTCCCGGGGCGCCATGGACATCCGCGGCCTGGGGCCGGCCGTCTTGAACCAGTTGGTCACCGCGGGCCTGGTGCGCGACGTCTCCGACCTGTACGCCCTGCAAAGGGAGGATCTCGTGGCTTTGGAGCGGCTGGCCGACAAGTCGGCGGACAACCTGCTGGCCGCCGTCGACCGCAGCCGGCACAACCCCCTGCACCGGCTCCTGTTCGCCCTGGGCATCCGTTACGTGGGGGCGGGGGCGGCCCGGGTGCTGGCCGGCCACTTCGGCTCGCTGGACGCCCTGATGCAGGCGTCCTGCGAGGAACTCACCGCCGTTCCCGAGATCGGGCCCAAGATCGCGGCCGGGATCAAGGAGTTTTTCGCCTCGGAACAGAACCGGGCCGTCCTGGCCAAACTGCGGGAGCGGGGCGTTGGCACGGCGGACGAGCGCGCGGCCCGGGACCTGCCCCTGGCCGGCCGGGTGTTCGTCCTGACCGGTGGTCTGACCGCCCTGTCCCGGGAGGAGGCCGGGGAACTGATCGCGGCCGCCGGCGGCAAAGTATCGTCCTCGGTGGGCAGGGGCACCGACTACGTGGTGGTGGGGGAGAAGCCCGGCTCCAAGCTGGCCAGGGCCGAGAAGCTGGTACGCGAGGGGGCCGGCGTGCAAATCATCGACGAGACGGCTTTCCTGGCCCTGGTTGGATATCGGGGGGCGGAAAGTTGAAGCCGCTTCGGAACACGAACCGGTGGGGAGGTTTCACATTGAGCAGGGTTGCGATACTGGATGCCGGCTACGAAGACTGTCATAAGGCTGTCGCAAGGGTATTCGAACTGTTCCCCCTTGCTTTGGAAGGCAAAAAGGTGGTCATCAAGCCCAACGTGCTGCGCAGCGCCGCTCCGGAAGAGGCGGTGACCACCCACCCGGCGGTGCTGCGGGCCGTCATCGCCGAGGTGGTCAGACGGCGTCCCGCCTCGCTGGTGGTGGGCGACAACCCGGGTGTCTTCTCCTACGGGATGAACGAGAAGACCTTCGCGGATACGGGACTGATGGCGGCCGCCGGCCCCTATTACCAAAACCTGGGTGCCGACACGGTGGTGCGGGAAATCGACTCGCCCTACATCGCAAGGGCCCCGGTGGCCCGGGTCATCGTCGAGGCCGACGTGTACATCAGCGTGCCCAAGTTCAAAACGCACGGGTTGACCGGCATGTCCTGCGCCATCAAGAACAATTTCGGGCTCCTGCCGGGCGCCCTGAAGGCGCAAACCCACAAGAAGGCCGGTGATCCCTTCCACTTCGCCGAGGCCCTGGTGGACGTGTTCGCCATCCGGATTCCCGACCTGGTGATCGTGGACGGGGTCCTGGCCATGGAGGGCAACGGCCCGGCTTCCAAGGACCTGATCGAACTCGGCAAGATCCTGGCCGGAACCGATCCGGTGGCGGTGGACACCGTGGTGGCCCACATGATGGGCTTCCCCGAACTGCCGCGCACCGTCGCTCTGGCGGCGGCCCGGGGACTGGGCGAAGGCGACCTTTCCCGGATAACCGTCGAGGGAAAGCTGGAACCCATACCCGGCTTCAAGCTGCCGCAGGGGATGGATCCCCGCGCCGTGGACACCATGGACGCCAGGGTGGCGGCCAGACCGGTAGTGGACCGGGAACTGTGCAGCCGGTGTGAAACGTGCGTCGAACACTGTCCGGGCGGGGCCCTGACCATGGAGGAATACCCGGTGCTCGATCCGGAACTGTGCATCACCTGCTTCTGCTGTCAGGAACTCTGCCCGCAAAAGGCCATCGAACTGAAGTAACGGTGACATGAAGCGGAGGCGGCTGTCCGTGGGCTGATCCGGGGCGGCCGCCTTCTTCCTTCCGGCGCGTGACCAAAATCACAAAAAGTTCTCGATTTGTCTTACAGAACAAAGTCCAAAACAGCCGTATGCTGGGATCCGCAATAACCCACGTGGACGGCAAACAAGCCAGGGGGGTATGTTCGACTGTGGCCGGTGGCAGTTCCCTTCTGAAGACGCTTTGGTTTCTCAAACGCGGGGACGAGGTGGCGCGCGGGTGGAGCGAGGTTTCAGCGCAGGACCGCGACTGGGAGTCGGTCTACCGGCAACGCTGGCAGCACGACCGGGTGGTGCGTTCCACCCACGGCGTGAACTGTACCGGCAGTTGCAGTTGGAGCGTCTACGTCAAGGACGGCATCATCACCTGGGAAAACCAGGAGACGGACTACCCTTCCAACGGCCCGGGTTGTCCGGAATACGAGCCCAGGGGATGCCAGCGCGGGGCCTCCTTTTCCTGGTACGTCTACAGCCCGGTGCGGGTCAAGCACCCGTATATCCGGGGGTGCAGGACAAATTTGTGGGATATGCTTGACAGGCTCTTCGTTTAATGTTAATCTGACAGTGGTATACGCTGTCAGACAGGAGGGGTACCATGCCAAGCCAGTCAGACCTCGAGAGGCTGATTCAACGGCGTGATGAGCTTAAGGCCGAGATGGCTGGGATCGGGGACATGCGTCCTGGTTCACTCATCCCACGCTTTCGCAAATGTGGCAAACCCAATTGTCACTGCGCCAGCGAAACGTCTCCCGGTCATGGACCTAGTTGGTCCCTGACAAGAGAAATAAATGGAAAGACTATCACAAAGGTTATCCCCCCAGGCGCGGCGGTGGAAATCACCAGGCAGCAAATCAACGAGTTCAAGAGGTTCCGAGAGCTAAGCCGTGAACTGATAGACGTCAGCGACAAATTGTGCGATGCGAAGCTGGAAATCTCTAAGGCCGACGCAGAAGCAACGGCCAAAAAGGGGGCCTCAAAAAAGGGATCGATACAGAAGTCGCCAAAGAACTCGAGTCCTTCTTGAGTCCGGCCACCGCCAGCGGGCTCGATTTGGAGACGCTGGAGGGCGAGGTGAGGAAAATTGTCCTCCGTACGGCGGCCAGATTCTTGGAAAGAATGATCAACGCCGATGAATCCGATTATGCAGGTCCACTGATGCCCTGCATTTTTTGTGGCGAGCAGGCAAGGTACATAGACCGACGTGACAAAACGATAACCACAGTTGCGGGTGATATTACCGTCAAGGACCGCGCCTACTACTATTGCCAGTCCTGCGGCCACGGCTGGTGCCCAAAAGATTATGCCCTCGGCGTTGGGGATGGTTCTTTATCTCCCGGTGTTACGCGCATGGTCGGGCTGGTGGCATCAGCGGGATCTTTTATGGAAGGCTCCAAACTCCTGTCCGAACTGGCTGGAATTGATGTCACCGGCAAATGCGTTGAGCGTGCCGCTAAAAGAATCGGTGCCGCGGTCGCCGCTGATGAGACCGCCGTCGTTGCGAGTAAACCCAATCCCAGCAATACCATGTATGTGGGCGTCGATGGGACAGGTATCCCCATGCGCTCATCCGAGTTGGCCGGCAGCATCGGCAAGCAGCCGGACGGCACGGCCAAAACCAAAGAGGTCAAGCTGTGTGTTGTTTGGACGGCCGATTCCCGCGATGATAAAGGTAACCCCGTAAAGGATCGGGGGTCCGAAAGCTATTCGGCCGCCATAGAAAGCTGCGCCTGGGGCGACACCTGCAAGGATACCCCACCCTTCGCCAGTAGGGTCGAACGGGAGTTGACCAGAAGGGGCTTCTTCCGCGCCGACCGACAAGTGTTCATCGGTGACGGCGCCCCGTGGATCTGGAACCTCGCCAGCTTGATTGTCCCCGATGCCATCCAAATCGTCGACCTTTATCATGCCAAGGAACATTTGAGCCTGCTCGCCGGCGAACTATTTACTTCCCACACCGATCTGGCCAAGAAATGGGCCGAAGACCGTTGCAAGGAACTGGAGGCGGGCGATCTGGATGTCGTGCTCAAAGCTATAAATTGCCATATGTCGAGACCCGGGGAACTCGGGAAAAAAGTTGCTAGAGAATACGGTTACTTTGACACGAACCGCAACCGCATGAAATATGACTACTTCCGCTCCCTTGGTCTTTGCGTCGGTTCCGGCGTCGTGGAAGGAGGCTGCAAATCCGTGATTGTCCAGCGATTTAAGCGGTCCGGCATGCACTGGAGCACCTCCGGAGCCAACGCCATCATCGCCCTGCGTTGCGCCTTGTTAAGCGGCCGGTTCGATGATTTCTGGACCCGTTACCGGGCCAGCCATTTCAAAACCCCGGGTCAGGCAGTATAAGGATGTGGAACCATGTGTTTCCTCACAAAAATGTCGTACACCCTATATCCGGGGAACGCTTTACCGCCTGTGGCGTGAAGCCCTGGCTTTAAGCGGCCGGGACCCGGTGGCGGCCTGGGCGTCCGTCGTGGAGGACCCGCAAAAGGCCGCGGCCTACAAGGCCGCCCGCGGCAAGGGAGGCCTGGTGCGCCTGTCCTGGGAGGAGGCCCGGGAGATCATCGCCGCCTCCCTGGTTTACACGGTGGCCAAGTACGGGCCGGACCGGGTGGCCGGCTTTTCCCCCATCCCGGCCATGTCCATGGTCAGCTACGCCGCGGGGGCGCGCTTTTTGTCCCTTCTGGGCGGCGTGCTCCTCAGTTTTTACGATTGGTACGCGGACCTGCCGCCGGCCTCGCCCCAGGTTTGGGGCGAGCAGACCGACGTGCCGGAGAGCGCCGACTGGTTCGACAGCACCTACCTGATCCTGTGGGGCGCCAACCTCCCCATGACCCGGTCGCCCGACGCCCACTTCCTGGCCGAGGCGCGTTACCGGGGGACCAAGGTGGTGGTGGTGAGTCCCGACTACGCGGAAAACGTCAAGTTCGCCGATGTCTGGCTGGCCGCCAATCCCGGCACCGACGGCGCCCTGGCCATGGCCATGACGCACGTCATCCTGCAGGAATTCTACGTGGACCATCCCGACCCTTATTTCCTGGAATACGCCCGGACGTACACGGACCTGCCGTTTTTGGTCCGTCTGGAACGACGGGGGGATTTTTGGGTTCCCGGTCCGTTCCTGCGTGAGTCGGACATCGCCGCCGGCGGCGAAAACGGATCCTGGAAGACGGTCGTTTTCGACCGGAAGCGGGCGGGGCCGGCCGTGCCGGCCGGCAGCATCGGGTTCCGGTGGGGCCGCCCGGGCCAGTGGAATCTGAAGATGGAGGACCCCTCCACCGGCGAGAAGCTGGACCCGGTCCTGAGCTGCCTTGATTTGGCCGGCCACGTCGTGCCGGTGGCGTTTCCTTGTTTTGCCGGGGAGGGCCCCACCGTTCTCAAGCGCGGCGTGCCGGCGACAAAAATCCGGGACCGGCAAGGGCGGGAGGTGACGGTCACCACCGTGTTCGACCTCCTGCTGGCCAACTGCGGCGTCGGGCGGGGCCTTCCCGGGGATTATCCCCGCGGTTACGACGATCCCGCACCGTATACCCCGGCCTGGCAGGAGGCCGTCACCGGGGTGGACGGGCCAACGGTCACCCGGGTGGCCCGGGAATTCGCCGCCAACGCCGCCGCCACGCGCGGCCGGTCGCGCGTCATCATGGGGGCGGGCGCCAACCACTGGTATCACAGCGATGTGACCTTCCGGGCCGTCATCGGGCTGGTCCTTCTGACCGGGGCCTGCGGCCGGCAGGGGGGCGGCTGGGCCTATTACGTCGGTCAGGAAAAGGTCAGGCCCCTGTCCGGATTCTCGGCCGTGGCCTTTGCGCGGGACTGGCAGCAGGCGGTGCGGCAGCAGGCTTCCACGCCCTTTTTCTACCTGCTGACCGGTCAGTGGCGTTACGAGGATTTCACGGCCGACGCCCTGCGGTCCCCCCTGGCCGGTTCCGGAACGGGACTTCACTTCGCCGATTATTACGCCGTTGCCGCCCGCCGGGGATGGGTTCCCGCCTATCCCCAGTTCGACGCCAACCCCCTGGACCTGTGTGCCGCGGCCGAGCGGGCGGGGGCCAAAACCGATGACGAGATCGTGGCCGAGGTGGTGCGCCGGCTCCGGCAGGGCGAGGTGCGGTTTGCGGTGGAGGATCCGGACGATCCGAAGAACTTCACGCGGGTTTTCTTCGTCTGGCGGTCCAACCTGATCGGCTCCGGGGGCAAGGGACACGAGTATTTCCTCAAACATTTTCTGGGCACGGGAAGTTCCCTGCGCAACCGTCCGGGATCGGCGCGGCCACGGGTGGTGCGGTGGCGGGAAGAGATGCCGGAGGGGAAAGGCGACCTTTTGGTCACCCTGGATTTTCGCATGTCCGATACGGCGGTGTACTCGGACATCGTTCTGCCGGCGGCCACCTGGTACGAAAAGCACGACCTCAGCAGCACCGACCTGCATCCGTTCATCCATCCCCTCAACCCGGCCATCGAGCCGCCCTGGGAGGCGAAGGCGGACTGGGACGTCTTCCGGGACATCGCCGGGGACTTCTCCCGGCTGGCCGCCCGGCATCTGGGCGTGCGGCGGGACCTGGTGGCTTCCCCCTTGAACCACGACACCCCCGCCGAGATCGGCCAGCCGCTGGACGCGGAACTCGATTGGGCCGACGGCACGGGCGAAGCCGTCCCCGGACGGACCATGCCCTCCCTGAAGGTGGTGGAGCGCGATTATCCTCACCTCGACGAGCAGTTCGTGTCCCTGGGTCCCCTGCTCACCGGACCGGGGCTTGGCGCCAAGGGCCTGAACTGGACAGCCCAAGAGGAGTACGGGCACCTGGCCCGGACCCTTGGCACCCACCGCCGGGGGGACGTGGCCGCGGACCGGCCGGACCTGCGCGAGGGGAAAAACGTCGCCGAAGCCATCCTGGCCTTGTCGGGGGCCACCAACGGAGCCGTCGCCATCAAAGGCTGGCGGGCGCTGGAGAGGACCACGGGACTGTCCCTGACCTCCCTGGCCGAGGCCCGGCGGGAAGAGTCCTTCTCCTTCGCCGACATCACCGCCCAGCCGCGGAAGGTCATCACCACGCCCGAATGGAGCGGGATCGAAAGTCGCGGACGTCGTTACGCGCCCTTTTCGGTGAACGTTGAACACCTGGTTCCCTGGCGCACCCTGACCGGCCGGCAGCATTTCTACCTGGACCACGCCTGGATCGGGGAGTTCGGGGAAAACCTGCCCCTGTACCGTCCACCCCTGGACCTTCTGCGCTACGAGGGGGACCTGAAAACGGGCGGCCGGCGGGAAATGGTGGTCCGGTTCATCTCGCCGCACAACAAGTGGTCCATCCACTCCACCTACGTGGATACCCTGCCGATGCTCACCCTGTTCCGGGGCGGCCCCACCGTCTGGCTCAACAACGAAGATGCCGCCGATGTGGGCATCGCGGACAACGAGTGGGTGGAACTGTACAACAAAAACGGTATGGCCCTGGCCCGGGCCGTGGTGTCGCACCGCCTGCCCCGCGGCGTATCCTTCATGTACCACGCCCAGGAACGGCTGATCAACATGCCGTTTCGTGCCCCCAGGGGGGAACGGGGCGGACTGCACAACAGCCTCACCAAGATCTACATCAAACCGACCCACCTGATCGGGGGATACGCCCAGTTGAGCTACGGCTTCAACTATTACGGTCCCATCGGGGCCCAGAAGGACTCCTACGTGGTGATCCGCAAACACCTGCCGGGGGGTGAGGGGAATTGATGGTCAAAGCCCAACTCGCCATGGTCATGAATCTGGACAAGTGCATCGGGTGCAACACCTGCAGCGTCACCTGCAAGAATACCTGGACCAACCGGCGCGGCGCCGAGTACATGTGGTTCAACAACGTGGAGACCAAACCCGGGGTGGGCTATCCCAGGCGGTGGGAGGACCAGGGCCGGTGGCGGGGCGGCTGGGTCCGGCGCAAGGGTGAACTCGGGCTCAGGGCCGGCGGCCGGGCGGCGGAGCTGGTCTCCATCTTTTACAATCCCAACCTTCCCACCATGGAGGATTATTATGAGCCGTGGACCTACGACTACAACGACCTGGTGCAAAGCCCCGCCGGCTCCCGCCAGCCGGCGGCGCAACCCCGTTCGGCCGTCTCCGGGGAGCGCATGGAGATCGGGTGGGGCCCGAACTGGGAAGACGATTTGGCCGGCGCCCCGGTCACGGCCGTAGAAGATCCGAACCTCCGGAACCTGGAGCGGGAAATAGCGTTCCGGTATGAGGAGGTGTTTCAACTCTACCTGCCCCGGCTCTGCTCGCACTGCCTGAATCCGGCCTGTGTGGCCGCCTGCCCCTCGGGCGCGGTTTACAAGCGGGAGGAGGACGGTATCGTGCTGGTGGACCAACAGGCCTGCCGGGGCTTCCGCTTCTGTGTGTCGGGCTGCCCCTACAAGAAGGTCTACTTCAACTGGCAGGCCGGCAAGGCCGAAAAATGCCTCTTCTGCTACCCCCGCACCGAGGAAGGGGAGCCCACGATTTGCGCCGCCACCTGCGTCGGGCGCATGCGCTACCTCGGGGTGATGCTCTACGACGCCGCGGCGGTGCCTCGGGCGGCCGCGGCCGAAGAAGGCCGACTGTTGGAGAAGCAGCGGTCCGTCTTCCTGGATCCCCGCGATCCGGCGGTGGTCAAGGAGGCGGTCAAAGCCGGCATCCCCAAGGAGTGGATCGACGCCGCCGGACGCTCGCCCGTGTACAAGCTGGTTATGGAATGGCAGTTGGCGCTGCCCCTCCATCCGGAGTACCGGACACTGCCCATGGTGTGGTACATCCCCCCGCTTTCGCCGCTGGCCGGACCGGGCGGGGAGGACCTGTTCGCCCCGGTCGGCGCCATGCGCATTCCGGTGTCCTACCTGGCCAACCTTTTCACCGCCGGGGACCCGGGACCGGTGCGTCTGGCCCTGGAGCGTCTGGCCCGCCTGCGCCGGTTCATGCGCGAAGCCGCCACCGGCGGCGAGGTGCCGCCGCAGTTTTGGGATGGCGCCGGCCTGGACCGGGACGCCTTCCTGGCGATGTACCGGCTGCTGGCCCTGGCCGACCGCGGGGAAAGGTTCGTCGTGCCGGAGGCCCACAGGGAGGAAGGCCGGGAGCACTTTGTGCTTCAGGGCACCGCCGGACTTGATTTCGAAGGAGGGAAGGCCGGCGGTTGAGGTCGGCCACCTCGCCGCGGCGGGATCGTGAGGGAAGAATTCAAACTGTTCTCGCTTCTGACCCAGTATCCTTCAGACCTGATTCTGGCGGGTAGCCCGGAAATCGTATCCGCCGCCGGAAACCTTCCCCCCGGCGCGGTCAGAAGCCAACTGACCGGGTTTTTGGCCTGGTGGTGCGCCACCCCGCCGGAGGAACTGCGGGCTCTGTACATCCAAACCTTCGAGTTGTCCGCCGGTACCACCCTCAACCTGACCTACCACCGCTACGGGGACGGCAAGGAGCGGGGAGCGGCCCTGCTGCGGTTAAAACGAAGGCTCGGCGATGCCGGCTACAGTCTCGACACGGGTGAATTGCCGGATTATCTGCCGCTTTTGCTGGAGTTTGCCGCGGTGTCGCCGGCCGGGCTCGACCTCGTGGGGGAGCAGCGGGCGCCGCTGGAGGCCGTCCGGCTGCGGCTGGAGGGTATGCGGCACGCCTGGGCGGCGCTTTTCCAAGCGATCGCGGGTGCTCTGCCCCCTCTGACCGCGGAGCAGAAGGAGGAAACGGCCGCCATTTTGCAAAGGGGAGTTTCTGAAAACCAAGGGAGCCCAAAGGGCCGGCGAAGCAGCCGCCGGCCGGCAGGGGAATTCAGGGTGCCGGGAGCGTGGTAGGAATGCGCCAGCAATTTTTATGGGTCATCTTTCCGTATCTGAGCCTGTCCGTTTTCGTCCTGGGACATCTCTACCGGCATGCTTTCCGTCAGTACGGCTGGACCACCCGTTCCAGCGAGTTCCTGGAAAAGCGGCAACTGCGTTGGGCAAGCCTTTTGTTTCACTGGGGAATCGTTTTTGTGTTCCTGGGGCACGTCGCCGGCCTTCTGGTTCCGCAGACGCTGACCGCGGCCCTGGGTCTGTCCGCGGCCCTTTATCACCGGCAGGCCTTGCTCTTGGGCGGCCTGGCCGGGACCGCGACTATCGCCGGCATCGCCTGGTTGAACTGGCGGCGCTGGACCATAAGCCGCCTGCGGGCGACAAGTCAGTTCTGGGACTACGCGGCCATAGGGCTGCTGGGGGCGGTCATAGGGTTGGGATTGTACAATACCCTGGGCCAGTACGCCGCGGCCTACGATTACCGGACCACCGTGGCGCCCTGGCTGCGCGGCCTTTTGCTCCTGCGCCCGGACGCTTCCCTGATGGCGGGGGTACCGCTGAGTTTCCAGCTCCATATCCTGGCCGCCTTCCTCCTGTTCGCCCTGTGGCCGTTCACCAGACTCGTTCACGTCTGGAGCCTGCCCGTGCCTTACCTGCGCCGCCGCTACATTCTCTACCGCCGCCGGTCTCCCGTCCGCAGGGACGTTGCCCCGGCCTCGGGGCCGGGCCGGCCGCAAACGGGCGGCAACTGAACCAGGCCGTCCCGAGGGGAGGGGATCTCCGATGATGCGCGACAAGGCGTGGCTGGAAACGCTCTACCCGGGCTACTTCGCCCAGGTGATGGCGACGGGAATCGTCTCCGTCGCCGCCCACGACTTTGGCCTGTTCCTGGTGTCGCGGCTTTTGTGGCTCCTGGCCGCCGTCTTCTACCCGTGCCTGGTCGTTCTGTACGTGCTGCGCGCGGTGCGGTACCGGAAAGCGTTTGGCAAAGATCTCACCGCTGCGCCGACGATGTTTGCCTTTTTCACCTTCGTGGCCGGGGGCGACGTCCTGGGAACCCGCTCCTTTCTGGGTGGATACCCCCAGGCGGCGCAGGTCCTCTGGATCGTCTCGGCCCTGGCCTGGCTGGCGCTGGTCTACACCACCATGTCCATACTGTTCTTCCGCAATGAGCGCCCCCTCGCCGAAAGCGTCAACGGGAGCTGGCTCATCCTGATCGTGGCGACCCAGTCCCTGGTGATTTTGGGAACGTTAATCTTTTCCGGGACCGGCCGGGATGGTCCGTTTTTCGGGCTGACCGTCCTGTGGGCGATCGGGGTGGTTTTCTACCTGGTTTTCATCAGCTTCATCATCGCCGGCCTCGGTTTTTCCCCGGTGCAGCCCCGGCATTTGACCCCGCCGTACTGGATCAACATGGGGGCGACGGCCATATCCACGGTGGCCGGGGTGGCCCTCTTAAACGCGGGGGCAACGGTGGCCGTCGTCCGCGTTGTGGGTCCTTTCATTGCGGGGATGACGGTGCTCCTGTGGAGCTGGGGCACCTGGTGGATTCCGGCGCTCGTCACCATGGGCATCTGGCGGCACTTCGTCCGGCGCCATCCGCTGACCTACGACCCGGCGCTGTGGGGTATGGTGTTCCCCTTGGGCATGTACACGGTGGCCTGCTTTTCCCTCGGGAGCTATTTCCACCTGCGCTGGCTGGTCACTTTTGCCGGCGGCTTTGTCTGGGTCGCCCTGGCGGCCTGGCTTTTCACCTTTGGCGGCCTTGCCCTTTCGCTGGGGGCGGGAAGAGGCAAACCGGCTGCGCTGGCCGACGCCGACCCGGGCCGGCCAGGGTAGGGCTTGGCGGTCCGTGCTCACCATAACCGGGAAAGGTGGCTGATCGGGAAGTGCTTGAAAGGATCACCCTGGAGCAGGCGCTCGACCTGATGCTGGAAAAGGCCCGGCCGCTGGAGACGGTGACCGTGGATCTCCTGGACGCCGTAGGCATGGCCGCCGGCGAAGAGGTGAGGGCCGCGTGGGACCTGCCGTCCTTCGACCGTTCCCCCCTCGACGGTTATGCCCTGCGGGCGGCCGATACGGCGCCGGCCGGCGGGGGGAAGACGGTGGAACTGGAGATGGTGGAGAGAATCCACGCCGGATACCCGGCCCGCCGCGCGGTCGGGCCGGGCACCGCCATAGCCCTGGACACCGGAGCTCCCATTCCGCCGGGCGCCGACTGCGTAATCCGTCTGGAGGAGACGGTCGTTACGGAAAACGGTGTTCGGATCAGACGGCGTTTGGCAAGCGGCGAAAACGTGATCCGCGCCGGGGAGGACATCAAGGCCGGGGAGACGGCGGTCCGCACCGGCCAGCGGATCGATGGCGCGGTGGTGGGCCTGCTCGCCGGCCTGGGCCTGGACAGGGTCAAGGTTTTCCGAAAGCCGCGGGTGGCCGTCTTCGCCACCGGGAACGAGTTTGCCGATCGCGGCGGACCCCCTGCCTTCGGCCGGATCCATCTCAGCAACCCGTATGCCCTGGCAGGCTGTGTCAGGGAACTGGGCTGCCAGGCGCGACTTTTTGCCAGTGTCCCGGACGACCGGGCCCGGATAGCGGCCGGGTTTGGTGAGGCCATGGCGTGCTGCGAGGTGGTCCTGTCCTCGGGCGGAACTTCCATGGGTGACCGAGATGTGGTGGGGGACGCCCTGTCTGCCGTAGGGGCGGAGCCGGTCTTCCGGCAGGTCCGGCTCAAGCCGGGAAGTCAGGTGGTGTTGGCCCAAAAGGACGGGCGTTTCGTGGTTAATCTTTCCGGGAACCGTTCGGCGGCCTGGATCGCGTTCCTGCTCCTGGTGCGGCCCTTGCTGCTGCGCTTGGCGGGATTCAACGACGTCCTGCCCGTGCGGGTAAAGGGAATCATGGCCCAGCCGTTTGCCAAAAACTCGCCCCAAAGGCGGTTTCTCATGGTCCGGGCCGAGTGGCGGTCCAACGGTTACCTGGCCGCTTTGGCCGGCTGGCAGAGTCCGGCCTCGCTGCGTGCTCCCGCCCTTGGCAACGCCCTGGTGGACATCCCGGCCGGGCACGGTCCGCTGGCGGCCGGGGACGAGGTGGACATCCTCCTTTTGCAGCCGAACAACAATGGGAGCACTCTTGACCGGCCCTCCGGATGATGTGCGGCGGGCAACACGTTGGCAGCATCCCTTACGCCTGCCGGACCGCCTTATTTTGGGGTTTTTGGGAGCCACCGTCGGAATCCCTCCGTGACGGCCGTGATGAGGATCAGGGCCATGGCCGCGAAAAGGCCCCGGCGTTGCCCTTGGGCCACCGGCTCTTCACCCGAAGCTCCCCAACGGGCAAAGGCTGGTCCCACGCGGGCCAGCCTTTGACTTTTCCCTGCTTGCGGCATCGCCGCTCCCGGACCCGCCGTCATTTCATGATCTGATCGACCACGGCCTCCGCCTCCTGGAACGAGTTAACGGTAAAGATCGTTTTGATGATTTTATTCAACAAATCCGGTCTGGTAATTTGCCTTACGTGATCCTGCAAACCTTGTGAATCGCTTCCGAATCTGGCATCAAGATATTCACAGATCGCTTCCTGGAATGCCTGGGCTTGACCCTGGGCTTGACCCCGGGCTTCGCCCCGGGCTTCACCTCTGGCCTCCGCGCCTTCCAGGGCGGAAATTTCGTCCAGTCTGGCTTTCTCCCGCAGCTCATAGATGCGGCGCTCCTGTTTGTTCTGCATGAACGCCTGTTCAAGAGTCATGGCCTTCCTGATGGGTGGATTATTCATGGCAATCACCTCCATGGCTTCGCCCTCGAGGTTGTTTAGATAAGCCATCCAACTGTCAAGGGGATCCTCGGGGGCACGTGCAAGATCTTTTGCCTTGGGAAGTTCCAGAAAATGCATTTCCAGATCTTCGAGCAGTAATTCTCCGGTATTATCTTCTCTGACATGAAAAGTTCTGTGATAACGTTTCTTATCGTCTTTGAACCAGTTGAATTGAAGAATATTGATGGTTACGGTCTTGCAAAGATCGGCAAATTTCCTTCCCACGGTCAACTGCCCATGGTACAGGCCGGCCCAATAGTAGAGCGAACGTTGGTCGATGTTGTATTCGTTGGCCACCTGGACTTCTATGTTGATGAGGGTACCATCTTCCGTCCGGGCCAGAATGTCCAGTCTGGCGCCACGGTCAAGCAGATGGCGGGGATCGATCTCCCGGTCGAGCAGGTCTACCTTGACCAGTTCCCGGCCCACCGGCGGCTTGAAAACGGCGTTGAGGAATCCCAGCAACACGTCCTCGGAACTGAATACCCGTTTGAACAGGTAGTCGTTGGTCCGGTTGATCCGAAGGTCAGGCATGCAGTAACCTCCTTCCCGTTGCCCTCATCGGGCCGGCCATGCCCGAACCCCGGGCCGCGGGACCTCTCTGCCCCAGGAACCGGCCCGCCCTTCGAAGCTATAATACCATAACGTGTTACAACGGGCAACACACCCGACCTTTCCCCAGTTCGTCGCGGACCGGGTTCTGGAAAGGCGGCACCAATGAAGAGGGCTGGCCTCAAACCAGCCCTTGCGGTTTGGACGTTTCCCCATACCCCGGCCTTACGCCTGCCACTTGAATCCCACCGTGGCCGCCACCAGAACCAGGGCCATGGCCGCAACCACCGCCAGGTCGGTCTGGACGTTGAACTGGACGAAGGCCTCGCGCAGGGGGCCGGAGGCGAACAACACGTTGCGCAGGGCGTCCACCCCCTAGGTGAGCGGGTCCACCCACCGGCGAGAGGTGGACGCCCACCAGGGGGGCCAGGATGAGCAAGATGGCCGCCTGGATCATGGCCACCGTGCTCCCGCCCGTGGTCTTGCCCGGGGCCGCTGTCCAGCGCGCTACCGGCGCTACCGGCACCTCTTTCAGGAAGCCGAACTCGCGGTCCCGGACGATGGAGATGCCCGAGAACACGGCGGTAAAAAGCACCGACATTCCGATGATGCCCGGGTACATGAGCTGACGACCAGGAGGTATAAAAGAGGCTGGCCCAGCATGCCGACGATGCGGCTTGGCTCGCGGAAGCAGCGGATCAGGTCCCGCAGCCAGATGGTGCAGACCGCCTTGGCGTTGCTCATCAATGCATCCTCCTTCTCATCACGGTGCGCATGAAATCGCCGGTGGAGGCACCCTCGTCGCTGATAGCGCGGCCGGTCAGCTTCAGGAAGACGTCGTCCAGGGCGGGCTTGTGCAGGTCGACCGATGCCACGGCCGCGCCCACCTCGCCCGGGAGGCGGGGAATGAACGCTTCGGCCTGCTCGGTTTCCAACTGCAGCCGGCCGTCGAAGCGGTTGCCCCGGATGCCGAAGCGCTCTTCGCTGTCCCGGGCCAACTGGTCGAGGTTTTTGCCGGCCGGCTGGACGATCTCCCGGCCACCTTGACCCTGGCAATTGTCGCCAGGCACAGGGCCGCCGTATCCAGCCTCTTTTCCAGGAGTTCCCCATAAGGGTATGCCTGGGTCAGTATCTCTGTGGGCCGGCACGGCATCACCTCTTTCAGGCCCTTGACGTCTTTCAAAAGGAATTTGCCGCCAGATGGTGTAAAATATAACGAGCGCATGGTGGCCTGGGTGCTTTAGGGTGCAGAAACTTATTAGAAGGTGGGAGGGGTAATCTTGCGCAGGCTAAATCGCAAACACATTGAAGCGGTAATTGATCTGATTAATCGTGGCCCTTATCTACAGTTGCTTTCCATGACACTTGTTGACCTCGGTATGGACTATTCGGTGTTGCACGCAGATGTTGAAAATAAGCATTTCAACCCTTTTGGAAGTATTCATGGTGGTGTATATGCTTCAATAATTGATACTGCAGCTTATTGGGCGATGTACTGCCAACTGGATGAAAATGCAGGGTTGGTTTCTCTTGATCTAAAGGTAAATAATTTGGCTCCTTTCCGAAACGGGAGACTGATCGTGAGGGGTGAATCGCTCAAGTTTGGTAAGACCATTTGTTTGGCTCAGGGCCTGGTGGCCACTGAAGATGGCAAAATGATTGCCCACGGTACCTCCACGCTGATGCAAACACCGGGAATGCAAACGATCGAGCAGGCTTTTCAGTTTGCCGGCGAACAATTGCCGCCGCCCAAATTCTTGTAGTCAGCGGCGTGGTGGGCCACTCCCCGGACGCCGTTTTGGCGGGCCGGCGGTGAAGGAAATGGGCTTGCGCCGTGCTGGCGGGCCGTGTTATCCTGGCCTTGATACGGCCTGGAAGGTGACGGCATGCAGAAAATCATGGGGTTGTCCGATTACGCATGACCGCTTTCCTTCATCGATAACGGTATTGCCGGCACACTGGCATGGGGGCTTCCGGCCGGGGTCGAGGGCCCGGGCTATCAAGACGCGCCGTAGGGCCGCCGACTTCACGCATGGGAATGCCGGGCGCGGGGGGCACCCACCTGGATAATGGGCCGGGCCGGAAAAACCCGGAAACAGGCGGACGGTGGATGAGCGGGGGACGACCTCCGGGCTGACGGCGTGGACCCCGGTTATGTCTGCGGGGAGGAACGACCGCAGACCAAATGTCGCCTGCGGACCATGCGGGAAACGGTGGT